>ENA-UESH01000724-UESH01000724.1-human-gut-metagenome-genome-assembly--contig:-NODE-724-length-28693-cov-6.519500_pt1 | contig 28693 bp, 27 predicted proteins | sample MGYA00243001_ERZ508002 | MGnify/ENA primary metagenome ERZ508002 (study PRJEB26167, sample SAMN06115447) | human gut metagenome | host: Homo sapiens | place: China:Anhui | collected 2015-08-07 | study... | reverse complement strand
CTCCGAGATGGACTGCTTTTACTGCATAACTTGTTTTAACACATTCAGCGCATAGGTTACTGTTTTTATTGAACGAGCCACTTTTGCGTTTGCCGAATGTTCTCTGTAATAGCCGCCGTAGCATTTAGAGAACTTTCCGGCTGACCGTTTATAGCCGCAATAGAAAACCATTTCCCCATATTGCCTTTCGTGGCGAAGCTGCCGATTACAGTTTCCGCAGCAGATTTTTCCTTTTAACGCAAAATCATCGCCCACCTTATATTGAATTGGAGTTACGTTACGGATCGCTTTCTGTGCCTGATAGTATTCATCTCTTGTCACGATGGCCGCATGAGCGTTTTCTGCGATGATCCACTTATCCTCCGGGAGCGTCCGAACAGAGGTAGTATTCACGTCAATTTTCTTTCTTCTCCCCATAACCAGCGCACCAGTGTATTCATACCGTCTAAGGATTCTCCATACGATTGCTGCGTTCCATAACATTTCACTGTCCGGGGCAATAATAGGATTGCTGCCCATCAGCAGATTCTTTCGTTTCGCATACAATCCCGGCGTAGGAAGATTTAATTCGTTCATGCCGTAGGCGATCTGCGTTGTATTGCAGCCGGACAATGCTAATTCAAATACTTTTTTCACGCAGACTGCAGCCTCCGGGTCAATCTCCCACCGCCGCCCACCTTTCTTGTTCCACACATATCCAAAAGGAACATTCGTGCAGGTGGCTTTCCCGTTCTTCCAGTTCGTTTCCAGAGCAGCCCGAATCTTTTTCGCAATATCCCGGCTATACATATTATTCACCAGATTGCTGACCGCCACTTCGATTCCCGGCGTTCCGTTGTTCAGTTTCATGCTGTCAAAGGAATTATTCACGGCAATAAACCGAACTCCCATCAACGGAAAAATCTGCTCAATGTAATCGCCAACACCGATATAGTCACGACCAAGACGGGATAAATCCTTTACCATGATGACTTTTATATTGCCCTGCTTCAAATCCACAATCATTTTCTGAAAAGCTGGACGATTAAAATTGGTACCAGTATAGCCATCATCTACATATTCTACAATCTCGCCAAATAAATCTTCCTGCTTCCCAATGTAATCGTGGAGCAGCATCCGTTGGTTCTCAATGCTGTTACTTTCATCCTTGCTGCCCTTTTTCAAATCTCCGTCTGCCAATGATAAGCGGAGATAGATTGCCATTTTATTATTCATTCTGAACCTCCGACATGATTGCAAGCCCTACCTGATAGGGGTCGCTACACTTAAATTCGACCTCCACAGAATTGTCCATTCCTACATAGATTCTCTTGATAAGTTCATGCACCAGTTCTTCATCAAATTCATTTTGATTTAGAATCCCGCGCATCCGTTCCATTTGAGCATCGCAGATTTTGATTCTCTTTTCCAGTTCCAATGCGCGCTGACGCTGCTTTTGCAGTTCATGTTCCAACCGCTGCTTTTCTGCTATGTAATGTTCCTTTAGCTGACTGTATTCATCTTCGTCCAGAATTTCAGCCTTATAGTCCTCATATAAGCGCAACCGCCGTTCTTCGGCTTCCTGAATCCGAAACAGGATTGAATTTTCTTTCATCTTGATGGAACGGGCAGAATCCAGATTGCTACCGCGCATCATGTCTTTTACCAGCTTTTCTTCTTCGCACATGGTAGACACCAGATGATGAATCTGATCCATCGCCACCATCATCAGCATTTTCTCCGGCACCGCATGATAGGCGCAGGGAGTCGTATTCTTCTTTCTTTTGCAAATGAACACTCCATAGTGCGTTTCTTTCACCGTACCATGCACACGCCGTTCAAACGTCATGTTGCGCCTGCAGCAGCCACAGTAAACCATTCCCGATAGATGGTTATAACACTTTTCTCTGGTTGCCTTGGAACGAGCCATCGCCCTTTCCCGTTTTTCCTTATTCTGCTCCCGCCGTGCCTGCACTTTTTCAAAATCCGATTTCAGAATGATTGCTTCATGAGCGTTTTCAACAATATGCCATTCCTTCTTTTCCACAGGATGGAGGCCAATCCCTTTGTATGATGCTGTTTGCGTTTTTCCCGATACCAGTTCTCCAATATAGGCACTGCTGTTTAAAATACGAAGAACCGTACTGGGGTGCCATTTATTATAGGTAGGGTCATCTCCCTCATGTAATTTGCGATTCAGCCGTTCGTTCGGCCTTGCTACTTCTAAAAACTCCAACCTGCGGGCAATTTCGTTTGTGCTTACTCCTGCAAGATACCATTGATAGATCAGTTTGACCCACTTCGCATCCTCAGTCGCTTCAAACTTATTTCCCTGTTGGTTCAACTGATAGCCATACGGTGTACACCACGATGTAGGGATTCCCTTCTCGCGGCGCATCTGGTAACTAAGGCTGATTTTCTTTGAAATGTCCTTAGCATACAAGCTGTTTACCATGTTCTTGATGGGAACCGCAAGACTATCCACATCCGACTGCCGGATGTTGTCAAAATCATCGTTGATGGCGATAAAGCGAACATGGAGCATCGGGAAAATAGTTTCCAGATAGCTTCCCGTTTCGATATAGTCACGACCAAATCGAGATAAGTCCTTCACTACGATGCACTGAATTTTGCCTGTCCGTATATCCTGCATCATACGCTCAAATTCTGGTCGGTCAAAACGTGTTCCCGTAAAACCGTTGTCTGCATAGGTATCGGTCAGCGTCAGTTCCGGGTTCTCCCTGATATAATTATGAATTTGCAAAATCTGTGTGTGCAGGGAATCTTCTGTTTCATGCCCACCGTTCTCAACCGACAGCCGCGCATACGCTGCCGTGCGCAGAAGTTCTTTTTCGTTTTGCTGTACGGCCTCCTGCGCAGCGGCCTGCGGCATCAGATTCTTTCTACTCTTTCTTGCCATTACAATCTTCCTCTCCGTTGTTCAGCCATTCTTCCGGGAAGAATCCCTTCCACTTACTTTCTTGTAGGATCACTTCTACCTGTTCAAAATCTACGATCCATACATGGTCAAGCCATTCTTTAAGATGTGTGCGCTCCAATTTTTCAGGAATTGAAATCGCTCGGAACTTCATCAACCAGGGATTCCCATGGCTAAATGCTTTTTCTATATCATTAACAGCCAGCATTACTTTTTTAAAGTCCGCTTCCTGCTTCTGGACTGCTACCTGATACTGATGTTCATACTCATCTACCTGTTCTGGCGAAATTGATCCATGCTCGTATTCCCGATAAACCGCTGTTCGTTCATCGTCCTTGGCCATCAAGCGAGCAACGATCTCATTTGCTCTTTTTCTGTACTGCAACAGTCCAGCATCCATGCACTGCTTGACTTTCTCAGGATTCAAGTCCAGCACCCTATCAATATGCGCAGCTTGCATTTTTTCTTTTTCCAAAGCTGAAAGAATCTCTCGAAAGATTTTCTCGCTTTCGATGAAAGGGGCTTTTCCAGAGAAGCATCTATACCCCTTGTCAAACGAATAGATTTGCTGGCTTTCATCTTCTGATGTTCTGCACAGCAGACCTTTTCCACTTTCCTTGTCATAGATTTTTTTGAAGAGCAGATTTGGTTTTTTTCGAGCCTTTTTTCTCGAAGGCAACCTCGTAGATTCCAACTTTTTCTGAGCTTTCTGAAATTCCGTCTTTGAAACAATCGCCGGAACCTCCAATTCTCGCTTTGCCTTTGCCAGTGTCAGCGTACACTTTCCGATATAGAGTGGATTTTTCAAAATCGAGCGAATTGTTGAATCCTGCCACTTATTTTTTGTTCTTGATCTTTTTTTCTTTGCCATCTGGACTTGCGGTGTTTGAACGCCCTGTACATCCAATGCTCTTGCGATTTCCGGGATTTTTATATCTTCCAGATACATCTGAAAAATCAGCTTTACAACCTGTGCGCTTTCAGGATTAAGAACAAGGCTTCTGCGATCTTCCGACAGCGCATAACCATATTTAGCCTGTCGATGGGTCAATGTACCTTCTTCAAAGTGATTCTGGCGATTGGTAATAAATTCCGAACGAATCTTATCAATGGTCTTTCCATTGAAATACTCTGCAACTTCTTCGGCAGTTTTGTCTATGCTGCAAAAGTCATCTTCCACAACTGCAAATTGGATACCAAGCGGATAGAACGTCCTCTGCAGTGCTTCAATGGCAAACGGAAGGGTTCTTCCACAGCGGAAGATAGAATCCACAACAACTGCATCAAATTTCCGAGCCATCCCATCCTGTACCAATTTGTCAAAGCCCTCCGTGGCTTCTGCTGTTCTCCTGCGGTCACTGTATTTTTCGGATACGCTGCACCCACACTTTTTTAGATACCGTGCAATGCGCTCATTCTGTTCCGCAATCGTATTGGATGGATTTTCTTCTCCGATCCTGCTGGAAATCGACCTTGTATAACTGACCCATTTCATTCCTCTGCCACCTCATTTCCATGATGTGCTTGATATTCCATAAATTTTTCTGTGATACTGTGCAGTTCATCCTCGAAGCAGAAATGAATTTCAATCTCTGTTTTGCTATGAACATCTATGTGGTCGATCAGTTCCACCACGACCCTGCGTTCGAGCGTTTTGATATGTTCGTACTGCTTAAATTCTTCCAACCAAGTAGGAAGCAGTGTGTCGTGCTTTAATGCCTCCTGCTTCTTTTCGCGGATTTCCTGAATCTTATCCTGTGCCTCTTTTATCTTCTGCGCAAAGCGAGTATTCATTTCTCCGTACTCTTCCCGACTGACAACATCATCGCATAAGTCCTGATACAGACGGATTTTTAAATTACTGTACCGTTCTAATTCAGCTTCCAGTGCAGTGATCTGGCTGTCCAGAATCTTTATGCCAATCTGTTCGCCGCTTGCCAACTCTGCATTGGAGAGTACCTTTTCCGCTTCTACAAGAAGTGTCACTTGATGCCGAATCGCAGCCAGAACACTTTCCGTTAGTTTCTCACTGTTTATCATGTGCGGTGTGCAGCCGCCGCCATTCTTATAGGTAGAGCAGTGATAGTATTGATACTTCTTTCCGTTTTTCGTCACCGTGCGACGAATCATATTCTGCCCGCAGTCTGCACAGCGCAGAAAACCTGATAATGGATAAACTGTTGTCTGCGATGGTGCGGTACGAGTGTCCAGTTCCAACAACTGTTGTACTTGCTGGAACTCGCCTTTGCTGATAATGGCATCATGCGCATCTTCCACCCGAATCCAGTTTTCACTTCCAACATCATGGCTCTTTTTTACTTTGTAATTGATTTTCCTGCGTTTACCCTGAATCAATGTTCCCGTATAGGATTCATTTTTCAAAATACGATTGACGGAAACCACTGTCCACTTCTGATTCAGCCCAGCCTGAAAACCGCAGGTATAGTTGAATCCATTGGCTCTCTTATACTCGTTCGGCGGCAGGACACCCAGTTCGTTCAAGTGACTAGCAATGCGCTGTGAACTCATTCCGTTCAATTTCTGTTTGAATATTTCCTGCACAATGCCCGCAGCGTATTCATCTATAATCAGATGATTTTTGTCTTTGGGGTCTTTGCGATACCCATACCCTGCGAAACTGCCAATGAACTGACCTTCTTTTCGTTTCACATCCAAGTGACTGCGAACGCGCAGTGAAATATCCCGGCAGTAGGTGTCATTGATAAGATTGTTGAACGGAATCAGAATACGGCCCTTATCATCGTTTTCCTCTGCACTGTCATAATGATCGTTGATGGCGATAAAGCGCACACCCATGAACGGAAAGATTCTTTCCAGATAACGGCCCGTTTCAATGTAGTTTCTGCCGAAGCGAGATAAATCCTTGACGATGATACAGTTGACGTTCCTTTTCTCAATGTCCTGCATCATCCGCTTAAAATCCGGGCGTTCAAAATTTGTGCCGCTGTAACCATCGTCCACATACTCATCGAACTTGTGCAATTCCGGGTGCTTACCCATCACTGACCGACAGCGAATGCCCCGTAAAGTCTGCTGGACGCTGAATATTGAATCGTTCATAAATGCCATCCAGCGTATCCTTTTCCGTAAGCGGTGCGGCATAGATCAGGTCATAATCTGCACGGGCAACTATCATGCCTTTCTTCTCCACATAGTCCAGCCCCATGAAACGGTAGTCGTGTTCCGGGTCACGCTCTGTGATCTGATAAATACCGAACTGCTTCTCGCTGCCATACAGCAGCATATTTTCCTGTTCTGTCATGTTCCGCTCCTGTTCCAAATCTGCTATTGCAATCTGGAAGGTATCACTTCCGCGCTCGATTTCCTCTCGCGCCGTGACAAGAATCGGCCACGGGCTGATGCGGACAAGATAAATCTGTTTACCCTCGTCATACAGCCGCAGAGCCTGTTCACGATTTATTACTGTCAGCTTAAAATCCGGGCGCGCATACTCGTTCTCTGCATAATCTTCCCGCTGCTCCAGCAGAATCGCATCCCATGCGTCTGCCTTAATGCCGAAAATGCCATCGTGCTGCTCGATTTCCTCTTGGCTTACATAATCACCTGCCGTGCCATCACGGAACAGTGGATAAATCCTCTCACCCAGCCGATGCCACTCCCGTGCGCCTTCTTTCGTCAGCGGCAGCACATCATCTTTCCGGTAGCCATAGTCGTGCATTTCCGAAAAACCAATCATCCCATCCGGGAGATTTTCGATTTTCTCCTGTGCCTCGTACATCAGGCGGTTGACTTCTTCTTTGTCATCCTCGGCCAGTGCAGCTGCAATACCGTTCACCAGTTCTTCCGTTGCTGCCCGGTCATCCAGCTTGAAAGAAAAATTCATGATGAGGTTTCGCTGCTCATCATCGAAAATCGTTTTTTCCTGCTCCTTGTCGGCAATCAGCTTTTCCGCATACTGCATTGCGGTCATGCGCTCTGCACTCCTTTCCGCGATTGCCGCTTCCAGCTTTTCCAGAAAATCAGCTGCGGTCAATCGAATCGTATCCATCGAATCTTTCAGTTCCTTCATCTCCTTGCCGCTGGCCCAGCTTGCCACATACGGAAATGAATAATCGGATGTATCAATGCCCAGAGCCGAGCAGACCGTAAATGCGATACTTTCCGCTTCGGTTTCTTTCGTGAGCCTGTCTTTTTCTTCGCCGCGCTGCTTCATCAAATCGCTGTTATGCAGCATCGCATGAGCAACCTCGTGGATCATCGTCTTTATGGTCTGGCTCTCGCCCATGCCGACCTGAATGCAGATTTCTTTGTCTGCATCACTGTAATAGCCTTTGGCCTCCCCTTCGATCTCATCAAACCGCATCGGCACAGGCGATACCTGCTCGATTGCCGCCGTAAGCAGCGCATAGTCTTTGACACTGGCCGTCAGTTCGTTCACTTCCAACGACGGAATCGGTTCACCATCGGTCTGCGAAACATCGAAGACCGTTGTTACGCGGAAACGCGGAATCACATACTCCACACGTTCCATTTCCGGCTCACCGTTTTCGTTCAGCACCGCCAGACCCGTATCCTTGTCGATTTTCTCTCGCTCCTCGACTTCCTTAATGGGAGCAGGAGCAATAATCTGAATGCCTTTTTCGCCTTTTTTGACATAACGGTTGAACTTATTCTTCCATGCGTTGAACCCTGCCACCAGTGTAGCATCAGGCCGCTGCATAGCGATCAGCAGCGTATTGTTGAAGCTGTAATTGTGAAATTTTGCCATCGTGCGCAGGTATGTCGTGTACATTTCCGATGTAAAAATGTCCTTTACGCCCTGCTCCAACCGTTCCGTGATTTCTTTCATCTGCTGTTTACGGTCAACTGCCATGCAAGCCCTCCTTTTTCTTGACCCATCGTGTTTTCATCTGGCGCGGATATTGGCCGGCCTGTTTCGGTGCTTTTGAGCCGTTCCATTCCAATCCTCCGGCCCTCCCCTCACAGGTATACCCGGCAGCTTTCAGAGAGCTGCCATTCTCCGTGTCCAGAATGTAGGTAACAACTTTGTTGTAGCCCATGGCCCGTGCTGCACGGTATGCCGCCGCATACAAAATACTGCAAGCGTTCGGCGTTCCATCCGTACACAGGCGATTAACTTCCAGCGTATAGCCATCATCCAACCGCCGCGCCACAGGTCTGCCGCAGATAGCAACGCCCACTAACGCGCCATTTTCTGATACGCCGATGGAGAACTTATGCCCCCGCGTCGGTTTATGGTGGCGGTGATACTGCTGCACAAATGCGTTTGCCGTTTTCAAATTGATTGGTGTTAAAGTAAGCAAATTTCCTCCTTTCTAAAAAACACCCCGTCAGATAAACTGACGGGGTTATCCTATTTACAATTCCATATCGTAACTTTTCCGCTTCTGGGATTTCTGCGGTTCGGCGGTGCGCTCTGCCTGCTTTGCATGAAGCTGTGCCAGCACAGAGGGTTTCCGCACATTGTCCGCCGTGCGCTCTGCAACGCGGCCTGCGTAGTTCACTGGCTGGCGCGGCCTGTCTGCAACCTCGGTTTCGGCTGCATCCTCGTCCACACCCAGCGCATCCTCACGACCCTTTTCATCCATGCTGAGCAGAGAGTTCAGCTCCGCAAGGCGCGCGGATTTTTCAGCCAATTCTGCTTCCTGCGCGAAAGGACGTTTGGCTTCTTCCTTTGCCTGCGCCAACTGCAGTTCCAAGGTTTCCAGTCTGCGTTCCACCTGCGGCAATGCTCTTTCGATGCCTGCCAGCGCATTGGTAACACGCAGAATGTTGCCCTGCGGGTCTTTGCCGACTTCCATCGAATAGTTCCATGCGCCCTTGATGGATAAGCGGAACACCTTATCGAAATTGTCAAACCGGGAATGCAGTTCAAACGCACCGTAGCTGCCGATCCTGCCATCGGTGCCAGCCGCTTTCAAAGCCTTGCAAGCCTCGATAATGGCTGCACCTGCTTCCTTGCGTTCGGTGTACACCTTGCCGCTGATTTCCATAGAGAAGTGGTCTTTATCCTGCGCCAGAAGCGGTTTTGCCGCTTCCATATCCGTTTTCAGTGCTTCGATCTGACCCTGTGCCGCAGCAATCTCTCGCGGATAACGACGGGCAATATCCGATTCCAGACTATAAATCTGACTGGTGTGATTGGCTTTCAGCAATTTCAGCTTACTGACCTGAATATCCAAATCCATCTTTTCCTTGATGTAGGGATTGCCCGTTGCCAGTGCCTTGATTTCGGCATAGGACAGTGCAGTGTCATCTACATCATCGCAGGCACGGACAGGAGATTTGGAAGTCATGATCTGGGAAATGAACTTCTGCTTATTTTCCAGAATCTGCCACATATACGAATCAAACGTATTTTCGGTGACGTAACGATAGATTTTCACCTGCTTATTCCGGTTTCCCTGCCGAAGAATACGTCCCTCCTGCTGTTCCAGGTCAGAGGGCTTCCACGGACAATCCAGATGATGCAGGGCAATCAGTCGATCCTGAATATTGGTTCCTGCGCCAAGTTTCGGCGTAGACCCCATCAGAATACGAACTTGTCCAGCGCGCACCTTTGCAAAAAGCTCTGCCTTTTTGGTTTCCGTGTTATACTCGTGAATAAATGCCACTTCTTCACGGGGAACACCTCTCGCCACCAGCTTCTCCCGCACATCATCATAAACGTTGAATGTGCCATCTGCCTTTGGTGTCGATAAATCGCAGAAAATCAACTGTGTTCCTCTATCCAAGGCAGATTCTTCCCAGACCTTGAACGCATTGTCCACACAGCGATTCACCTTACTCTCCGGCTCATCCGGCAGCATCTCATTCATAAGACGCTGGTCGAGTGCCAATTTCCGGCCATCGTTTGTGATTTTGAGCATATTATCGAATCTGGGATTCACATTGCCGTTACGCACAGCCTCGGCGCGGTCTGCAAAGGAACTCACCATTTCTTCCTGCGTTTCGCTCGGTTTCAGCACTTCGTTAATGTACTCTGCTTGCGGCACAGGCAGGTTCAGCATATCTGCTGTCTGTACATCTGCGGATTCCTTGAACAGAGAAATCAGTTCCGGCAGATTGAAGAACCGGGCAAAACGTGTTTTCGCACGGTAGCCGGTTCCTTCGGGATGGACTTCGTCAAGAGGTTTTCGGTAATTTTTCTAAATTCATCAGGTTGTCCGCAAGGAAGTCCCTTGTGACCTCATGTCTGCACATATCCTTGAACATCTTTTCAATCGGCTTTTTGGCAGTTTCGGACTGCTTCACGCACACAATAAAGGTGGTTTTGCCAATCTGCACCGAATAACTCGAATTCTGATTCTCCATTTGATTTCTCCTTTTATCGTTGCTTTTTGAATTTGGCTGGCAGACTGGCAACTGTGGGTGTACCATGAAGTTCTTGCCAGCCAAAATTTTCTGCCAGTCAAATGGCTTATTCCATCCAGAAGACCTTTTTGCGGCCTTCCACGATCTTGCTTTTCAGGGCATCGCCCAGTTCCCGTTTGGCATCCCGGACAGTTCTGCCGGGGATGCCCCTTTCCAGAGCCGCCTTGTCGATGTCCTCGCTGAACACTCGCTTTCCTCCGGCAAGAAGGGTGCAGATCAGATCTTTGGCTTGCTGGGTCTTGGTTTCACGCTGCGGCTCGATGCCGGACAGCATTTCGTCTGCGGTAATGTCGTACTCGCCGACCCAGTGGAATCCGCCCTCGTTCCCCAGAGAGAACGCCAGCGACACCCCCGGCGGGGCAAGGGAGCTTTTCTCGTGGGTCAGGATTCGCATGGTCGGGTCGTGCTTCAGCTTGCCGATGAACATGACGCTGCGCACGGCGGCGGCAATGTCGATGGAGCCGAGACCACGTTGCAGGCTCTGCATCCCGGCTGCTTTGTTCAGGTGCCCAATCAGCAAAATAGCGCAGCCTGTTCGCTGCGCTACCTGTCCCAGCCGCATGAAGATGGGCCGGACTTCGTTTGCCCGGTTCATGTCCACATCGGCACCGAGATACGCCTGGATTGGGTCGATGATGACCAGTCGGGCGTTGTTCTCGACAATGGCTTTTTCAATTCGTTCATCCGAAAGGGTAAGCTGCACCTCGCTGTCGTCAATGACCAGCACCCGGTCAAGGTCTGCGCCGGCTTCGATCAGGCGGGGCTTGACCGTATCGCCCAGACCGTCCTCTGCGGTCTGGTAGATCACGTTGAAGGGCTCCATGCGCTCCATGTTGGGCAGCAGCTTTCCGTTGGTGCAGGCAGCGGCAAGGTGCATGGCAAAGTAGGTCTTGCCCTCGCCCGGATTGCCTTGCAGCACACTGAGTTTTCCAAAAGGCAGATACGGTTTCCAGAGCCATTCCACCGGGGTCAGCTCCACATCGCTCATGCGGATAATTTTCACCGTTTCCGGTTTTGACGGCTCTTTCAGCACGATGCTTTTGAAATAATTGCGGTTCGGAATCTCTGCCCGGTGCACCAGAACATCGTTCCAGTCTTTCATGCAGGGCTGAATGCGGGTCACACTCACGGTGTCCGGCAGCAGAGCAGCCAGACGCTTGCAGGCATCCTCTCCGGCTTTGTCTGCATCCAAACAAAGGAATACCCGCTCCACGTCCGGGCGTTCCGAGAGGAACTGCCGCAGCGCTTTGCCAGACACCCCGCCCAGCGACAGATAACTGTGCTGCTGCCAGTTTTTCGGGAACAGCTCGATGAAGGAAAGCAGGTCGATGGGGGCTTCAAAGACCAGCAACTGCTTGTCGGTGCCGCAATGGGCAAAGCCAAATGCCTTTTCTGCACCGGCTGCGTCCTGCCGAAACTTTTCCTGAATCCCACGGCTGCTTGCGTAGCGGGGATGCCCGTCTGCATCCCGCCCCACAAAGACCACGTTGTGGTGGGCGGCGTCCTCGTAAATATCTCCGGCGGCGATGAAGAAGTTCACCAGCGAGGGGCTGAGTTTCCGCTCCTGTGTCAGATAGTTCAGGATATTGGCGTTGGTGACATTCTGCAGCGGCAAACGAAACGCCGGAGAGGGGGCGGGGTCAGCCTCCGGCTGAGCTTCGCCCGGCTCTCCGGTCAGCATCTGCACCGCTTCGGGGAAGGACTTGCCGTAAAATTCCATCACAAAATCGACCGGATGGCCGCCCTTGCTCTGGCTGTGCCGGAACCATTTGTTGCCGCAGACGGTCAGGCTGTCGTGGGCTTTCCAGCGGTATTCCTTTCCACTGCGCACCAGCGTCTCGCCCTGCGCCCGGAGAAAATCTTCCAGATTGGCAGTGTTTGCACGGTCGATCTGGGCTTGCGTGTAGGTCATATTCCTTCCTCCTTAAAGTTCCGGTGTGTTCTTCTGCTGCTCCGGTTTCTTCGGGGCAGCGTTGGCTTTGGCTTCATGCAGCTTCTTCAGCACAGATTCTTTCTCCGGGGTCTTGCCGCCCGGTGCGGAAAGCTGCTGCTTATTCAGCACAAGGTCGATATACTTGCGGATGTTCCTCAAGGCGGTCAGGTCGGGTTGTAGGGCTTCAAGCTGGCTGCGCAGCTCTGCGCTGCCCGATTGCAGCGCAGAAAATTCGGCATCCAATGCCGAAAAATCCACGGTCGTGCCGTCATTCAGCTTCATTAGGGTGCGGGCGGCTTTGTTGAATGATTCCAACTCGTCCTTGTGCTGGGCGGCATAAGCGTCCTTGGTCAGCTTGAAGTTCTTCTTGATAAAGGTATCATGGATAGGCTTCAGCTTGGCATGGACGGCGGCAGCGTCCTTGATTTGAGCAATCGAACGCATCCGGTTCTCGTTCTGCTTCAACTGCTTGCGGAGAGGGGCGGCGGTCTGGCTCAGGTCTTTGATTGCGGCGTTCAAGTCCTCGACCGTGTTCAAGGAGTGAGCTTTCAGATAATCGACTGCCTGCATGACTTCGGCAAGGTCACGGGCAGTACATTTTATCTGCGCCTTGCTCGACCAATCGCTGCGCTGCTCATTGCGGAGGTTGAAGTAGTCCACCAACAGGTCGGACAGCGTTGGCTCCTTGGCCTGTTCCAGTGCATCCAAAAGAATCTGCTTCTTTTCGTTCAGGTCTGCGATCCAGCGTAGCAGTCCCCGGATGGTGCTGCGGATGGACTGCATCAGGCTGTTGGCGGCGCGGATATCCCGGTTGAGATTTCCGAGAAAGGTTTCGATTCCTCGCTTTTCCATCTGGTGTGCAGCGGGGCCGAGATGCACAGTCGGTATCTGCTGGATACCCTGCCGCTCAAAGGAGCGCAGGTCAACACGTTCTGGTCTGCCAGTGGCTTCAAGGTAGCGATTGGTAACAACTTCCCAACTGTGCCGCCAGACCTCGGCGTACTTCTGGTCGTTCCAGTTCACCGTGTTTTCCTTATGGCACTTCCAGTTGCCGGATGGGAGTTGGATGCGCTCGCCGTTCTCGTCAAGGTCGTAAACCTTGCGGGCTTTCGGGAGCCACTTGCCGTGTTCATCCATTGCCCGGAGCGTCAGCAGAATGTGGGCGTGTGGATTTCCATCGCCCTTGTCGTGGATGGCAAAGTCGGCGATCATGCCCTTGGAAACGAACTGCTCGTTGTAAAATTCTTTGAGCATGGGAAGATACTGGTCTTTCGGAACTTCTCTCGGAAGTGCCAGCACGATACGGCGGGCAAGCTGGGAATTCCATTGGTTTTCCACGGATTCCACGGCGTTCCAGAGCGTTGCCCGGTCTGCATATCTGAGCGGCGCATGGGGCGGCAGCATGATCTCGGCATGGACGAGTTCTTTCTTCTTGTTGTAGAATTTCGTTTTCTGGTCGTACTCGCTGAACAGCCGTTCGCCGCTCTGGTAGGCTGCGCCAGCAACAGCGGACTGTCCTTGGCTGCGCTTGACGATGGTGATTTTGAAATGCGGACACGGAATAGGCATCACTCCCAAACAAAAAGACCGCCCAGCAAGATTGCTCTTGATGAACGGTCTGGAATCGTATTCGGTTTTGCTCGCCGCCTTAGACCGGAGTGCCGTGCGCTTCGGTCTTAGGCGGGAGCCGCAAAAGGATAGCTGCAAAGCAGCGCAAGGAAAATGCAGTTTTCCTTGGGATGGAATCTGGCTGTCTGCAAGACCGCAATTTCACACAAAGGGGTCCCCGGAAAAGCATCGAAGATGATTTTATGGGGAAGAGGAGGAACTGCGGAGTGAATGAGCATTTGTGCTTTTGCACAGATGCGAACGATACGCAGCAAGTGACGACGAGGTGTATAATTGCGCCCTTTATTCTAAAGGGTTTTGGACGTTGCTTCGTTCGTGAACGTCATGCACCATCTTTGCAAGCGCCAGCACGACTTCAGGTTGACGGAATGAGATCTTCAAAAGCTCCATCACCTGATCGTCGGTCAGTTCTCCCGGACAGACCAGAAAGCTTTCCAGCATTCCGGCACGAGTACAAAGACGGTGCACACGCTCTCTCCGGTTCAGCTCTGACATCCTGCGTTCAAGGATCTTTTCCCGGTGCTGGCAAGAGCGCAGCTTCTGCTCCGCTTTGGCTTTCTCGCTGCGGAGATAGGCAAGGTTGGTTTTCGGTTGGGTCATGGCATCACGCTCCTTTACAAAATAAAGAGCCAAACAATCAGTATAAAGGCTGATCATTTGGCTGTGGAAACATATTTAATTTTCGCAGTTCAGGCGGACTTGGAAGGTAAACACACCGTCTTTCTTTTTCGTATAGAAGTCACCATGATTCTCCTGAACGATACGATTTATGTTCTTTAGTCCGTAACCGTGATACTCTCCGATGCGGATGCTACGGACGGTATCGCTGTATGGATTCTCAAGCCGATAAAAGAGACTGCGATACTGCTTGCGCAGTTGTAGATGAATGATTCTCTGTTCCGCTGGCAAGTCGCAACAGGCTTCAATGGCGTTGTCAAATGTGTTTCCGATAATGATGCTCAAAGACAACGATGAGATCGTCAGAACTTCAGGAATCGTCACATCCAGTTTGACCTTGATGTTATTCTTCTCTGCGATTCGCAGGTAATAATTTAAAAGAGCATCCACAACAGGGTTTCCGACAGCAGAAACATTTGTGGAACGCTCAAAAATATCCGTGGCAGCTTGTGCAATCTTGTGAAGTTCTTCGGTATCGCCGTGTTCTGCAACCGCCTGCATCGCCAGAATATATTTCTTCACATCATGCCGCAGGGAACGGACTTCTTCCTGACGTTCTTTGAGCTGCTGGTAGTATTCCATTTGAAGATTGTACTGCTGCTCGTTGAACTTGACTTTGAATTTTTCCAGTTCATTTTCCCGGAGAGCTTCCACATAGAACACAATCAGGATGTTTATAAGGAGAAGCACAGCCATAAGGCCGACCATATAATCCGGGAAATACTCATCCGCAGCATGATACTGTGCTACATAACAAACCGCGATGCTTGCGACTTGGATTGCAATGATTGGCAACAGCCATAGGATGCGCAGAGCATTTCCTTTTCGGCTGAAAAAATGTGAGACCAGGACTACGAGCAGAATTTGTATCAGGTTTGAAAAAACGACATAAATCAACCGTGCTGCCCCAGCTTGCATCAGAATGTCGGTGTCCGGGATGCGCAGTCCAATCAGGAGCATTGCAAACACTTCCACCAAAGCAGCCAGTGTAAAGAAAGCTCCACTTGCGAAAACCGCCTGCCATGGCCGCACTTCGTAGAATAGCAACGCAAGGAGGAATCCGCCAACCAAAAGATAGACTGTGCGCTGCGTCACCCAATTCGGAAATAAGCTCAAAGCACACTGCCCAGCGATAAAAAGTGCAACATACACATAGAACCATCTTGAAATGGGTTCCTTTTGAGGAAACAGCCGACCGATGAAAAGCAGCAACAGGGCGATGTTGGCAAAACTCCCTGCAAACTCAACGAAATAATAAAGCATCATCTTCCCAAATAAGCGTTGAAATTTTGATTGAACTCCTGACGCTTCCTCCTGCTGATCGGCAGCTGATGTCCGCTGGAAAGAAAAACAGCGGTTCCAGTAGCGTAAACAATGTGTTCCATATTGACAAGATAACTTTTGTGTGGCGACACGAAGCATCGTTTGGGAAGCTGCTCCAAGGCTTCAGGAATGCTCATTCTCAATGTAAGGTCTTGCTCCTTGCAGTGGATCAGAACTTTATGTCCGTGGCTTTCCAGAAAGTAAATGTCCGATGTTTCCAAGGACATGGTGACACCATCGTATTCAATCGTGAAATGTTTGGAGTTCAGTTCCTGAAGGACGGCATCCATCGCCGCAGCGAACAGCGTCTGATCCAAGGGCTTAACAAGATAACGGAATGCAATACCATATCCCTGCACAGCATATTCGTGCCGCTTCGTGACAAATACCACCAAGGGATGCTTCTCCATTTGAATCAGAGATTGTGCCAGCTGAAAGCCGTTGGATGGCATCTCAATGTCGAGCAGCAGCAAATCAAAGGATTTCTTCTGCATCTGCAATTCGCTCAGAAGTTCATTCCCATCCATGTAAGTTTCAATGTCAAAGCAACCTTGCACATCGTACTGCTGAACGCTTTGAACAATGCCATCAAGGTCTGACTTCTCATCATCGCAGACTGCAACATGGTACTTCAGCATTTCGACAACCTCCACAAAATAATGTCCTGATACTATTATAGACTGTGCAAAGGCTCCTTACAAGTAGCCTGACCTACCACTTTTGTCACCAGAACGACCAGTTTTGCCAAACCTCTTGATTTTGTTGAAATTTATGATACAGTGAAGCAAAAATCAGAAGATAAGGTGGCGCAACTGCAATGTGGGAACGCACGCTGTCTCAGAAATTAGTCCGTCTTTTCTGCGAACAAAAAGTGGTAGACGAATCAAAAGCGGATGCGTATGTCTATGGGTACGAGTTGCTCATATCATCTGTTGTGAGCATTCTGCTTGTCATCCTCATCTCAATTATATGTGGTGATGTTCGATACTCGCTTTCATTCTTGATCGGCTTTATCCCGCAGAGAATCTACATTGGTGGCTATCATGCAACGTCGCACACCAGATGCTATCTGGCATTTACCGGACTGGCACTTATCTGCATTTTGCTGAGTAAAGTAATTGCAGCAAATAACCTTTTTCGTATTATAACAACAGTAGCTCTTTTGGGTATCTCTATCTTTTTCTCTCCGATAGAAGCAACGAATAAGCCTTTGGGCAAAAAGAAGCGGTTAAGCTATAAGATGATCGTATCTGTTCTTTCGTCAATAGATTTCCTACTTGCCATTTTCAATGTGCTTCCATACACACGTCATGTGGTTTGCTACTATCTCTCCAAATGGGTGTTGATTGTATTCGCAATAATTCCTTTGATTTAACAGAAATTTAATGCCAACTTTTGTAGATAAGGAGGTGATAACATGAAAAAGAACAAATGGATGCTGCTTCTTGTCGCTTTTATTGCATTTTTGGTATTGGTTTATTTTATTGGTGCGCGCCTTAATGCAACGGCAGAGGCATTGACAATTATTTCTCTCTGCATCGGCATACTGGTCATTTATTTAGTCGTAAAAGCAATCAAATCAAAATAAGGAAAGCTGATTGTTTATGACCCTGACGAACGTACTAGCGTACGGGGCGATACAGGAACCGCAACGATTTACTGGACCATTCCGGGACAGGTTTTTTGGTCAATATCTTCTAATATTTCTGGGCCGATGGTGTTCTCTGGAAGTGTGAGTACAACAGCTGGTGATTATTGCCCGCTTAATGGCATTAGTTTTGATGGTTATGTTAGCGGTCTTGTAGATGTTCAAATGATGCCTGGTAGCAATTATGCAACATTGGAAGGATCAATGTTAGATATTCAAGGTGTTTCCTATGTGTTGCCGGGAGTCGAAGCGTATATGTATCATTGATTATCGGATAGAACACATGGAAAATCATATGGAAGATAATGACATTCCGAAATTTCGCACTTATCGTGGAGAAATCGAATTTGAAGGAACGTTAATACAGGCTGATATTTTTATTGACAATAAAATGCTTGAAGACAGAAACAGCTTTTTAATAAGTTTTTTGTGCAAATCTAATAAGATGTATAAAATGATTTGCAGAAATGTTTTAAAAAAGGAAGGATATTATATAAATCTAAAACTCAATGGTGTAAAATTGAAAACCCGTGTCCTTTCAGTGTCGCAAAGCTTTATTGATAGTAACTCGGAAACATATAGAATTGGCCTTATGTGTTCTAATGATTTGCGCATCTAAATCAAAAGACAGTCGATGGTACGGTTCGGAGCGAAGTATCAACAAATCAACAGCCCTCTATTTGCAACGACTGCAAATAGAGGGCTGTTTTGTTTGCTTTGGATATTTTAATTAAAGGTCAATCTTCTAATATGCCATGGTCACAGCCAAGTGAGAGATAATGCTCAATCTCACCACTCAGCACAAGCTGGACGTACTCTAAGGGCTTGTTATATAGTAGCCAGTCCAGTTCTGCTCGCTGCGCAGGGGTGTTGCCGTATTCGTCCTCAATGGAGATACAATCAATGGAAAGGGTGGTGCCATCTTCAAATCGGGCTTCCACCCGGTTGGTGTCCATGTTGTAGTGGCAGGAAAGCACTTTTTGAGAGTGATTATGGTCGAAATTCTGATTTTGTTTCATTTGAATAGCTCCTTTAATGACTTTGAAATTTGATTTTCAACAAAATGAGGTCTCTTTTTTCTTTTTCTTAAGTCACCTATCCGCACTATCCTGCATCGCAGGCGTTCACCACATAATCAAATTTCTTGCTGCGGAGCAGTTTGCGCAGAACATTGAACTGCGGCTTCTTGGTATTGTGTACCAGCAGTTTCCACTCAACAGGGAGAATCGGCAAATCCTCAAAACGCCAGTTTTCATAGCGTTCATCGTAATGTTCCGGGGCTGCATACTCTGCCAGATGCCCCAAACACCAGCTTACCACGCAATCCCCACCCTCCAGATACCCATCCTCCTGCCGATATGCACCGATTACTTTTGCAATGGATTTCGATACGCTCGGTTTTTCTGCAATCACCAGATATTTCAAATTTTTCCCTCCTTCGCAAAAAGCAGGGATAGCCTTTCGACTACCCCTGCATCCTTATGTTACGGTTTTTTATGTGTCGTTCTCGTTGTCCTGCTGGTTATCCTCGTTTACCGTTGTAAGGCTCTGGTCGGTTTCCAGATTTTCACTCTGCGGCGTTTCTTCCTTCGGCTTCGGCTTATAAATGTAGAAGTAGAAGAAAGCACCTGCACCGCCCAGTGCAGCTACGAATACCAGCAGCAGAATCTTATTCATGCCGCCACTCGATTCCTCTTTCGGTTCTTCGATTTCCACATCCGGGGTAGATTCGGGTTTGGTTTCGGGCAGAACTACCGCAGGCGTTTCTTCTTCCTGCTTGCCGTTTCGTTCTTCATCATCCAGAAACTCCTGCAGATCGTACTCGTCGATCATCGAGAGCATATAGACGTTTTCGCTGTTTCGCGCCCGGTCGATCACCAGAAAGAATGTGTTGCCGCCCTTGGTCTTTACTGTGAAGAACTCCTTGCTGGGGTCATCCACGATGTTATCCTCCACCTCGCCGTTGCCTGCGATGGTGAACGGGATTTTTTCTTCCTCGGTCGGTTCCTCTTCCTCGATCACCTGCACAGGTTCCTCTGCCACCTCGGTGGTATCCACATAGGCAAAGGCCGGAGTCGAAAAACCCACCGCCATCAGCAGGGTCAGAATTGTGCTGGGGATAACAACTCCCAGCCGTTTAAGCATCTTTCTCAATCGCTTCCTCCGTTTCTGCTTCCTCCGAAGCATTGTTTACAGCGGTCAGGAACGTCACGTTGCCCGCCTGAATGTTGTCCAGCAGAGCCAGCAGTTCGCGCCCGCCCATCTTGGTGCTGCGGATGGCACGGATGATCTCGCTGTCCTCTTCCTTTTTCTGTGCTGCCCGGATGGTTCTCAGCCGTTCTTCCAGTTCCGCGATTTGCTGTTCCGTCTTTTCGGCTTCATCCAGATATTTCTGTAATTTCTTGCCCATCGGCCCTCCTTTCAGTTGATGCGGCCAAAGCCTAAGAAGTGGCTCTGCCAGTAGGTCGAGTTAATGCTGGTGTAGGAAATGGGGTCGCCGCAGTGGATCATCATACCATTACCGACATAGATGCCAACGTGCGACGCGCCAGTGGTGTTATAGGTTTTCTCAAAGAAAATCAGGTCGCCGGGCTTTGCATCCGCAGGGGAAACATAACTGCACTTCCCGCGCAGGCCGTTGGCTGTTGTACGCCCAACGCTCCACCCATTGCCGCAGTTATTGATAACCCAGCAGACGAAGCCGGAGCAGTCAAAACTGGTGCTTGGGGAACTTCCGCCCCACACATACGGCATACCAAGATACTTTTCGGCTTCCTCAATCATCCTTGCGAACTTTTCATCCGAAAGGGCTTCCGAAGGAATATCATACTTGAAACCACCGCCGGAACCACCAGTACCGCCGCCCGTGCCGATACTGCCCGTTGTGCCGCCGCTGTAAGTCGGGGAGCCTGCGCCGAACAGTTCCGGGCGGTTGCCGTAGGTCAGGTTATAGGCATCGTACCGTCCGGTCTGCTTCCGGTTCATGTTCTTCCGCGCGATGGTATCGAAGCCCTTATTTTTCAGCAGGATATTGAGGATTTTATACTCATACTCCACTTCTTCCTGATAGGTATAGGTTTCCATGCTGACATTTCCAAAAGCGTCAATCGTTGGCCGAACCCCTACTCTGGTTTCCATGCGAGTGCGAATCTCAATGGTTTCCCACACTTTCAGGAGATACTGCTGCTTGAACAGTTCCTTGATAACAGGCTTGACCTGTCCTCTGGTGAACTGCTCATAGACCGCAGTCAGATGGGAAATAAGCTGATATGGGTCATGCCCGATTTCGTCAAGCTGATAGCGGTATTCATCATAGCCCGGATGTGTGGATTCCATCTGCCGAATCTGCTTATCCAGTTCTTTTTCCAGTTCCAGATAATCCTCTTCCGCACCCTTCATATCGGCATCTTTGCTGGGATATGTCGTTCCCACAAAGGTACTGCCTGTTCCCTGAATTGCTGCACCGCAGCTTGAAAAGGCTCCCAACATTACCATCACCAGCAGGATACCCACACCAATACCGACCCACAAAGTTTTATGCTGCACGACGATCTCCTGCACCGCCGCTTTCGCTTTCTCCGTAATGGTGTTGGTTGCCGCTGCTGCCTGCTTGCTGGCGGCAGTTCCGGCTTTCTGGCCGCGCTTGGCAGCTGCATAGGCATCCTTATACTGCTTTTTCTGGTAAAACTTCGCACCGACTGTTTTTGCTTCACCTCCTGCGGCAGTCGGTGGCGGCTGGGGCTGTTTCTTTTTCAGCGACGGTTCTGCTGCATTTTCTGCAGTACCACCCTCGCTCTCGGAGAATTTCAGGCGGCTGGACTTCTGATCCTCGCCACCTCTTTTCTCTGCTCTGGCAGATTTGTCTTTGGGCTTTTTCCTGCCTTTGACAAAGTGGTGCAGGCGTTCGGCGGTTTCTTCCGACTTGTGAGCAGCTTCCACGCCGGAGTTGTCCTTTTCTACCTGATGTACTTTCTGATGGGCAAATCCGGTGGCGGTATCCACTCCTTTCTTGGCCACCTTCTTAACGCCCATCCCCATGCCACGGACGATGCCGCCCTTTTCATCTTCAAAAGAAAGTCGGCCTTTCTTGGTCTGCGGCTCTGCATCCGATTCCGCAGGCGCATCCTTCAGCTTCCCATCCTCCTGATGGGCTTTATAATAGTCTGCGCTCTGCTTGGCGGTACTGTGATGCCGGGGTGTCTCCTCCTCCCCACCCTCGGCATCCATGCACAGTTCTTCGTCCACGATAGGTTCTTCGTCGGCTTCTTTTTTCGCAGTTTCTTTTGCCGAATCTTCCTGCTCCGGCTTTTCTGCTGCAGTTGCGGACTTCTGTTCCCCGGTGCGGAGGTTTTCATCCACCAGACCATCCTTGGTCATTTTCTGGACGATTTTATCTCTGCCCCGAAACTTTTTGTCTGCTATGGAAATCACCTCCTTCCGGCTGGAACCATCATGCGAGCAGGGCTGCGTGGGTTTCCCACTTATCAAGCACCTGCTCCAGCTTCCGGGCAAAGGCGATCAGACGGGCATTCACTTCCTCACGGTCAAGATAACCGTGGGCTTCCATGTGAAAGCCGTCAGTCAGTTCATCGGCCAGTGTGCCAACGGCGTAGAAATCTTCCAGCACCGTATGCACCACTGATTCTTCATCGAGGAAGTTGAGCGGCTCCACCTCACCAAAGGGCGGGCCGGAATCGCTTTCGTGCGGCTCCATGTCAGAGTGATGATGAATCTTGCGGCTCAGTCGGTCAAAAATATTCGATGTGTTCACGCTTCTTTTTTCTCCTTATATTTTCCCATCTCATTAGGCTTCGTTGTCATCAGGCTGTACAGTTTCAGCGAAGTATCGAACTTATCCTTGAACGGGATAATCGTATTGCCGTAGAACAGCAGCCCCTCGCCCTCGTTGCTGTTCGTAACATAGGAAAGCTGGAACGGCGAGATATTCAGCTGCTTTGCAAGGATTTGCCGGTCGCCGGATGCCTGGTTGAGCATATAAATGAAATCGCTGTTCTCGAAGATATTCTCGATTTCCCGGCTGGCCAGCAAATCTTTGATGTTCTGGGTGATGCCCGTGGGTACACCGCCCCATTTTCGGAACCGCTTCCAGATTTCCACGCTGTATGCTGCGGTCTGTTCCTCTTTCAAAAGCAAATGAAACTCATCGACATAGTATCGTGTATTTTTCTTTGCATTGCGATTGATGGTAACACGGTTCCAGACCTGATCCTGGACGATGAGCATACCCAGCTTTTTAAGCTGCTTGCCCAGTTCCTTGATGTCGAAGCAGATAATACGGTTATCCAGTTGCACATTGGTCTGGTGGTTGAACACCCGCAGAGAACCATTGACGTAGATTTCCAGTGCCGTGGCGATACGCTGCGCCTGCCGCTCTTTCTGCTCCCGCAGGCAGTCGTACAGATCACCAAGTGTCGGCATATTCTCCGGCTTCGGATCGTTCAGATACTTCTGATAGACCAGCGGCAAGCAGCGGTCTATAACCGACTTTTCTTCTGGCTCCATGCCATCCCGTGCGCCCATGATAAGTTCGCACAGGGAAAGAATAAAGTCCGATTTCATGCCCAGTGGGTTATCATCGTCCGCGTAGTTCAGGTTAATATCCATCGGGTTGATGTAGTCCCGGCTCGTAGACGAGATATGAATGACCTGACCGCCCAACGCTTCCACCAGCGGATAATACTCGCCTTCCGGGTCTGCAACGATAATATCGTCTGTCGTGGTGAAGAACACGTTGGTGATTTCACGCTTTGCACTGAACGACTTACCGCTTCCCGGTGTGCCGAGGATCAGACCATTCGGGTTTTTCAGCTGCTTCCGGTCTGCCATAATCATGTTGTTAGACACTGCGTTCAGACCGTAGTAGAGGGAATCACCCTCCATGAAAAGCTCCTGCGTCGTAAACGGGACAAAAATCGCGGTGGAAGTGGTCGTCAGTGCGCGCTTGATGGGAACAAGATTATTTGCCAGCGGCAGGCTGCTCATAAGGCCCTGCTCCTGCAGATAATCCAGACGGTTCAGAGTGCAGTTGAACTTCTGAGCGATACCAGCAGTCTGAAACACAGCACTATCCAACTCCTGCTTGGTCTTTGCTGTATTAAGGAACAGCACCGTAACAAGGAACATACGCTCATTACGGCTCTGCAGATCATCCAGAATCTTTTTGGCCTCGCCGCCATAAGTTGCAAGGTCACTCGGAATAATTTCCATATCATAACCAGACCTCACAGCTTTCTTCTGTTCCTCAATTTTCATACGGTCCAGGTCGGTAATTTTGCCTTTGATAAGTTTGATAGCTTTCAGCTGATCTACCGACTGCACATGGATACTGACCACCAGATTTTTGTCCATGTCCAGAAACTCGGCCAGCACCTTATCCGTCAGTTCCGGGGCAAGGATGTTCAGGTAGGATGCTGCACCGTAAGTGTCACCCATCATAAAGTCCTTGCCGCTCTTGAACAGGAAACTGGTCGGCGCAATGAAGTCTTTGGTCGTCATGCCGCTCTGCAGGATGCGGTCATAGCTGAAATCGAACTTCTGCTGTTCTTCCTGATGAAAGGTTTCGTACATGATATGAAGCCGTTCCACGCCGTTCAGCGGATAGGCTTTCACGCCCAGCACCTTGAAATTGTTGAGAATATCAGTTTCGATACGCTCTAACCGGGGCTTTGCTTCCCGGACGCTCTTTGCTTCAATGCTGAACGTGATGTACTTCGTCCGAACCAGACCGTTATTGCCCTTGGCAAGCTGCTGTTTCAGCATCTGCGCATATTCCATGCGCACATCATCGAACTGGTCGTGCTGTGGTTCGATCTGAATGACCTTGTTGTACTCGCTCATATCGCTCTTATGGTTGATAAACGACAACTGAAAGCGAATACTGGCATCGAAGTAGTTGAGGAAATCGCACCAGCTTTCAAAGATGGTGTTCTTGTCCTCGTTCTGCGCCAACTGATAGTTAATGTCGTAGAATCGGACGGTTTTGGAATACAGATGTTCCTCCACCCGGCAGATACCGTCGCGCCCCATTTCCAGATATGGAATGGAACGCTGCACAGTCAACCGCTGTTCCTTCTGGCTCTTTTCGGGTTTCCGAAAGAACTTCTGGAAGAAGCCGCCCGACTGCGGTTTCTTCTTCGGTTCACTTTTTACCAAGGATGCCTCCTTTCTTCTGGATCGGTGCTGCGGTTTCCAGTTCTCGCTCATACAGGTTTTCGACCTCATAGCGGCGTACCGCAGGACGTTTGAATCGGACGCTGACGAAATTCGTCAGGATGGTTTCAAGGTGCATCCCGTTTTTCTCGTACAGAGCAAAGAAAAATTCCGGCAGCATCAGGAGCACCATGCCTGCCGCTGCATTGCTGGTTCCCAGCGTATCGCGCATGAGAAAATAGAACGGAACACCAATGCCTGCCGCGAAACCCATACACACAAGCTGGCGTTTCGTCAGGTTCAGAAAGACCTTATTCTTCACTTTGGAAAGGTCTTTGGGAATCGTCACATAGGCCATTTATCACCTGAACAGCATGACCGCCGCCGGGAAACGGCGTTGTCTGCTGTCTTTTCCTTTCATTGGATTTTCCCGGATTTAGTGACTGCCGAAGATCTGTTTGGACAGACTTCCCGTTTTGAGCAGCGAGAAGCAAAGAATCACCGTGTAGGCCATCGTGCCGAACAACGCCGAGTGAATATCCGAAGATACCCGGATGCTGCCGATAAGGGCTGCATAGATTGCCACGCAGACCATCATCAGGAATGCCTGAAATGCCAGCGCGAACAGCCCTCGGAAGTAGTTCGTACCCACATGACCCCATTCACGGTTACTCATGGTTGCAAATGGAATCGGAGCAAGCGAAGTGTAGAGGTATATTTCTATCATTCTGCCGTACATAATTACCGTGATAACCACCGACAGAATTTTTAGACACCAGCTTACAACAAGGGTTTCCAATGCCAGCGTCACCAGTTCGCCAATCGCCATTGTTGCCATTGCCGCCTGCATCTGCATGGAAAGAGAACAAATATCAATGGCGGTATTGCCACGGATAATGCCGGAGGAAGAATTTACCACCGACTGCCCAATGTCAAATACCGCCATTGCAATATCGAACGTATGACTGACGAGATAGACCGCGATCCACATCTTCACGAAATACTTGAAGAACATCCATGTGTCCACATCGTGCAGATTGTTCCGCTCTGTCAGCATCGAAATCAGTTCGTAGCAGAGGATCAGCGTGATGATGATTCCCGCAATAGGGATCACCACCGAATCCGAAATGTTACGGATCATGCTGAAAATGCTGCTGTTCCACCCTTGCGGTGTCTGCCCGGCCTGAGCAGCGATCTCACTGGTCTGTTGGTTGACCGCTGTGAACATCGTACTCAGGTTGGACTCCACCATGCCGGAAAGAAGTTCCCTCATCCATTTTTCGATTGCTGCGAAAATATTATCGAACAATGGCGGGTTTTCCTCCTATCGCTTGTTGATTAGCCGAACAGACCAGAGAGCAGCGGGATCAGCTGGGTGCCGATGAGGATGACACCGCCGCCGGACATCAGCTGTTTTATCCCCAATTAGGTGTAAAACTCTGCTCGATGGCGGGCGGCGGCGTACAAAAAATCTATATGGTATTTTTAAGAGAACCGTCCCGGCAGGACAGGTCAGGCAGTGACCTGTTCCACCTCCGGGATGGGTTTGAGATTAAAATGAATTTCGATAGAAATGTGTCTTGTTTTATCTTCGTCAATGCGCTCATGCACGACGATTTCTTTGATTAAGCGGTTGAGGGTGGCTGCGTCCAGCTCTGTGATATTGGCGTATTCCTGAATGGCTTCCACCCATTGTTTTGCGTCATTGGCAAGCTGGACTTCATCGGACAGCCGCTTTCTGCCCTCGGACACTTTTGCTTTAAGCTCCGCTTGCTCGGTCTGTGTCTTTTCCAGCATGGTGTTGAAATTCTGCTCACTGATACGCCCTGCAATCATATCCTCATAAAGCCGCATTACCATTTTGTCCAGAACCTCAATCCGTTCCTCGTCCCTTGTAAGGGAGCGTTCCATTGCTTCCCGCTGTTCCCGCTGCTCGGCTTCACAGGTATTAGTCAGGCGGTCGGCAACCGCTTTCCCGTCCATCAGGGCAGCTCTGGCACATTCCCGGATTTTCCGCAGCACATGGCTGTAAAGGGTGTCATAATCAATCCGGTGCTGGGTGCAGTGGTTCTTTCCAAAGGCGTTGTAGGTCTTGCAGGAATAAATCCGCTGGGGATGTTTTGCTTCGTCCTGCCGCATTGTATATTCCGGTGAAGGCTGCGGACAGAAACACGAACGGTAGTCCTGTTGAGACAATACGCAAGTAAGTCACGGCATTTTCCGTGATATGCTCTTTCAGCTCGAATATACGAAGGATGGGATTGGCAAACAAGAATAGCAAAGCAGCCCAGCAGATGGAGATGAGCAAGGCAATACTGATGTTGTGCGAAGCAAACTGCCGGGCATCCTGTTCGTTGCGCGCACCTATGGATTGTCCTACGCTGACTTCCGAACCTACTTTATTTAGCAAGGCTATGGAGCCGGACATCCACGTCAATATTCCCACTGCACCAACGGCGGCAACAGCTTCACTACCTATACGGCCTACCCATGCCATGTCCGTCAGGCTGTATGCCATCTGGATGAACGAGGTAGCCATAATGGGCATCGCCAGATTGAATAGTTGGCGGTTAATGGGACCTTTAGTCAGATTCTTTGTTCCTTGCATTCTTTACAGTCTCTAAATTTCGGGCTGCAAATTTACGGATTATTTGTTAATAACCACGCTGCCGGTCGCTTTTCTGTCTATTGAGTTGAATTCCTTCGACAGAGTTCCATTAAACTTTCTTGTGGATAAACTTTCCGTCAATCCAGTAAGTGGCGTGGTTTGCTGTAAATTTCAGTATTACATAGTTGGGATCGGTCGGTCCGCCGGGAAAATGATTGATGAACCAGTCTTGCCAAAGCTCTTGTTTTACATTTTGGTCTGTGATTACTTCCACATCACCTGTCATGCAAACACTGTTTCCCTGTGCATAGAAGCATAGTCCGCCTTTCGGATTCTTGCGAAAATCCTCGGTCTTCACGGAGTCGCTTCCGGTTGACATCCATACTGTTGAAATGTCTTCGGACTTAACCATACTCATAGGTACGGGGCGTGGATATCCTTCTTTATTTACTGAGGTCAGAACGACTACTTCACTTTCGCGCAACATTTGTGCGGCTTTTTCTCTCATTGTTTCCATAATGCAGAATTTGTTTTGTTAATTGAATGGTGCAAATATAGGTAGTCGGAGATATTCCTGCATTGTACAAAAACGACATTTATGCTTCTACGTAAGTCAGTGTGACATCTTCTTCTGTCAGAGGAATAGAAAGGAAAGAGTAGGGAGTATTGCCGGATAACCTTTTAATTTCTCTTGAGAGGTGCGGCACGTCATAATAGCCTGCATGGATAGCAGTAGAGAGCAGATTGTCACTGGTAGTGCCCCTTAATAAATCCACCGCGTTCTTGAATTTCATGATTCTGCTGTATATTTTCGGGGTATAACCTGTGTTCATCTTGAATTTGCGTTCAAATTGTCGCTGGCACAGACAAATATCCTCCATCAATGACTGCACGGGCAGTTTTCCCTGATGCCGGTTAATCTGTTTTATTGCAAATACAATCTGCGGATCTGTCGGCAAGTCGTGTTTATAAAGAGATTTGATAAATAATTCTTCTATGATCTTTACCCTATTTTCTAAACAGTCTTCTTCGCATAGCCTTTCTGCAAAAGAAGTATCGAAAAAGCAGGTTACCTCGTCTGCACTGATTCTCTGGTTAGTCAGTTCGTGCAGTGGCAGACGGATAAAACGGGATAGTCCGCAAGGTAGGAAGCGAACCCCTAACATGTGAACCGTTTCCGCATACGCTACCAATTCCGAATAGCTATTCATCGGACCTATAAAATAAGCACGATAAGGCTTCATGGTCAGACTGCTATTCACCGCTTGTGTTGCTTCCCCAAGGGTGAAGATAAAGTCTGTACATCCATCAGGAAGTATGTTGATACGCATTCCGTACTCCGGATTCCCTTTGAATTCCCAATACTTGTCTATATAGGGAGAGAGTAGTGCGCAGGGTTGGTATTCTTTA
>ENA-UESH01000720-UESH01000720.1-human-gut-metagenome-genome-assembly--contig:-NODE-720-length-28862-cov-4.323154_pt1 | contig 28862 bp, 27 predicted proteins | sample MGYA00243001_ERZ508002 | MGnify/ENA primary metagenome ERZ508002 (study PRJEB26167, sample SAMN06115447) | human gut metagenome | host: Homo sapiens | place: China:Anhui | collected 2015-08-07 | study... | reverse complement strand
TACTCTCTATATTATTGCTCCACCAAAACAAGAATGAGCCTTTTCCGTGTGCTAAAGCAAAGGAAAAAGCTCACTTGTATTGTACCACGCTTGTCAAGCGATACAGAGCTTCGGCGGCGCCATGTCTCGCAGCTTGGACAAACCTATTGGGGAAAAAGATTATGTAACGGCATGGCGGCAGAAATAGAACTTCCAGTTTGCCGAGCCAAATAAAAAAGCCCCTTTTGGGGCTTGTAACAGCAAAAAAAGATGAGCCTTGACTACCAATCGAAGCAGTCAAGGCTCATCCTTGGTTCTTGGTATCTAACATCAATTTAACCTCGCTTTCCTGAGTTGATGGGGTTAGCTGTTCATTGGACTCACCCTTTCTGTATCTATAAGATAGCATAAGAAAGCAAAGAAATCACTGCAAGAAACAAACAGCTTTTCTTTCAGAAATATGTTTATTGCAATGAAATTAGGTACAGGCGTGCAAGATTGGATTGACGCCTCTGCATAATTGCTGTATCATAGGATTGTTGAGGGCTTTTACAGCGTATGGGAAGGCCCTCAATCATTTGTATAGTATATGGGATGACCGACCGCAGCAAAGCCTTCCTTTCCGGTAATGACCACATTGTTGTAGCTGCTGGCGCAATGCACGATTTGAATGCTGCCGTCCCTGTCCCAGCCTGCTACGATGCCAACGTGTTCATCGTCTGGATAAAAGGCGAGGTCCCCGATCTGTGCGTCCTCCCAGCGGACCGTCGTACAGTAGCTATGCTGCATAGCCGCACCGCCGCCGTGGCCGATAACATAGCTGCCGTCTGTTGCGTTGTAAAAAGCCCAGTCTACCATGCCAGAACAGTCTAAACCGTATGGTCGGTAGGTGCCGGTGGTAGAGCTGCCGTCCGCTGTGACCTTGGCAAGTTGCCCCCAGCGGTCGTCCCAGCCGAACACAAGGCTTTTGCCGCCCCAGAAGTAGTTGACCTTTCCGGCGAGCGACAACGCCCGTTCCACCACGGTGCGGCGTTCTTTGGATAGATTTCTTGGCAGGGCGCGTCGCAGCATGGCGGCGTCGTATTGCAGGCTGTCAAGGTCGTAGAGCAGCGCATCAAGGAGCGCAGAATCGTCCAGCAGCTCGGCAAGAGCCTTTTTCTGGTACGCTGTGAAGCGATAAGCCGTACTCATTTCTTCCGCTGATTTTGCTGCGACGGCAAGGTGCAAAATGTGTTCTGTCCAGTCCTCACCATTCTCACCGCCGTCATGGTGGATCGTCTCGACCTCGGACGTGATCTCGGTCATATCCCAAAAGACGGCCCTGAGCCTGTCTACACGGTCAGCATCCATTGTGGCAACATCCACGCCGTTTTCTGCGCCCGCGGTCCTCGCGGCAAAAACTGCTATGACCTCTCGCCAGTCGGGGAGGACGCCGGTCAGGTCAATGCTGTCGTAATTGCCGTCTTGCAGCTCCGTCAAAGTAGAGCAAACCTCTTTGCTGACCTCTGCAACAGCAGCATTGAGCGGGATCGTATCTGGAGACGGCTCGTTGGCGAAGAGAATGCCGAACGGCGATGCCATAAGCGCCGCGACGAGGACGATCCCGCCAAAGAGCACGAAAGAAGTTATGACGCCGCCCACTGTGAGCAAGTGCAAGGTCAAAGCCTTTGCGCCTGCTGTCGTCACAGCCGCACCGCGCCGCAGCCAGTCAAGAATTTTTGCACCGGTTCGTTGAATCAATGTTGTTGCGCGCTCCTGCCGTTTGCGCTGCATGGCAAGACGGCGGCCACGCTCGGACGCCGCTGCTTGTCGGCTGCTTTGCGATGATGCGGGCTTGGCTGATGCGCGAGCGGATCTTGACCTCGCACGATATTCTGCCCCTTGTCCATTTCCCGTAGAAACAAGTCCGTTGCCGCTGTACTCTGCCTGTATTTTTTTGCTCATCTCCTCCTTTGCCTGCTGCCGCCATGCGTCGGCAGGCTTTTTTGCGCTCCACGGCACCGTTTCGTCCGGTGCCGTGGTCGCTTGATTCGATGGATGGATAGATGGGTTATTATCAGAGAACTCTTGTTCGTTTCCGATTTGATTTTTCTTTCCGTGCAATAGAAGAGTGGTTGCTCCGCTGGCGAGCCGCGTTGCGCCCTCTTGCGTTAAAAGTTCGGCGCTCTGTTCGGCCTGCTCTGCGGCACGGCTCTCCGCGGTCTGCTCTTGCCGTTTCTTTCCGACCAGCTCTTTCTTGAATTTGGCGGTAAGCCGGTGCTGTGATGCACGGTGCTTTTTTGTACGCCTGTTTTTCTTTTTTTCCAGCTCACGCCCGTAATCCCGCTTGTGTATATCTGACATGACAGGTCTCCTTTTTGAGTGTGAAAATGCGTCTCACGGTGAGATTTATTTCTTTGAAGCCTATTCCCGCAGCGCGGCGGCGATGCCCGCCATGATGTAATCGGCACATGGCAGCGCGACCGAATTGCCGAGCGCCCGATAACGGTGCATCGACGGGATCAGCTCACCGTTTTCACCGTACTTTGTCCAGTTGTCCGGCAGACCCATGAGCCGTTCGCTCTCAATTTCTGTTGGGAAACGGATGCAGCCGCCCGCCGGATCATCCGCGTACCAGAAGGCAAAGGGCGTGACGCCACTGGCTAATAGAGTGGGAAAAGGGTCTGCTGCCCGTCCAAAGCTGCCGCGGAACTGCGTGTGCTGCCCATGCTTGGCTGCTCCCCGCATCCGGTAGAGTTGAAAGGGCTGGAGGATGGGTACACGCCCCCCTGCTTCAATAACAGAGCCTCGATCTCTTTCGGCGGCGGGCAGCCCGCCCGCTGTGCAAGGGCGAGGAAGTGTGAGCATTGCGCGGGGCTTAAACAGTATTTGGTGAGCACGCCGCCCTCCAAAATCGGCCACGAGGAAAATTCGCTGCCGCCGCGCCAATCGTCCGGGGCCTGCCCAATAGCGGGCATCCATAAGCCGCCAGGCGAGATCAGGACATCGCCCTCGCACCATTCCGGCACCTGCCCAGTTTCCAGAAGCAGGCATTGAAATCTCGGTGTCCTCGAACGCTCCGAGCACGGCTCTAAAATCCATCCCGTCATTTGATGTAAACGCTCCCATGACGTTTTCCCAAAGACAGATAACTGGAAACTTACCTCCACTTGCATCCCTCATTTCCTGTATGATCCGAATTGCCTGAAAAAACAGGCTTGACTTCTCCCCGGCAAGTCCTGTGCGCGTGCCGCAGAGTGATAGATTTTGGCACGGGGAGCCAAAGGTCAGTACATGGACGGCGGATATCTTCCCGCCGTCCAGCTTCGTAATGTCGCCTAAATGCAGCATATTGGGGAAATGCCGTCTGGTGATGGAGATAGGATATTTCTCGATCTCGCTCGCCCAAACCGGCAAAATGCCGTTGCGCTCGGCGGCATAGGGGAATACTCCAATCCCGTCAAAAAGGCTTCCTAACGTAAGCAAAAATCAGCCTCCTCTCGTCAAAAAAATGTGTCCCACCGTGGGACACATTTCGTCATATTTCTATTCATGATTCAAAACTTTTCATTCGGCGTCGTTGTCATCAGGCGGTATAGCTCCGTGTCCTTGGGGATCGTATTGACGAACGGAACGAGCGCGCCGCCCATCCGCAAAAGGCCGTGACCTGCTTCCACATTGGTCACATAGCCCATCTGCGTATCCGACAGGCGTAGCAGCTTCCCCAGCTCCGCGCGGTCTGTCGCCGCCTGGTTGAAAAGCAGCAGAAATTCGCTGTTTGCCAGCATGAGCCGCGCCGTCTCCGATTTCAGGCACTCCTCCACATTCTGCGTCGCGGCGGTCAGCGGCGCACCGTATTTGCGCCAGCGCTTCCACGCGCGGTACAGCACATCGGCAGAGTATTTGTACTTGAAATAGAGATAGCACTCGTCAATAAATACCCATGTGAATTTACCGCGCTTGCGGTTGGCGGCGACGCGATTCTGGATCGCCTCCAGCGTCACGACAAGCGCTGTGGGGCGCAGTTGCTCCCCCATCTCATAGAGATCGAGGGCGATGATGCGGCTGTCCATGTTGACATTTCCGGCGTGTGCGAATACATTCAGACTGCCCTCCGTAATCAACTCAGCCGCCAGCGCGATCTCCCGCGCTTCGGGATCGACCTGCCGCATGACCTCATTGCGCCAGTCCGTCAGGAGCGGTGCAGGCCGCTTGCCGCGGCTTTTAAGATAGGGGCGGTAAACGTTGGCTGTGCAGCGGTCAATGATGGACTTATGCGAACCCGTGAGTGTTCCTGCACCCATCTGCTGTTCTAAAATGCTGGTGATGACTTCTGCCTTGACTGCGATGGGATTCTCGTCGGCATCGTAGCCCTCGCCCAGCTCCAGCGGATTGATGTGATGCGGGCTGCTCGGGGAAATCTCGATGATCTCGCCGCCCAACGCGCGGATGAGCCCGCCATACTCCCGCTCGGCATCGACAACGATAATGTCGTCGTCGGTCGAGAGCGCAATGCTGGCGATGGTATTTTTCATGCCGACGGATTTGCCGCTGCCCGATACGCCGAGATAAAAGGCATGGGGCGAGATCAGCCGCTTGCGGTTGCAGATCAGCAAATTCTTGCTGACGGCGTTGACGCCATAGCAGATGCCGCCTGCGTCCTGAATCTCCTGCGCGCGAAACGGCATGAGGACCGCCGTACTCTCGGTCGTCAGCGTCCGCAGCGCCTTGATCCGGCGCAGGCCGTAAGGCAGGACGGTATTCAAGCCGTCCTCCTGCTGGTAGTAAAGCGTGGCGAAATGGCAGGAGTGCTCCCGCCCGATCGTGCGTAGCGTCTCTGTGTCGGCGTTGAGCTGTTCGAGCGTGTCGGCAATATGAACGAGCGTCACGACGGCGAACATCATGCGCTGGTCGCGCACGGTGAGATCGTCCAAATACTCCTTGGCCTCTGCGCGCAGCTGCTCCAACTCATAGGGGACAGACGCGGAAAAGTTGTTTTTATCGTTTTGTCGCTGCTGCCAGCGCGTAATGTCCGTCTCAATGCCGAGAATGCGGCTCTGCACCTCGCGCACCGCCTCGTCCGTGGGGATCGGCAGAATGTCGATGGAGAGGACAAGGCTGCGCGAAATGGCGGAGAGATCTGCGATCATATCGTCGCGGAGATAGCTGCCGAAATCCTTGAGGAACAGGACGCGGCCGAACTTGTTTCCCATCTCAAAATAGCTGTCGCGGAAACGCAGCCCATCCGGGCTAATCAGGTCGCGGAAATCCATGCCGCGCCGCAGTACAGACGCCTGTTCATACGAAAATAACTCCTCCTCGCCGGGGCGAAAGAAGTCATGCAGCAGCCGTAGGCGCTCCTGCATGGAGATCTCCCACGCGCCCGAGTCCAGCCGACCAAAGCTCTGTGTGAGGTTTGCATCCACGCGCCGGAAGTAGGCACGGCTCTCCTCGATCTTGCGCTGCGGGATGGAGATGGTAACATACTTTTCCTGCACAAGATTATTCCCTGCGCCGACCTGATCCGTAAGTATCCTGTTATACTCTGTGCGGTAACGGTCCAGCGCGTCGCCGTGCGGCTTCATCAGCACCGTGCGCTCAAAATCCGCGTGGTTCATGCGGCGGTTGAAAATGGTGATCTTCGCCGCGGCGTCGGTCGGCAGGGCGTTCAATACGCTTTGATAGGAGCGAAAAATGCTCTCCCGATCCTCGTCCGACGCGGCAGCATAGTTGACGTCGGCAAAGCGCCACGACTTGCTGTGCCGCGTGCCGACCTGCCACACGCCGCCCTCGTAGATGTGGTGAATGGGGATCGACTGCTGCACGCTGCGCGGAATGGAAAACTTGACTTTCTCGCTGCGCTCGGCAGCGGCAAGCGTTTTAATCAAAATCGTCACGCTCCTTTCGGCCCAATGTGGTATAGTAGAAATTCTCCGAGACAAAGCCGCGCCCGCGCGCGCAGAGAATTTGTGACTTGACAAAGGCGCACACAAATTCTCCAAAGGTCATGCCGTTGTAGCGAAAAAAGCCTGCAACGGCAATAGGGGCTGCCGCAAGGATACATACCCAGCCGGCCATCTCCTTGCCGACAACAGGCGTCAGGGCAAGGTAGACAATGACAGCGACCATGACCGCGCCGAGTGAACAGATAAACTGGCGCGGCGACAGGCCAAAGAAGATGCTTTCCCTGTGGCTACGTATCTCTTTTGGTATCTTGACTTCCATGGTGATAATCCTCCGATTTTTTGACAGGTTTTTGCAGGCATGAGATAATAATGGTAGAAAAATTTGTAAGGAGGCTTGACAGCTATGACGATCCCACAGCAGCTTTTGACTGCGTTCCTGATCCTTGTTTCTCTTCCGCTCGTGCTGAAGCTCTTATGGAAAATACGGCTTCTGCCATTTGTGCTCGGTCTTTCGCTCCCGTATCTCATGGGGCAGCAATGGACCGCAGAGCACAAAGCGGTGTACCTCGTGCTTTTGATCGGCGGCGCGTTGTTCGCGCTGGCGGTCTGGACGTATCGCATCGTGGATGCGGTACGCACGGAACGGTGGTACCGGAAGCGCCTTTTGGAACGGGCAACGCCGCTATATCGTGAAGAAGAGAGGGACGGTTGACCGCCCCTCTCTTCTTTGTCGTCACAGCCTCAAAGGGATATATCGCTTTGTACTTCGTTCCCCCATACATCCCATCCGGTTGAGGACTGGCGGGCAAACAGCTCCACACGCGGCACATCGCCCATGAGAGCTTCAATGCGCCGCCGCACCTCGTCCGGCTTTTTGCTGTGCTCCTCCACATGGGAAATGACGATTTGGTGGATGTTCTTTGCCTGCCGTTTTGGACTGCCTTTTGTGGCAAGCAGACATATTTCCGCATTGGCTCTTGTCCAATGCCCCATGCCCCAGAAAAGCGAGTTGGACATGCGATTGAGCTTGACCCATACGAAAGCGACGGTCTTAAAGTCAAAGCCCCAAGCCCGCATAACACCCCACGCTTCATGGAGCATGGGGAATGTGATCCATAAAAAGAGCGCGCAATCCTTTGCGGCCAACTCATCCACTGGTAAGGCTGCAATATCTTCTATGCTCATGGTAGGATAATGCTTGTCTGCTGCGCCGCCGCCCGACCATACCTTATAGCGCCACGGTGGATCAGCATATATGACATTGTATTTTTTCACAGCCCCAGCATCTCCTTCACGATCCGGTCCGCGCCCTTGACAAGCCCTGTAAGGATCAACATATTGAATACGAGCTGCCCAACATATTGCCACACCATTGTTACGGCCGGAAGTGTTGTATCTGCCGCCGGTGTGCTGCTGGAGAGGAAGGCGGAGTAGATCAGGCAGGAAAGCACGATCACCGCGCCCTCCATGCACACGCCGGTATAGGACTTCAAAAATGCCTTGCCCGCGGCGCTCGTTCCCTCGCCGGCAAAGGCAGCCAGCGGGATCGGCGCAAGCGCCGTATAAAGATAGAGCCGGAAAAAGCGCCCGTAGACAGTCAGGATCAAAATAAAGGACAAAACGGTAATAATCAGACTTCCCAATACGGAAACAAGCCACAGTGGGATGGATTGCAAAATCGTCACATCCTCTATCGCCGTTACGATCTCGCCCGGCAGTGCAGACACCTCCGATACCGCGCCGCCCATACCGCCCACGACCGTACCAATGATGCCGCCGCAGATGTTGAATACAGCCAGCATCAGCTCCATACCATGTCCTACGGCGACCTTTGCACACAGGAAGCGCACAAAATGCCGCAGGGCAAATTCGGGCCGCTGCATCTCACGGAACGACGCGGCAGATTGAAAGACGCCCATCGCAAAGAACAGCACGAGCAGTCCATACCCGACACCTTGCAGCGCGGTGTGGATCTGGACGATCAGCGCCCAAATGTCGCCGCCTTTGAAGCTCTCCGGCGAGGTCGTCAGCAGCGCCCAAATCTCGGCGAGTCTGCCATTCCACGCATCCAGCGCATTTTCCAGTGTTCGTATGATCCAGTTATCGCTGATAGAAAATCACCTCCATGCTTCGACAGGAAATGCGTCCCACGGTGGGACGCATTTCCTGCGTTTTCTTTTATCGCTCTTTTACTGTTTTGCAGGGTTGTCCGAAAAGCAAGCCCGCCTCACGGTCAAAGTCCGTATGCCGCGCCATAGAAAGCGCCTGCCGCTTTGAATAACCGGAATACAGACGGTGGTGGAGCTGGTCATTCGGCGTCTGCACATAGATCATGTAGCCGCGCGTGACCGTCTCACAGCTCAGAATACGGTTTTTCTTTCTCATACCACACCGATCGCCGACAGAATTTCCTTGGCAAAGGCGATCAGCAGCCCGCCGAGCAGACAGAGAAAGCCCTGCGAGCGCTGGCTGGCATCGTGACTCTGCACGCTCATGCCGACCTGCACGATGCCCCAGCCAAGGATGATGACGCCGACGGCCTTAATGCAGGAAAAGATAAAATCAGACAGATTATTGACAATGGTGAGGGGATCGTCTGCGGCCAGCGCAGGAACGGTGCAAAGGGTAAGGCAAAGGATCAGCGCCGCGAAAAAGCGGCGCTTTCTTTTGGGATTCATTTCCTTTTTCATAGGGATTCCTCCAATTCTAAGACTTCAATTTCATTCAGGGTCTCAAAGGCAAAGGGCAGATCGTCCACAGCGTAGATGCAGGCTGCATGATGAACGTATGGTGCGGCGCCGCCATATTCCGTCTCGTGGATGTTCGGGTGGCGCATCAGCTCGTACTTCTCGTCAATGACCGGCTTTTCGCCGCGCACAAGGAGAATGGAGAGCCGGTTATCCAGCATCCGCACCTCGTCCGGCGCCATCAGCTCGCGGCCTATGAGCTGCGTACTCTTGCTGTATGAGCCGCTGCGTCCCTTGCTCTGGCTGACGCTCTGCACCTGGATCGTCTCTTTCCCCAGCAGCTCCGATACATACTTGTGCGTGCTCTGTTCGTTCCCACCCAAATAGAGAAAGGCATCCGCGTTACCGATGATGCCCTCCCAGCTATCCTTGAATAAGGCTTTGAGCTGAGAAATATTTTGCAAAATAATGGTCGCCATGAGGTTGCGACTCCGCATAGTCGCCTGCAAGCGTTCATAGCCGTCCGGCAGCGCAACATTGGCAAACTCATCGAACAGCAAGCGGACTGGGACCGGCAATCGTCCGCCATGCACCTTGTCCGCGCGGTAATAAAGCTCCTGAAACGCCTGCGTGTAGAGCATACCGACGAGAAAGTTGAGCGAGGTATCGTTGCTGTCGGGAATGACGCAGAAGATCGCCTGTTTACGCTCGCCGAGCTGTCCCAGCTCCAGTGTGTCGTGGCTGGTGATGCGCTGGACCTCCGGCAAGGTAAAGGCAGAGAGTCGAACGGCGGCGCTCACGAGGATGCTCATAGCCGTCTTGCCGGGAGCCTCCTTAAAAATGGAATACTGCCTCACAGCGATATGATTCGGATCTTCCTCCCGCAGCGCCTCGAAAAGCAGGTCGAGCGGCGATTGGTACTCCTCATCGTCGTCATGCACGTCAGCGTAGTCGAGCATGGTGAGCACCATATCCATCGTCTGTTCCTCTTTCGGTGCCTCGTGCAGAAGATAGAGCATGAGCGCGCAGTCCAGCGCCGTTTCGCTTTTCTCCCAAAACGGATCGGACTGTGTAGCATTCTTCGGCGTGGTGTTCTTGATGAAGTTATCCACCAGCCGGAACACGTCCGCGTCCTTTCGGATGTAGTGGAACGGATTATAGGCATCGGAGTGCGCAGGATCAATGAGGTCAAAGACGCGGACAATGTAGCCGTGCTTCAGGAGCAGCGGCGCGGTGGCACGCAAAATTTCCCCCTTTGGATCTGTGGCTATGTAGGACGTGTTGGCAAGCATGATATTCGGTGCAATGACACCGCGGCTCTTGCCCGCACCGCTGCCGCCGACCACGATCTGCAACAAATTCCGCTGATGCACGCGCCCATCCAGTCCCATTTGGACGTGCTTGGTGAGGATCACATTGTTATCGGGATGCTTGCGGTCGCGGTATTTGCGGTCGAGGACGCCTGCGCTGCCCCATTTTGCGCCGCCGTGTTCCTCGCCGGGGCGCTTGTGTTCCCGTTCCCCGTAGTAGAGTGCGATAGCAGCGGCATAGAGCAGCAGCGCACAGGCGATGAATTTCAGCGTGTGGGGCATCCAGCCAATGGAAAAGGGGCGCTCCAGCACTTGACTGAAACGCCCCGTCCATTGAAAGAGGTTCATGCCGTCCTCGTAGGCATAAGCAGCTATCGCCGCCAGCCATACCACCGCAGCGGACAGCGCTGCCCACATCGGGGCAGCGCTGCGAAAGTCAGTCTGTTTCGGTTTGATGATGGTCGCCTCCTCTGAAAATGTCGAAATGTGTCCCACGGTGGGACACATTTCGATGCTTGGGATATTAGTATCCGGTTTTAGGCAGCGTCATCGTCATCTTGGCGTACACCGTGGTGAGCCAGCGAGACACCGCCTGCACCCATTGGCCGCTGTAAAGACCGCCGACGTCCGCGCTGTTCACAAGGTTCGTACCGTTGGACAGACCGCCACAGACCGTTCCATAGAGCACGGGCGTTTCGACCTGTGCAAAGCCTGCCGGAACGGTGCCGAACACAAACATGATCTCGGTCACGCGCTCATTGGCGGCAAGGCCGAGCACGGCAGGACGCATATCCAACACATAGTTTTTCGTGGTGGAAAGGTTATCTGCCAATGTGCGATACGCTCCGGCACCGTTGACCTTGTAGACGATCTTATAGTTCTGCGCCTGATTGTAGGTGCCAGTGACGAGCCTGTTCACCGTGACCTGTGCAGGCAGCGTGTCGCGCCAGTAGAACGAATCGAGCGCAATGTTGGAGGTGTTGCCGATCTGCGAGAATGTGTAACGGATCGGCTGATCCGGCATGACCTCGGACGGGCCAGTTTTCTTGATGGCAACGCCGGTGTTCACGCTGGCGTTCGTCACCTCAAAGGTCACGATTTGCCCCTCATGATCAAGATAGGCGGTCATTACGGTCGGGTTTGCAGAATAGAACGCCGGAGAACGCACCTCGCGGATGGTATAGCGCGAGAGCGGGAGCAGCTTGGAGGTGGCTCTGCCGTTGCGGTCTGTCCGAATGGTGTCTACCACATTACCGGCTTTGTCGTAAACCTCGAATACCGCCCCCTCCAGCAGTGAACCGGCAGGCAGGCCGTTGGTGGGATTGTAGTCGGCAGACTTCTTGACGATCTGAATCTGACCGCGTATCGGCGTGTTGGTCCATTCAATTTCTGTCGTGGAGCCGTAGCGGAGATAGATCGTTTTCAGCTCAGGGTCGAGCACATAACCGTCCGCCGCTTTGATCTCACGGAGATAGTAGCGGCCATCAGCCAGTCCGTCGTCGGCGTAAATGTAGCCGTCCTGATCGGTCACATATTCTCCGATGGGATTATGATTACTGTCATACAACAGAAACACAGCGCCATAAATACCCTTGCCGGTATCCTTGTCTACCTTGTGCAGTAAGATCCTCGATGATTTATGGTTGGTAATTTCCAGCGTGGCGGTCTGGCCGTCCTTGACTTCGATGCGGTGTGATGCGGTATCCAGCAGATAGCCAGGCGCAGCCTTCAGCTCTGTCACGGTGTACCAGCCGCTTTCAATCTCAGGGAGATAGATAACGCCATCGCTGTCCGTTGTGTAGGTGCCGACGATCTCGCCGTTTACCTTACGGACTTCAAACCTGACGCCAGAGATACGCTTACCACTGCTCTCATCACTTTTGATGATCTGCAAGCCACCTGCGGGAGTGTTATAAAAATACAAGGTCTGCGTATCGTTGGGATCAACCACGACGGTCTGTGTGCGGCTGTTCTCGTCGATGGTATAGCCCGGGATCGTCTCAACTTCTGTGACTACCACCGTGCCGGAGATGCCGGAAATGGAGATTTTACCTGCCTTATCCGTCCAGTACAGGCCGGTGGAGGAAAGCGTGCCGCTATCGGCATCCACATAGGAGCCATTGGCATAGACGATCTTAAACTGAACGCCCTCCAGCGGTGCCTTTGTCACAGAATCCTGCTTGACTACAATGAGGTTGCCCTTGGGCTGGTTACGGAACTCCACCGTGACAACTTCATTGGACTTGACCTTAACCGTCTGCGGGGTATCATCGAGAATGTACCCCGCCTTCGCGCGGGTTTCCTTGATGACAAGCGTTGTGCCGGGGGCGATGTCCGTAATGGTGAACGTGCCTGCGCTGTCCGTCACAAACTTGCCGTTGGAGTTTCCGATAAGATTGCCGTCGGAATCCGTGACAAGGAACTCCACATCGGAGATGGGCGCATTTGTTACGGAGTCCACCTTTTTCACAAGCACGCCGCCCTTGGGCTGGTTGCGGAACTCCAGCGTCATCACGGAATTGCGCTTGATTTTGATGCTCTGCGGCGTATCGTCCAGGATGTAGCCGTCTTTTGCCCGCACCTCACGGGCGATGACTGTCATGCCGGGGGTCAGACCGTCAATGCGGATGGTGCCCGCGCTATCGGTCACATACTTTCCGTTGGCGTTGCCGATCACACTTCCGTCCGAATCGGTGATGAAGAACTCTACATCGGAGATGGGTGCGCCGGTCACGGCGTCCTTTTTGACAATAAGCAGAGAACCCATCTTATCGTTGCCGAAGGTCACGGTAATGACGTCCTGATCCTTACCGGAGAGATAGACCGTTTCCGTGGCGTCGGTGATCACATACCCGTCCGGCGCGGAGATCTCTTCGCAGACATAAGTGCCTGCCTTGAGACCAGTCGCGACGATGGTGCCGTTGCTCGATGTGCGGTATTCACCAACCACCGTGCCGCCCGTACCGGAGGTGCCGCCGAGGAAGCGGATGCGGAACCATGCACCCTCCAACGGCTGACCGCTCTCGCTGTCCACCTTGCGGATGATGATGGCGGAAAGAGGCGTATTTTCAAAGGTCAGTACCTTGCTCTCGCCACCGGAAATGAAGCATTCCTGCGTGGCAGGCTCTTTAATGGAATAGCCATGCGGCGCTTCCAGCTCCGTCACCTTGTACCAGCCGTCCTTGACTTCGGGAAGGATGATCTTGCCGCTTTCATCGGTGTAATAAGTGCCAAGATCATTTAGCTCACCGCTATCGGTATGATTGCTGGCATACCAGATCTGGAACTTAGCACCCTTGACAGGATCGCCGGTCACACTGTCTACCTTGCGGATCTCCAGCGTCGGCTTGAGTGCATTGAAGAAAGTAACGGTGGAGGTTTCACCTGCCTTGAGCGCTACTTCCTGCGGGATGGGGCAGAGAATGACATAGCTGGGAACATTGGTCTCCGTCACCCGATAGGTGCCAACGGGGATAGAATCGAGGAAGATACGTCCGTGACTGTCAGTGGTGGCCGTGGTGGAGTAGCTGCCGTCGATCTGCTCGATGCGGTAGGTCACGCCCTCGATGGGTTCCCCATTGGCGATGTTCTTCTTGATGATCTCAAGACCCGGTTTTTCATAGTCAACGAAAGTAACTTCGCTCGTCTGGCCGGGGCGGAGCGCCACGGTCTGCTCCGTATTGGATAAGATATAAGGCTCAGGAACGGATCCTTCACGCACGACATAGACGCCGGCGGGAATGGCCGAGAGCGTTGCGGAGCCCTCCGTCCCGGTCGTGACGGACGTGGAGAAACTGCCTGTGACTGACTTTACCGAGAACACCGTACCGGCGATCGGCTTACCGCTCATGGCGTCGCGCTTGATGATCTTCATATCAGGCAGCTCGTAGTTCTCGGCAGTCACGGTGTACTGCTTGTCCCCATCCGTGGTGTCCACATAGACGCTGATGGGCGTAGAGTCGGCGCAGTAGCCCTCCGGGGCCTCGGTTTCCACGAAGGACCACAGGCCCTTGGTGACATCCTTTACCTCGATGATGCCGCCGTTCTTGGTCACATCGCTGCCGACGATCTGGCCGTCACGGTAGATGTTGAATTTTGCACCATCCAGCCCACGGGTCGTTCCGGCAGCCACCTTTCGCAAGGTAATGTCCGCATCTCCCGCGGGAGGAGTCGGCTCGTCACCGCCTTGCGGCGTATCCTTTACCACCAGCTCACGCGGGCCATAGTAGTTGAAAAATGACTGATTTTTGCGGTTGCTCGAAAGGGCAAATACCGCCCATTTTGCACTGTCGTTCTCTACGATGGATGCGACCATGCCCTGCGCGGCATATTCCTCGATCTGGCGCTGAAATGCCGCGTCTTCCTGTGCCTTCTGCGCGAGCATCCAGTCGATGAGACCCAAGTACATTTCGTAGGTATCGGCGTTGGCGTAGCCGCCTGCATCGCCATCCCCGCCAGGTTCTCCCTTGTAGCTCTGATGGTCCCACACATAGGTTTGGACCGCCATAAAGAGCTGGCCTACATTGGATGCCTTGCTGTCGTTGATGTAGGTCATGAGCCACTTGACATTGGCAAGCGTCGCGGCGTCCATCTCACCAAGGCCGCTGTTGGCAATAGCAGTCTTGAGCACGGTGTCGGCATCCGCATTGGTAGCCGAAGTGTAGGTATAGGAATCAAAGAATGACTGCGTGGCGTTGTGGTAGCCGAGTCCGCTGTCGAGGCAGTAGAGCAGCCGTCCCGCCGCCATCGGCGGACGATAGCTGTACGGCGTTCCGTTGGCGAGCAGTCGGGTGCTCCAGTAGTTCTGGTTCTTTGTGATCGTGATGCCTTTGCCTGTGCCGGATGCAGCAAAGGCGGAGGTCGGCAGCAGACTTAAAATCGTTATCAATGTCAGAAGTAGTGACAGCAGGCGTTTCTTGATAGATTTCATAGAGTTCACCTTTCTTAAAGAAGCGTAATAAAAAAGAGCAGACCTTGTCGATCTGCTCTTTCCTGATAATAGTTGATGATTTACTTGTTTGTGGGGGTATCTACCCATGAGATGGAATATCCGTCATAGAGGAAAAGCTGCACGCAGTACCAGCAGGGATTTCCGTTATCGTTGACGCCCCTCGCCAATCCGATGCCAATTTCGGACAGCTTCGGATTGAGCATATTTTTATGGTGTGTCGTCGAGGCGTTCCAGTCTGCTACCGCTTGCTCAGCGAGCGTCTGTTCGGATAACGTCCAATCCGCAATACGATGGATATTTTCGGCCATGTAGGGACAATTCGTGATGGTATTGAACTTTTGACCATCCGGCCTTGTGTGCGAATAGGCCGTATGCGCGGCCATTTCATCGGCGCGGACCTGCGCCGCCTGCATGAGCTTGTCGTTGACACGCAGCGCGGCAACGCCATTTTCTTTGCGTAGGGCATTGGTCCGATCCACGATGTCCTGCTTCATGGCGTCTGCATCGTCGGCAGCTTCACCTTTTGCCGGGGCTTCGCCGGTGTAGGGCTTATCTGTCTCGATCTGGACGCTCCCATCCTCGGCGTTCCAATAGACGTTGAAGCCGACGGCCTTTCCGATGTCACGCAGCTTCATGTAGTTGTTGTCATGGATGGCGTAGGCTTCGATCCGGACCTCCTGCCCGTCCACAAAAATGTGGTTGGTGCTGTACTCGGCCAGAATGCCCGCGGCATAGGCACTGGTGCCTCCAAAGACGAGGGCGCCGACGACAAGGCCGGTGAGAAAATTTGCGTGTTTCATGGTGTCTGTCTCCTTTGATTTTGTTATGCTTTCAGTCTAAAGGAGACGGAAAAGTTCGTCAAATTTTCGCACGAGCCTGCACGCACCAGCGGTAATCCGGCTGATTCATCACGCAGGTGACGAGGGTGATGATATTCTCCGTGCTGTCATTCAGCACGCTCATATCATCCACGCTCACCTTATAGACGGCATAGACCTCATAAGTCCTCGTGCCGAGCTTGGTCGTTAGCTTGATGGTGTCGCCAATATCGAGCGTATGTATCTTGCCGAAATGATTGTTCACGCCGCGATTGTGACCTGCAATCGCCACATTGCCGTCCCAAATAGACGTGCTGGCAAAATGCCCAGCGCCCTTGCGGAGCGCGTCACTGTCCGTCCCCTGATACACCTTGACGGACAAGCCGAGCGTGGGAATTTTTAGCGTGGCAAGATAGCCGCCGCTATAGTAGAGGTCACTTGTCACGGCGGTGTAGCCGATGGGCTGATAGCTCCAACTCCCGCTTTCTACTTCATTCGAAGGCAGTATCGTCACGCCGCCTGTGCCGCTGACCGCTCCCGTGGTCGAACCGCTCACCAGGTTCGGCGTCAGGCGCTCGCCCGCGTTCAGCGTGTAGCTGGTCGGGCTTCCAAAGGCAGGCGGGATATACGCCGCGTCCTTGCCGCGGTTCGTGTTGGCAGGCTCGTCCGTGGTGACATAGATGGTATTGTCCGAGGTAGGCCGTCCAAACAGCCCCGCGTCCGGCGCATCGAAGCTATACTCCAGCGCAGACGCAGATATGGAAAAAAATGTCAGCATACAGCAGACGGCGGCAAGAGATAGAATGTATTTTTTCATGCGGCGTAACCTCTTTTCTTGTTGATGTAGTGCTTGTAGCCCTTATATCCAGCATAGCCCGCGCCGGAGAACACCAATACACCGAGCGCGGCGAGCAGCGGCGTTTTGTTCTCAAAATGCGTCTCACCGTGGGATGTAAAAATAGCAGTGTAGAGCACGGTGTCGCAGCTCGTTTTGGTAACATCGCCTTTGTATTCCACCGTTACGGCGTAGCCGGTGGCGGTCTTATAACTCGCCGTTCCGGTATAGCTTGCAGCCGCCGTATAACGCAAGGGTACTTCGTATCCGTCCATCGGATCGGTCGCAGCCTCCTGCCAGCTCACATCGGCAAGTGTCAGGGTGCGGCCATTTTCCTCCACTGTTTTCGGAATTAACGACACATCGGCGTCGGAGAGGTTGGGATAGGTGCGCTCTGCCGTCACCGTGCGGCTTCTGTTCTTGTAGCCGCTGGCTTTGACCTGAATGGTGGTGTAGTCCGCGGTCAGCGTGCCGGTATATCCATCCTCCGTAGTGACCTCCACGACCGGCTCAATTACCTTGATGATCTCACTCATGTCCTTGGTGCTGCTCTCCAGCGTAATGATTTCGATGTGCTCCTGCGTGTCCGTCTCCGTCTGGCCCGCTTTGAGCAGGTCAAGGAGCTCATAGTGCTGTCCCTCGCGTTCAAAGTCGGCGGTGGGAATAGCAGCGGGATCGTCCTTTGTGCCAAGACAATAGACCTTTTCCAACCGGTATACACCGCCGCTTTCGCTGCTGTGTACCTCAATGGGATAGGCGGTCGGGACAGTGGGCGGCACGGTATCCTCTGCCGCCATGACGGGGACCGCTCCAAACGCCAGCACAAGCGCGAGCGCAAGAAGTGTGACTGTACTTTTTTGCTTTCTCATGTAGGAAAATCCTCCTTCAAAATTTGTCCCATCGTGGGACGCGAATGGTAGAAATACTCATAAAATCAAAAAGCCGTCGCAAGACGGCTTTTGTGGTGTGTTCCCCTTGCCCACCGTATACGGCGGCGAAACGTGGGTGTCAAGGTCCGACCAGTCCGCAGACTGGTCGGCTCGCGGAAAATGCGTAGGCATTTTCCGGCCTTGACGCTTACGGGGCGACGGCGTACTCTCCGGCAAGGGAAACACACCGCCTTATCTCGTGTATGCTGGACGACCGCGGCGCTGCTCCTGCTGCTTGGGATTGATGGTGCGGTCGATGCTGTCTCCGATGCTCTTTGCGGTCTGCCGCTGCTCCTCCAGATATGTACCGCGCATTGCGGGGTCGCATCCATCAAAGGATGCTGCCAGTTCGCTTGCATCGGGTAGCTTGCACGGCACGCCAAAGCGTCGGCAGACCATGTAGCCGATGCTTTCGGCGTCGATCTGGTAGGCTTCTCGGTTATACTGTGTGTTCCGTCCCTGATTGTGCATCCGCGCATGAACGCTCTCTACGGCGAGGGCAGCGAACACATCATGCGCGGGATGCTCGGTGTTGACGAGGATCGTCAGGGTGTTGGGATCGTAATAGGCGCTTTGCTCCAGCGTGTTATCCTCCTTGAGCGCAGCCCGCGCGCCCTGCATCAACGGTTCCAGTGCGGCAATGAGCTTCGGGCTTCCCTCGGGAATGACCGCCTGCCCCTCCAGCGGTCTGCCGGTGGTTTGGCTGATGTCGTAATAAATGCCCATGAAATAACCGCGGGCATTTTTGTTACGCGGCGGCACAAACACCTTTGCACCGTTCTGCATCGCCTCGTCCTGCACATAGCGTCCGACACTGTGCCAGTAGTCGATCGAGCCGATCCGGCTGGCGTCGGGAAGCTGGATCAGGGTCAGCGCGACGTTACCGGCGCTGCACCGGATGTTGTCTGCCTGCAAAGTCAGGTACTTTTGGTACAGCTCCGGCTCTGTGGTGACGACCTCAAATGCGGCGTCGCGCATCTGTGAGAGGTTTGTCCGTTCAGCCTGGCGGACTTCCCGCTGCTGCTCGCTCTGTGAGGTCGTTTTCTCAATAAGATCACGAATACTTATCATGGTGTAGTTCTCCTTTGTTGCTTCATCGAATGTGTTCTTTGACCTTTATGCGGTCCGTGTTCCTTTCGGCGGAGAGCTGCCGCATGGCCTCCAGCTTCTCCAGCACGGAGGACCTGGCATCATCCGTAGTCCTCTCCTGCGATGCTGTCGAGATACTCCCTCGCTCGTTCGAGGCTTTCTCGGACGGAGCGAAGGGGACTGCTTTTTTTGGTTCGTCCGTCTCCTTGACCGGCACGGGATAGCCCAACTCTTCCATGATACAGTTGAGATTTGCGGCATAGGTCTGCGTCGAAACGATGGTAATAAGGCCGCTGTCGTCCCCGCGCTTGCGGACCGGCAGATACAGCACACCATACTGCTTTGCCGCCATCTTTCGGAAGCGTGAGAGATCCTCCGCGCAGATCTGAACGACCGCGGGAGGATTGGGGTCGCGGGCCAGCCGCGCAGCGCTGGCCTGCCCGATGACCTTATAATCCTGTTTGGACAGGGCAAGCAAGAGAGCGGCAACATTTTTGATTCCGCTCCCCGCCAGCTTGACCGCCGTTTCCGTTGCCTGCAAGCCTTCCTTGACTACCAGATCGGCAGCCTCTGCACTAACATCCATAAGAAATGCTCCTTCCAAAATGTGTTATCGTTCCTGCTGTTTGTATTTTCTTTTTTCCGCTTCCTTTTTCGCCCTTTGCTCCCGATACTGCTGTGTCTGCGTCTGCAATCGCGGAATGTCCGTTTCGATGCTCTGGCAGAGGTTCAGGCTGCGCCGCGTCTGCCGCAGACGCTCATTCACGGCAGATAATTCCCGCGTCACATCTATGCCGTGCCGCTTCCATTCGTACAAGCCCTTGCGCCGCTCAGTCAGCGCGTCGATCTGCGCCTGCAAAGCGTCGTGGAGCATAGAGAGTTCCTGCACCGTCTCGATCCGGTTTTCGCGCAGAAATCGGAATTGCCGCTGGTAGCGGCGCAGCTTCGCCGCCTCCTGCCGGATCGTGAACGGCACGGAGCGGGACCGCTTCGGCGTCTTGCCGCGCAGGAGGTAAATGTAGTAAAGATAGATTGCGTGAAAGCCCTTGACCTTTTTGCGCGGCGGCATCGGCGCGTGTACGCGATACTGCTTCACCTTGCGCGGCGGCTTGTCCGGCTGTAGGCGCTGCCGCTCGGCACGGGGAACGGCGAGCCGTGCGCGGATGGCGTCCTCGGTATAGTCCTCGCCTAAACTTTTTAGGCGCACATAGCGGCTGCTGCCACTTGGCTTGACAGCAAGGTATTTGCCTTGGGTCCTAACCTCATAGCCTTGTGCGCGGAGACGGGTGAGGAAGTCGGAAAAGCTGCGTGCCCGCAAAAGCGCGGCGTCCACATCGGCGCGGACCGTACCGCGCACGGTCGGGCGACTGTGCTTCTCTGCGTCCCATTCAGCGTAATGCCTGCCCTCGTGCTCCGGCTCGATGACGGATAAGCCGCGCTCGCGGCTGACCACGTTGGATGTGCCGCGCAGCGTTCCAAAATAACTTTTGAAGTCGCTGCGGTATTTGCTGCCATCCACCAGAGAGACGGAATTGAACACGATGTGACAGTGCAGGTGCTCGCGGTCAAGATGTGTGGCGACCACGGCCTCGTACCTTTCACCCAGCAGACGGCGGGCAAACTCCACGCCGGCCGCGTGTGCCTCCTGCGGTGTGACCTCGCCGGGGGCGTAGGAATGGATGATGTGGTAGCCGAGAATGCCGCCGCATTTGTTCCAGCGGCTCTTGGTCTCCTGCATCTCTGCATAAGCGGTCTCCACCGTGCAGTTGATGCCGGTTCGCAGGCTGTCTGCATAGGGCGGTGCGGTTTTCCGCTCATTGCCGATGTAATGAAGCGCGGCGGCAAGGTCGGTTTTGTGCTCGTTCGCGGCATAGGCAAGGCAATGATCCAGCCGTCGCCGGATGGGGATGATCTTGTCGTAGGCCATTCACAGCGTCTCCTTGACGAGCCGCCACGCCCGACGGACCAGCGCCGCAGCCTCCTGAATATCCGCTTCGCTGGCGCTTTGCTGTGCGTTCGCCCAATATGCGATCTGGTTGACATTGTTGCCGATGGCGGACAGCTCGCGTAGTAGGGCGGTATAGGTGTCGGGCGGGCGTGGGCGGAGTTGGACGCCGGAAACAATGCTGCGGATAAACGGGTCGATCCCCATACCGGCAAGCTCCGCCTGCGCCCTCAAATGCCGGTATTCCTGCTCGTTCATCCACACGCTGATATGACGGTTCCGTGTTCGCATAGCGGCTCCTTTCAGTTTGTTCTAAATTGCGTCTCACGGTGGGACGCAATTCCCGCGCTCACCTGACACGGCCTGTCCGCGTAGGCCTCTCCAGCCTCCGCGCCAGCCGTTTCTCACGCGATGCCCAATACTCCGGCTGGCAGGCTTGAAGCACACGGTCAATGGCACGTTCAAATGCAGCGGCGTCTTTGATCCGATCCGGAGGCGGCGTCCACAGCTTCTTGTCCATCAGCTCACGCAGCACCACTTGCTCACAGCAGTCCTCTTCAAACCATAAATAGCCGCCTTCGTGGAACCCGCATTTCCTTGCCTCCGGAGAGAGCAGCATGGCTGCCTCGCGCGTCACTCTCGCTCCGCCATGGCTCGGTGTTGAAACAAGGTCTATGCCGGGGAGAACGAATATGACCTCATCCATTTGTCCCCATGGGGAAAATTCATGTTGTATGCTCATCAGTCCTTTCATATCTCACGGTGAGATTTCATTTCGTACCGGGGGTCTGGGGTACACCCCAGCAAGCGTCATTTGTGCTACCAAATGACATACTTGCTGGGACAGCACCGCCATCGGCGGCGCTGTCTGTGACTGCGGGATCAATTATCGGGTCGGGGAACAATGCTTTTTTGTCACTCGTTTCTGTTCCGATTGGCGCTCTACAGAGAGTGCAGCCTCCAATGCCGCCTCATCCTGCACCTCAAAGCGCACAGATTGGATGCCTCCGTTTTGCGGTCGAATGATTGGAAGATTCCGTGGGTAGTCCGCAAAGGGGACCGTGACGGTAAGACCGCTTTCATAGCGCAGCGTCACCAATGTGGCAGGGATCGCGTGAGTCAGAACACGCCGCACCTGTTCACGGTAGTCCAGCGGATGCACCGTCCCGACCACGATTCTACCCTTTTCCCCTATAACATTCACACGGTATGCTATGATCCCCTCCGGTTCATCCGCATAATGCGTCCAGATGTTATGTGCGCTGCTGCCACGGATAAATGCTTCGCGTTCCAAAACGCACCATGTTCCGCTTGGCCTGCTCATCCAGAAAAAGCAGCGTTCCTCCGGTGCAGCGGCTTGTGCCGCTTCTTGCAGCTTCCTGCTGTCGTAAAGGAAGTCCGAGCGATAGTGCTTGGTATTCTTCTCTGTCACACGAGAGAGAAAGGATAGGAGGTCGATTTCTTTTTGCATCCTATCTCCCGCCATTCTCTCCATTCGGAGACAGGTACTTTTCTTCAAATTCCTGCGGTGTCCAGCTTCCGGCCTCCGCATCCAGCATCAGGTCGTCCGGTGCAAGCTCACGCTGCCCGTTGTCCATTGGGATAGGAACAGGTGTGAGCACCGTGCCGAGGAAAGTGCCGGATGCCGTGTCGGACACGCGCTTGGGACCGTTGTTCACCGTTTCCAATTCGTAGCGGTACATTCCAGGATACACGGCGTCATGGTCGATCCTCTTCTCCGTAAAAAGTGCAGGGATACCGAAAATCTCGATTTCTTTCATGCGTTCCATCTTGCTTCTCCTTAATGGCTATATATTTTTTGCTTTCGCTCATGCTCTCGCGTGGGTACCGCAGCTGCATCAATGATCTCCGCGGCAGTTTTGCGGATGGTGTTGAGCGCCTCATGCAGTTCTCGCAGCTCCTTACTCCTGCTCCAGCCCGCAACATAGCCGAAGGAGTAATCGGACACATCGATGCCGAAATGTCGGCAGACAACGTAGGCGACGCTTTCCGCCTCGACTTCCTTTTGACCGCGTGTCTTTTTCCCGGTTTCCTGTAAGCGTTCCGCGTTGTGAAGCACGGCGTGTGCGATCTCATGCATAAGCGTTTTGACGGTCTGCACCTCGCTCATGCCGGAACGGAGGACAATACGCTGCTCGCGGTCGCTGAAATAGCCCTTTGCTCCGCTTTGCGCGATCGGCTCGATGCTCACAGGAACAGGAGAAAAAGCCACAAGGCGGTCGTAAATGCACTGGTAGTTCGGAACATCGCCGTACAGCTCAGCGACACCAAGGGATGGCAGCTCCTTGCCCTCGGTCTGACTCACGTCAAAGACGGTAACGACGCGGTAACGGGGGATGGTGATGATCGTGCGCTCCTGCATCGTGTTTCCATTCTCATCCTTGACCGGCAGACCCGTAGCTGGGTCGATCTTGTCGTGATCCATCCATTTCCGCTTTGGGCAAGGCGCAAGGATCTGGATGCCGTGCTCGCCTGCTTTGACGCTTCTGCCGAAGTCCTTCTTCCATGCGTGAAAGCCAGCCACATGAGACGCATTGGGGTTTTGCAGAAAAATAAGGATGGTGTTGCGAAAGCTATAATGATGGAATTTGGACATGACAGCGAGGTATTCCGCATAGCGTCCGCTCTCAAAAATATTCTGCGTGCCTTTTTCCAGCTGCTCCATCAGGCAATCCAGCCGCTCATCGGTGGTTCTGGCCATACCTCAACGCTCCCGTTTCTTTGGCTTCTTGTCTCGGTCAGGTACCTGCGCCTTTTGCCTCGGCTCGACCTTGAGTGTGATCGGCGTGTTGCCCTTTGCACCGATCAGCAGTTCGGCCATGCGAAATTTTTTCTTGTAGGTCTCCATCTGCTCCGTCGTCAGGCTGCCAAAGTGATCCTCCTCCAATGCACAGACAAAGAACGGGCCGAACACACCGCCGTAGCCGCCCTCCATACTGCGGTTAAAGGGCATTCCTAAACTAATGCTGTCATCGTTGCCTACCACAGCGACCGGCTCAGCAAAGGGGTAGATGGCGGTGATCGTGCCGCCTACGACCTCCTGCATCCCATGCAGTCCCTCGATGTCCTTTTCATACGGAGCGTACCCCGGCTCCACAACTAATACCTTCATTTCGCCTTCCTCCTTCGGGTATGAAAAAAGGCTCTATCGCTGCTGCGTAGAGCCTTTCTTGAAAATGGAATCCTTTGCTTTCTGCTTTTCGTCCATCTGACGGCAGCGTTCCAGCTTGCCGTAAATGTCCTCCTCGATCTCGCGCGGTGTCATGCTGACGTCGGGATAATATTTTCGCAGGCGGTCGCCGCTGAGAATGACTTTGGTATTTTCAGCGCGTTCCTGCTTTCCCTTGAACGGATCGTCCTCCTGCTCCGGCACAGTGCCGGACGAGGCATCTCGATTCACAACGGAAACGGGGACCGCCGTGGTCGGCACCACATGAGCAGGCGGGACCGCCACATCAGGGGACGATGGGATCACGGGCGAGGGGGACGGCGCTGTAGCTGCGACCTGCGGGGCGGGCTGCACTGCGGCAGGTGAATTTTTCTCCTGCTTGACCGGCAGGGGAACGACTTTGGGCGGATCAAGAATATTTTCCCCTTCAAGAACCTTACGCATGGCGTCCTCTGTCAGCCTGCCCGCTTTCTCCACGCGCTTGAGGTATTCCACACGCTCCGTCGAGAGCCTATAGCCGAGGTCGGAAAGGCGTACCGCCATATCCTGATTTTTGGGCTTCAGGAACGAGAGGGCAGATGCGATGGATAATGCGAGCGTGCCATCGTCCACCTTGCTGCACACGTCCTTGGTCGCTTCAGACATACGCAGCATACGGTTGAATTTGCTGACAGTGATACCCATTTCCTTTGCGATAGCTTCATCCGTATTCAGCTTTTCGCCCAGCTCGCCTTTCTTTTTACGGCCGGCCTTCTGCTTCATGCCCTCCATCTTCATTTTCAGCGCACGGGAGAGGTCATAAGTGCTGATCTTATCGCGGTGCAGATTGCTGTCCGCGACGAGGATTTTTGCGTCGGCGTCATCAATACGCTGGATGATGGTGGGAATGGGATAGTTCAGCTCTGTGCCGATCAGGTGGCGGCGCTGACCGGAGAGAATTTCAAGTCCGCCGCCCTCCTTGGGGCGCGCCAGCACGGGGTCCTTGATACCGGCCAATTCCACCGCCTTGTACAACTCTTTGAAGTTGTCGCTGTCCTTATCGACGGAAAAATTGTTGTACTTTGAGCGTTCCAGATAGGCAGGATGCAGCGTGATGAAGTAGCTTTCGCCCTCTTTGGGGATCGGCAGGTCCTTGAGCGCCTTTTCGTCCGGCGGATTCAAGCGTGCATCAAATACCTGTGTGATGGCCGTTCCGGTCGGACCGACGGCGGCGGGACCGGCAGGCATTGCCACGGGCTTAGCCGGTGCCGCTTTGGTCGAAGCTGCGGGAGCGGACTTCTCGGCTTCCTTGCCCTTATCCATTGCGGCAGGCGCGGCGGACATTTTTCCTTCCGTCTTGGCTGGTTCACTCTTGGCAGGAGTCGCAGCCGCAGGCTTTTCGGCTTCTTTGCTCTTGTCAGCATTGGCAGGAGCGGCAGACGGTTTTTCCTCCATCTTCGTTGCCTCACCCTTGGTAGTGGCCGTAGGCGTAGGCTTCTCGGCCTTTTTGCTCTTGTCAGCTTCGGTAAGAGCGGCGGCTGGTTTCTCTTCCGCCTTGACCGCCTCGCTCTTGGCAGGAGCCACCGGCGCGGACTTCTCAGCTTCCTTGCCCTTATCCGTTGCGGCAGGTACGGCGGACGGCTTCTTCTCCGATCTGCTCGGCTCGTCCGCAGAGAGCGTCACCAGCTTGCCAGGGATAACTGCCTTTGGGTCGAGCGCCTGCGCCTTGTGATAAGACCGCGCCTCTTCCAATGTCATTTCGTATACAAGAGCAGGGATCGTGGTTTTCTTGGCAAGCTCGCTCGCCTTGCGGCGGCGCTGACCTGCCAAAAGCTGATACATTCCGTCCTCGCTGCGGCGGACGATGATCGGCTCACGGACGCCGACCGACTGGATACTGCTGACAAGGCCGCCTAAGTCCTTTGGCGTGTAGGTGCGGATGTTCACGATGCCGGGGAGATCGCGTATCTGCGCGAGAGAGATCTGCTGGGGTGTAGGGGGTGCGTTGCTGGGGGATGTGGTTTTGCTGGTTTCAGTTGCCATTTCAATACCTCCATGTTTTTTGATTTATGCTAAAAATGCGTCCCACCGTGGGACACATTTCTAACCAGTGTCATGCCGCACAGCGGCAGAATAATAAGGGCCCATCGTCAGCGGCGCATTGTAAAGCGTCGTGAGCAGATAAGCCCTTATGTTTCGGATTTGCGTGGTCGTCTGGCGCAGGCCGTCGATGACGTACCTGATGTGTTCGGCGTCAAGCTGCCGGTATCGCTCCTTGACAGCGCTCGCTGGAAGAATGTCTCCGCCGATACGCATGGTCGCCGCAGTGCTGCAAAGCGTATCAACAATCAGCTCCAACAGGCAGTCCACATCGTCATACGGATAGCTTTTCTGTAGGTCAACGTAGTTGATCTGCTCCATGACTTCTTTTCTGCACTCGCATCGCTCCATCTCCATTTCGCGGGACCGGATAGATGGATCAGGATAACTAAACTCAGGTTTATTTCTATTAGGATAACTTGCATCGGCTTTTCCGAGGTCTGCACATCGGGTTTGTCGAGGTCTTGACATCGACTTTTCCGAGGTCTGGAAATCGGAAAAATCGAGGTCTGCACCTCTACCGGTGTCGGGATATTGCGGGGATGGCTCGGCGGTGTCTGCCGGAAGCTCCCGCTTCGTAAAGCGCTTGACATATATTTTCGTCGGCTTACCCTGTCCCTGCTTGATCCGTTCGATCAGACCGACGCCTTTCTTCGTGTCCAGCTCGGAGAGCAGCTTGAGCGCTTTGTCGTTGCCGCAGCCCATGTCTGCCCGAATTTTGTCCGCGGTGTAGTAGATGTAGACGCGGCTCTGCTCGTCGTACCAGCCGTTCTTTGCAGACAGGCTCATACGGTCAAGCAGCATACCATAGAGCAGCTTCGCGTCCGTAGATAGTCCCTTGAAGCGCGGACTTGTGATAAGCAGGCGAGGGATTCGGAAGTAGCTGAATTGTTCGGATTCATCGCCGTAAAAGTAATCGGCCAGCAGCATCTCTGTCAAATTTTTCACCTCCTGCGGGCATGAAAAAAGGCACGATTTGAAAATCACATCAAATCGTGCCTTTTTTGCCTATTGAATTGTGTCAGTTCGGGTCGTTTTTCTGGTAACTGCCTCTAAATTTAACATTTGAAGTCGTGGGCTTTACCAGTAGAACCCCGAAGCGTCTCTTTATTTTCTCGTGTTTTCGGGAGATCAGACCGCAGCCTTCTTCTCCTTCTTGTTCTCGGCCTTCTGGATGAGCAGGATAACGATCAGAATGGCGAGACCGGCGAGGTCGGTGACCGTGCCGGGAATGACCATCAGCAGACCGCCTGCGACCAGCGCGATACGGGAGTACCACTTCAGGTCGTGGATCAGATAGCCCATGAAGCCGGAGGCGATGGAGGCCATGCCGAGCGTCGCGGAGATGACGATGGAGGCCACGCCGAGGAAGGTGACATCGCCGACGAAGATCATCGCATTGTTGTAAGCGAAGATGTAGGGGATGATGAATGCCGCGATCGCCAGACGGGTGGCGTTGAGCGCAGTCTTCATCGGGGGCGCCTTGGCGATGGCAGCACCGGCATAAGCCGCGAGCGCAACGGGAGGCGTGATATCGGCGACGATGCCGAAGTAGAACACGAACATATTGGCAGCCAGGATGTGCATGCTCATACCGTTGATGAGGATGGGCGCGCAGGTGGAGGCCATGATGATGTAGTTCGCGGTGGTGGGCACGCCCATGCCGAGGATGATGCAGCAGATCATCGTGAGGAACAGGGCGATGAACAGGTTGCCGCCGGAGAGCTTGACCACATAGGTGATCAGCTTGCCGCCGAGACCGGTCATCGTGATGCACACGGAGATGATGCCGGCGATGCCGCAGGCGATGCCGATGGACAGGCAGTTCTTACCGCCGTTTTCAAGACCGTTGACGAACTTGCTCGGGGTCATGCGGTCGTCCTTGTTGATGATACCGACCACAATGGCGACGATGGTGCCGTAGATGGCGCTCTTGGCCATGGTCTGACCGGCGACGACCATCCAGGTCAGGACGATCAGGGGCAGGAGCAGATAGATTTTCGGCAGCAGGATCTTCCACTTGGGCAGTTCCTCACGCTTGAGGCCGACGAGACCGAGCTTCTTCGCCTTGAAGTGGACGCCGAGGAAGATGCCGAGGAAGTAGAGGAACGCCGGCAGGATCGCACGGACGATGATATCGGAATAGTCATAGCCGGTCATCTCCGCCATGATGAACGCCGCGGCGCCCATGATGGGAGGCATGATCTGGCCGCCGGTGGAGGCGGCAGCCTCGACCGCGCCGGCAAACTCTCCGGGATAGCCGGTCTTCTTCATCATGGGAATGGTCACGGAGCCGGTGGTAACGGTGTTGCCGACGGAGGAGCCGGAGACCATGCCGCACAGAGCGGAGGAAACGACCGCGACCTTTGCAGGACCGCCGGACGCCCAGCCGACCAGCGCGTTCGCGCAGTCGATGAAGAAGTTTGCAACACCCGTGGCCTCCAGGAAGGCGCCGAAGATGACGAACAGCGCAATGTAGGTCGAGCAGACGCCGATCGGGGTGCCGAGGATACCGGTGGTGGTGTAGAAGAGGTTATACATAACGGTCTTTAAGTCCTTGCCCGCGCCGAAGAAGGCGTAGAGCACGAACACCGTCGCCACGCAGATGATCGGCATACCGACCACGCGGCGGCAGCACTCGACCAGGATCAATGTGCCGATGATCGCAAAAACGATCAGAAGGGGAATCGAAACGCCCCCGATCTGCACGACAAAGGTCTTCTGGATACGGGTACCGGCAGACACGATTTTTTCAAGATTTAAGGGGTAGAAGAAGAAACAGAACGCGCCGACTGCCGCCATGACAATGTCGTACCACGGCATGTAGTTGACCTTCTGAGAGCCCTTCTTGATGGGGTAGTAGATGAACACGAGCAGAATGACAAGGCCAAGGAACAGCGGACGGCGCGCACGCTCGTCCATCTTGATCCACATGTTCATCACGATCAGGAAAATACCGAACAGGGCCGTAAGGATACGCAGGATCTTGCGGGGAGTGCCCTCCCAGATACGCGTGTTCGACTCACGGTCGTACTTTTTCATGATGGCTTCGACGTCTTCCGCGGTACCGGTCTCAACATCCGCACCAGGAGATGCGTTGACTTTCACATTGTCTTTCTCTACCATACAAATCCCTCCTTTTTTTCACATTCCGTTCTTCTTTCC
>ENA-UESH01000718-UESH01000718.1-human-gut-metagenome-genome-assembly--contig:-NODE-718-length-28892-cov-37.286309_pt1 | contig 28892 bp, 28 predicted proteins | sample MGYA00243001_ERZ508002 | MGnify/ENA primary metagenome ERZ508002 (study PRJEB26167, sample SAMN06115447) | human gut metagenome | host: Homo sapiens | place: China:Anhui | collected 2015-08-07... | reverse complement strand
AAGACGAGGAGACTTCAGAAGAAAATCCATTCGTATAATAAACTGAATCCCATGCTTATAATGAACGTGAGCGGGATAGATGTAAGGTGGTGACTTTGTGAAACACACAGAACTTACGCAGAATCCGCAAACCAAGCGATTCATCGTCCAAGGAAATTTCCTAGACATCGGTACTCCTAATCAGGACGGCTTAGCTTTTTCTAGAGAGTCCATGGAGTGGCTTGTCAATGACGAGCGTTTTCAAGACTGTCTAGCAAGACGCGTCTTTCCGGCGTACATCGAACATCCGGCAGAAAATATTGTCGGATTCAAAGGTACAGAAGCTGGAATTCTTGTCAAGGCTGAGATTCGAGGCGATGAGTTTTTCGGTGCTATCGAGCTGCTTGACACTGATGAAGGCAACTTCATCAGAGACTTGTATCAGCACGATGTAAAGATAGGTGTCAGCATTCGAGCTGATGGCTATACAGACACAGGGTCGGTTCCTGGTACAACCAAAGGCCCGATTCAATTCTACGGGTTTGATTTTGTAGCTGAACCTGCATTCAAATATGCGATTCCTACCAAACTCGCTGCCAGTCGTAAATACTTCACTCAAAGTAAACTAAGGCTTTCTGACGGTGCTGAATATCTTGCTCAGAAACGCCAGAGGGCACTCGGTGAATTATTTTATAATCTACTCAATTCTAAGTAAAGGAGATTGATATTATGCTAAAACCCTATAACAAGGCTCAGCGTAGCGCAGGTTTTTCCTTGAATGCCAGCCGTGCAAAAATGGGTCTCCCGGCTTATGACATGGTAAATCTTTCTAAGTCCGAGCAACTCATTACTCAGGCGTACAACCTGCAGAAGAGAGCATTGAACTCGTCTTTGCTGCCAACATCAATTATTCCGTCCGCAACACAGCCCGGTGACGTGCTACAGAAGACTGTTTACATGAACGTGCTTAAGGCTACGCTCGTTGATTGGATTGTTCCTGAAATCGCTACTTTCCAGACTTTGAACAGCCGTCACGGTTCTGTTCCTTATACCGATTTTAAGTACGGCGAAGACAAGGGCGGCGTTAAGGCTGGTCAGACTTTTGCATCGCCTTTCGAGCTTGCAAGAGGTACTGAGGGTTATTCTGGCAATTTTATTCAGAATGAACCGCTAAATGACCTTATGCTCAGAGGTCCTGTTCTTCCGACTACAATCCGTATCATTCCTCAGACGGGTAATACTATTTATGATGACGGCGAGGGCAATCTGATGCAGATTGCTGCCAGTGAAACAGAGCCTAAGTCAGTTGGTTCTATCGACTACGCGACAGGCCGCATCACAGGTTCTGCAACACTTACTGCTGACGCAACAACTCTTGCGAACTACCGCACAGATAACATTTCAGCATCGGCGAACACACCTCCTATCTATGGTCAGATTAAGTGGATTGACCTTGTAGCAGAGGACAGAACTCTGGCTGCTCGTTGGTCTATGTCTGCAGCATACGATATGGAGAAGCAGTATGGACTTGACGGTCCTAAGATGCTCGAAGAGCAGGCAACTTCCGTTATCGTAAATGAACTGAACTCTGAAGTTGCACTGGATATGTTCTACAATGCTGGTGCAGGTCAGCCGATTGTCTGGAGTGCAGAACCTCCGCTTGGTCAAGGTCAGGCTGGAGACCTTGCTCACGACAACAGCTTCATCAGAGCCCTTAACGCAGGTTCTCAGAGAATCTGGGATGCTACTGGACGTATTCGTCCTAATATCCTGCTCGTTGGCTCCAGTGTTATGACTGTTATCCAGGGTATGTCTATGTTCCAGCCTTCCAACACTTCCAAGATTGCTGGTTCTTACTACGCAGGCGACCTCGGCGAATTCAAGGTTTACTGCTTCAGAGCGCTGCCGCATGACCAATTTGTACTTGGTCATCACTCCGACAACGAGGTAGAGCCTTCTTACATCTTCGCTCCTTACATGCTGGTTACTGCAACTCCTGCGCTGATGGATGCTACATTCACAGGTCAGCAGGGCTTCGCAGCTTCTTACGCAAAGAAGATGGTTAACCCGAAGGCATTTATCCGCGGTGTCGTTACGAACCTCACATACTAATGTGAATAAATCAAGTAAAGGAGGAAATCATAATGGCATATACGATTACCATTACCTACTCGCCAGCTAATGACAAGTTCTTGACCAAGAATCAAGGTTCCAAGGTTGTTACTGCTGCTCCGATCCCTGGATTGACAGCAACGGAGATGCCAGGCGAATATGACGGTCCGTCTAAACCTTACCTGTATGCTCCAGATACTGCGACTACCCCGCAGTTCCTGAAGGAGAAGCTGTTCGCAGGCGATGGAGAAGCAAAGGAATATACCGAAGCAAATCTGCACTTCTTCACTTCCAGCCAGCTCAGATGGCCTAAAGCTGTTACTAACAGCATGATTAACATTCTTGAAGCTTATCGTACTCCGCAGATTCCTGTCTACAGAGCATGGCAGTCTTTCAAGATGGCTATCGAAGGCGGCACTTACACGTTCGATGTGGATACTTTTGCTCAGTCTCAGTTCTATGTTGAAACCGGCAAAGCACTTACAGATTTCGGTTTTACTGTAGCATCGACGGAAAAGACAGCAGTTGGTCCCTAATCTGAAAGGGGCGGACTAAATGCCAAACCCAACAATTCATGAGTATCTGGATGATATGCATATGGCTGTTCCTTGGACTGAGGAAGAAGTCAAAGAAGGTGAAGACGTGAAGATTCTGATGTACGCTTTCAGAGAGCTAAAGAGGAATCTTCACGAATACACCGACTTGACCGTCTCTTATAAGCAGCGGATTTCGTTGAAAGCTTATAAGGTTAAAGACCTGATTGAAGTTCGGAGGGCGCAAGTTCCCGCCGGTTTGGGTATCGATAACACATCAGCTGGAAACGTATTCACTGCTATGGCGGGAATGACAGCAATCAGCAGTACTCAGAAATATGACGCTTATTTCGACTACTATACAGAAACGATGTTGGTTCAGACCATTAAGAATTCGATTTCGCAAGACTTACAATTTTCGTACGACGAGCAAAATCAGCTCTTATATGTTTCAGCCAACACTCCGTTTCCGACGTATGTGACTATCACGTATATCGCGGATTACGATGACCCGTCTGAATTGAAAACCAGCTATTGGCAGGATTGGATGCGACGGTTAGCTATCGCACATTACAAGATATATGTCGGACAGAAGCGTTCAAAGATGAAAATCCCCGGAAGTCCAGTTCAGTTGAACGGTGAACAGCTTCTGGCAGAAGGACGTGAAGAGCTGAAAGAGGCGCGAGAGTACCTCGCAGCTAATAACACTCCAATCAAAATCAAATGAGAAAGGTGGTCATTCACAATGGCAGTCAATAGAAAGAGTACGAAGTCCCGAATCCTTGGTCTTGATTCCAGTCGTCGCAGACTGAATTCCTCTAAGACTATCAATGAAATTACCTATTACAGCCTTGCTGATGTCGAATCTGTTGTTGCTGCAGTCCTCTCTGAGGTTTCCAGCGACCCTACTGTCGGCATTACTCTTGAGGCTGCGGATACTGGTGTTATCCTCAACTGCGTAACTGAAAACGGCGATGAATACGCTGTAGACGTTGACCTCGAATCTGAAGACGCATCTGTTGCAGGTGAAGAACCTGAATCGGGTACTCCGGCTGAGGACGTCAATTCTTCTAGACGTCGTATGCGCAGACGATAAGGAGTAAGAAGATGGGGTGATTCTATGAGTTTGATTGTTCCAAGAGAAGTCGAATATCTGCGAACCCAATTCAAGCTCACAGTGATGCAGCTGGGTGTCTTATTCAAATATAGATACCCATTGAACAACGCTGTTGACCAGAACAATCAACCTGCCCCGGATGGTTACTCTACAGAATCTGATGTCTACGGCATCTTTGATGGAGAGCCGAAACTCAAGACATATAGGAATTTAGGGTGGGTTGTCGAGAAAGGTGACAACCCACCTTTTCTTATACACATTCCATTCGACACTCCGCACATCCAGAAGGGTTGCTTGTTCGAGATAAAAGGACAGGTTACTGCTATCGAATCTCGTTTATTCCAGGTTACAGAATTGACAACTGGGTTGGTGTGTCCTGACCATATTATTTGTCAGATTGTACCGCTTGTCGGAAACACAGCACCGAAGACTGCAGAAACTCGTAGGGATATCGAGAAGAAGAATAGCACACCACGTAGATTTCTTAAGGATTAGCAACAAAGCACGCTAATATAAGTAAACAACTACACATACCAAATAAACTGCTTGTTTGCAGTCAATTATCCGGAGGTGAAAATATGCTTAGATTACAGAAATCCCAAATGACGTGGCTTGCGTTACCAGAATCCACTCCTCAGACACTCATAGAGGTGGATTCTTCCTCTTTACCTTATGCTTGTCAGTGTCCACTCTGTGGAGGTCTTTTCCAAATACCGGAAGGACTGCTTTACAGAATTGAGGATGACTCGTATGCAGATGAGGATTCTGGAACTGATTTTGAACAAATGAGTAACTCGTCAGACGGCTCCTATTTCGGAGACGGCGGTGATGTTCTTGAGTCATCTTCATCTATCACCTCGACTGGTTCAGCAGCACCTGCTGGAGGTGATGTAGATGATTCAACTGTATGATGATGCCATACACGATTATCTGAAAGAGAATTTCAAAGGTGAGGTAGCAATCGTCCCAGTATCGAATTATTGGGACACGATTGCGATGCATAAAGAAGGTCGACTCCAACTTCCAGCAATTGTTCTGTTTCGTGTAAATTCAACTCGAGATACTCAGTTGAAATCATGGTCAATCGGACGGAAAGGACGTATCGACCGAATACGCAATCACAAGAAAATTTCTGAGCAAGCCATTCCGATTCAGATTGACTACACCGTTACACTGTTAGCGACAACACAAGATGATATCGATGAGTTGACAAGTGAGATTGCATTTCTGTTCTTGAATAAACCAAGACTCACAATTCCACTTCCATACGGTTCTGATAGATTCTTGCATGGTCAGATAACTCCTAACGGTGACTGGAGTAATGGTTCTACTAATGATAGATTTTCCGAAACAGGAATCTTATATCAGGAGATTATTCCAATCCGTATTCTCGGAGCTAATATCATCAATATTCGTGAGAAGAATCTAAGGTACCTGCAGTGGTCTGTTGATTCTAACCTCGCGGAAACAATAAAGGAGGAGATTGATAATGCCAAGAATTAACATCTATGAGCATTCGGAAACTTATAGCTTCCAAGTCAGAAGCAATAATTATGCGACCGTCGCACTTCCGATTGCGGCGATCTGGGGTCCTACCTTCATTGAGGGGGACGAAGACAAAAACCCAGATTGGGTTCATTTCCCAGCAGGTTACCGTGGTACTACTGATTTCGTTCAGACATTCAGAGGTGCAAACACATACTTAGGCTCTCGTGAAAAGTCTTACGAGTACTGCTTAAAGCTACTTGCAGCTGGTTACGATATTCTCGTTAAGCGTGTTGACGGTCTCGGTGATAAGGCGAAATATGAAGCGTTCATCATGCCGACTGGTTCTACTGTTGATGCTGTATCTGCTCATTCAGTGGTCGACCTACAGCCCGGAAACAATCCGACTGTCCTTTCTGCAGATAAAACACCATATCATTTTCTTGACCCGATTTTGGCTGAGAGCTCGTCTCAGATTACCTGGGTTGAAGATGGTTACACCACCAACTTAAGATTTGGTGCTTATGGCGTAGTCTGGGATGCAGCAAAGCAGCAGTATGTCAACGGAAGCAGCAATTCTCTTCTGATTGAAGCAGCAGCGGCAAACAAAGACCAGTATATTGTCGCATTCCAGAAACCCGTCGTAACTACGAGTACAACCGTTACTGATACTACAATCAAGATTGGTAACCTGTCAACCCCTGGTAAACAGGTCGAGGCTCAAGGTACTATGGACGTCATTGTCTATGACAAGACTACTAAGGAGGCACTTGAAAAAAGAAAGATTTCTTTGAAAGAAACTTATCGCTCTTTTGGAGCAGGTGCTGATGCTAGCGTAGGTAGAACAGCTTCGACAGTTTCATGGACTATTCCTGATTTCAATTACATCAAGATTAAGCGTCTACCTCTTCTGCTCCAACTCAAGCAAGGCGTCTCTGCTGACAATTTCTGGAGTTCGAACAATGAAGACGCTGCTCTGGGTTATATCACTATGCGAGTTGGAAGCGAGTCCACAGACGGTAGTTCTGCGGAGATTCCAACGACTAACTACATTCTAGGCGGTGCTACTGTATCCGTACGCATCCCATCTACTGCGGATACACTCAGCGTCACAGCAAAGTACCCTGGTTCTTTCGGTAACAATCTGAAAATCAGAATCCGCTGCTCTTTGAATGCGAAGGGATATAAAATCGGAACGGTTGAGGTGTTCGATAATAACGGCTACACTCAGAATCCTAACGATATCGTGCCTACAGACCAGCTGCTCGAAATTGTATCTGTTGCTTTTGATGCAGAAGCCGCTACCGATAGTCAGCCGCTCATCACAGAAGCTACATTCGCTAATATCGAAACACCACTGTTCTATGGAACAATGAACGCTGTTTCTGTAGAACCGTCTGAATATCCTGTCGGTATGTCTGTATTCTCGCTGTATGCTGGTACAGATTACGCCTTATCTTGTGTAACAGGAGCTCATGAAGGTCAGACACCTACAGCGGAGGACGTTGTCGCTGTTGTACGCGAAAGATTCGACAGCTCTGGCAGCACTTATATCAACTATATCGATAAGATTGCGAGGGCGTATGCGAATACTGATACTGATTCTCTTATTCGACTCTACAACCAACAGATGCTATATCACAACTTTGAACAATGTCTGCCTGAACTAACAGACCCACTTAATTACGATTGGGATGCGGTATTCTGTGGCATTGCAGATGACCAATATGTACCTAAGTCTTTCCTCGCAGCTAACCCGACATTCCATATGGAGTTCGAAGTTACTTCTATCATGACAAAAATGATTGAAGTCGCAGCAAGCTCGAAGTGTGGTGTTGCTATTATCGGCACACCATTCGGTATGCCTAGAGGTATTCAGACAGGTGTCGGTAGTAACGCAGTTCGCACCGGTGCTCTGAAGTTCAAGGATGATTTGTCTTCTGCAGTCGGCTCTGTTTATTCCACATTCGGTGAGGTAGTAGGTCCTTGGTGCAGAACCACCTTGGCGCTTTCTGGGTCCAATGCATGGATTTGCCCAGAACTCGCACATCTTCTGCTCATCATCAACAGTGCAGGTACTGGTGGCATCAATAAATGGTGGATGGTTCCAGCAGGGATGCTGGGTACTGGTGTTGTCCATTCTCCTGAGTATAAAATCAAGAAAGCATATCTTGACCTCATTCAAGACCATGACGAAGGCGTGTGCTTGAATCCGCTTATGGAAGTTCCTGGTAAGGGCTTCACTTGTTTTGGCAACAGCACTCTTTGGGATAAGCCACTGGGTACTTATAACGCACTACAGAATTTGTCTACCAGACTGCTTACCAACAGAGTTAAGCAGCGTATCTGGGATACAGCACTTCAAATTCTTTTCAAATATAACAATGAAGATGCTTATTCTCACTTCTACGCCGGTCTTAGTCCTCTGCTTGATGAGATGCGTTCTGTCGGAGCACTTACCGGTAATGATTATAATCCATGGGGTTATCGCATTATCATGAATCCTGATATCATAAACCTCGACCGCATCAATGCCAATACGGTTATCGGTAAGGTTGAATTGGCTGTTACCGGCGTTATTGATACTGTCGATGTTGACCTCTTCCTGCTTCCGCCGACTGGTTTCCAAGAAACCTACGACTAATTCAGGAACTTATTGATGTCAGCAAGTATAATCGAATATAACAGATACTGAAACAGTTCTTAGCAGTGTATCGGTGCACTGCTAGGCTGTCCAGTCTGTAATAGGAACGATGTTCCTATTAAAAATCATAAAAGGAGGTCTACGCTTTATGTGGATGGAAAGAATGTATTTCGGTACTGACCACATGATTGGTCAGGACGACTATATGCCATACCTGAAAGATAAATTCGAAATTCGTCTGTACAATGTCAACTCTTCAGATTTAGCGTCATTCTCCGATGTCCTCACGCTGTCCACGCATTCTCTCGGTTCCTTCAAGAAGAGCTACGGCGTAATCGAGGATTTCTACGGAAACGATAGCTTAAAGTTCGCTGGCAAACCGAAGTACGAGAATGTATCTTGGACAATCAAAGGATACTGCGGACTTGATTCTCAGCAGGCTCTTGTTGACCTTGACGCTCAGGTGTTTAACAACGCAACTGAAAGAGTTGGTCGTCCTTCTAAATATATGAAGGATGCTTATGTCCTACGTGATTCCGGTGACGGCGATTCTAACTTCTCTCGAATCTGGAAATGGAGAGGTGTCTGGATTTCCAGTCTTGACTTCGGTGACTACGACTATTCGGCATCTGATATCGTTAAATTCACCTGCACACTTGAAGTGTCTCGTGCGATTTATCTTGGTCCAATGTCTTAAGGAGGTACCTAGAATGCTATCTTTGAAATCTTCAAAACGAATTCAGACACTTAATTCCGATACTGTTTTCGATTCGTGGAGTGCGGAAAAAATTCAGAACAACGTAAAGTCACTCAAAACCAAGGCAAAAGCGTACAGCTGTGAACTGCGAATTACCCGCACTCAAATTCAGCTTGTCAATTCTAGAGGCGATTATTTCGCAGCTATCTTCGATGATGAATACAATATCGAAAGCATAGAATTCCACGCTCTCAGCATTTCAACCAGAAGCGATGATGTTGATGCTATTACTGAAGAATTCGACAATTATTACGATGCTCTGAATGAACTTAAAGCCGCTTGGCGTGCTATATCTCATTGGCTTGATTTAATAGCTTATGCGAAGGCAAATAATCTAAATAGCGCTAAGCGCAGAAGATTGAACAGCTCTCTCGATTATGACTACAGCGGAACGGAACTCGAGGATGGTTATTTCGAAGGCTCAATGTCTGGCATTTGCAGTGGGCTGTCTCAGAAGTATGCGAATGCTGAGCCGGGTCAGTTCATCAACGATGTTGCTGCTTATGTTTCGATTGCAGCTGACATTATCAGTGCTACTCAGCACAATGACAATTTCGAAATTGAAATTTCAGCTGAGGACGGCGATGCGTTCGAAGATACTGTAACCGAAATCGCTGAATTTCTTAAGAAGCTGTCTTGAATTATCATATGGATGAGCAGCAGCTTTTTAGCTGCTGTTTCTATTTCTATTTCAAAGGAGTTGATAATATGCACGAATTTGTCAGAAAATTCAAGTCGAATTTGCACACAATTCCTCTTCAAATGAACTGCTGCTTATCTGTGAAGCAGCTTGAGGACAATGTAGGTTCTACTCGACTGACTCTTCCTGGTGGCATCGAAATCTGGATTCGTTATCCGCACTATACGGACGAATGCGAAGAGGAGCCTGCTGGTGAGGCTTATCTCAGCGATTATGATGTGTGGTCTCCAGAACTTTCGCCCGAAGAACTGGCTGACTGGGTTGAAACCCAGCTGGATTGCTGCCGTAAAATCGATATGTATTGCGAAAAACACAGCCATGAACTACGCGCACTTAACAGTGCTATGCAAGCTGATTTAGCTGCCAGAATCAAGAACGTCTGGCGTATGGCACAGTCAGCTGTCGACCTTCCGAAAGGTTTCCGCTATACTGGTTTCCGTTCTGAAGATGACTGGGTAAAGAGTACTCTTGTCTATACCTCACCGAAGTCTGGTGCATTCACTTGGTTGCTTAAATCAGGTTTGGGCTTGGAACCTGATGGTGCTGGTGACGGTATCGATGGTTGGGCTTTCCAGCCTGATTTCAGACCTCTCTCAGAATCAATTCACAAAATCAGACCTGGTTACAGCATCGATATGGGTACTGAACTTTATGTTCAGCAAGTTAGTGGAGATGACGAACAAGCAAGAGATAAGAAAGCAGCTTATTGGCTGGTTGGAATTCTCAACGACATCGTAGATAAAGCTATCGAATCTCCACCTCCTAGATGCTATCCAGTATTACTCGCTGACCATGTAACCAACCTAAGAAAGTCTGACCTGGACACGATGACTGTTCAAGGTATCACTACGCTGCTCAACGCTGGAGTTCTAACAGGTGAACAAGTTCTGAAGGGAAAGCCTGAACTGTTCAAGAAACTTCTGCAGAAGGGTCTTGTTTCTGGTGAAATGGTTGCTCGTAGACTTCCTGAACAAGTGTTCTGGCTCGCAAAAAATAAGCACATTACTCCAGACTATGCCCTCAAGCTACAGCCTTCATTGAAGGATAAACTTGTCAAAGCAGGTTTGTACAGCGAGTCTGATTTGGGTGATTACACACCTGAACAGCTGCTCAAAGGAGTGCAAGATGGCGCAATCACACCTACAGAGGCCTATCGTGCTAATCCGAAATTGCTGCAGAGTATGGTTGAGCAGAAACTTATCACGCCTCAGGAGGCTTATAAGCTTGATGCGTCCATCATTACCTGGTTGTTAATCAATCATTATATCGGCAGAGCAGAAGCTAAGATGGTCAAGTCTGATATCGAGCGTTATGTGAAGCAGAAGCACAAAGACGTCGATTGGGAGTCCCTTGATGCGTCGCACATTTCAGCATCGAAAACCAAATCAAAGCGTTCTCCTCGAAAATTGAACATCAACTCTAGCACTTCTGTGAAAGTTCACGTTGCAGGTAGTAGAGTTATCGACGGAACGCATTATTTCTGCGTAGAAGGTCCCAGTGTTGGTGACAGCATTCAGTACCAGAATCAGCTTCAAACATACCTTCCGGGATTCAAAGTATCTTCCTCTGGATATAATGATAGACTCTATGTAGCTGCTCCGAAAGAGTCTAGAGATATCGTAGAAATCGCAGTCCAGCATTTCAATCGTGACCTCATTTCTGATTTGAATAGCTGCGATACTGGAGCAACTCAGGTGGGAGATATCGCACAGACAACCACCATTCCGGGTAAGAAATCAATCAACAGTGACCTTACTGATGTGAATCAAGAAATCAACAAAGAAATGATAACAGAGAGCAACGCAGCTCTTTCACTGCTCACTGACCTTGAAGACGCGAAAGCTGATGGCCCAGCTTGGAAAGTGACTATCAAGTACCCAGGTGATTTGCTATCCGATTATACAACCTCCATTATCATTCCAGCACTGGATAAGGCAAGTGCTCAAATGAAGTTCAACGATAAGATGGGTGACAAGGCTACTATCATCTCCTGGGACGAACCTGTCAACAGTCTCAATGAGTATCGGGAAAAATACCCACATTCGAATGTCGGTGTGCTTGAGTGAGGTGCTAGATTATGCTGAAAGTAAGATTAAATTCCGCTGCTCAAGTAACCAAAGATACTCTAATTTCGCAGCTAAAAACTCTAGGGTGCTCGTATCAGATTTCTTCAGATAAGAAAACCATCGCATTCGGTTATGGTCCTGACATCAAGAAGGCACCTATTGTTCTGACATACACCTTCCAGACTGGAACTTGCGCACTCGCGTATAATACAACTCCGATTCAGAACATAAGAGTCGACCAGCTCGAATCCACTGTTATAAAGCAACAGGATTCACTCGTCAAAGGATTCAAGAGTATCACCAAGCTGGCACAATGGTTAGCTCGAACTGGTACGAGTGAAGCTGCACTGCTGCTTACCTGATATCCATAAAGCACTGCCTTAGATTCCCAGATTCACAAGGTTAGCGAATACTCTAATGTCTGTTTATAATAAAAGCACACCTTTAATATGCAAAGGTGTGCTTTGTGTATGTCGAATAAGAATAGAAACAGACTTGCGATAGACTATTATCAATAATCGCTACCTGCTCCCACGTTACCTATATTATCCGGAGCTCTTCTATCCAATCCATCAACGATTTCGAACTGCGGATTATTTTTGATGTTCTGAAACAGTTCGGATTGATAGAATTGCTCACAAAGGTCATTGTCACGTTCGATGGTAGTATCATTCGGAGCAAAAACCAGAAGATTGATAAGACCAAATCCAGCCTCCACTGCTGACTGCACATCAGAGGTTATTCCTTCCATAGTCTGTCCTTTGACTCCGATAAGCAGATTCACACTCCAAGCGTACTTTCTGAGTTCAGCTGGTGTGATACGACCATAACCCTTAAACCAGCAAACCTCACGCATAAAGAAATCGAACGTCTCAACACCATAAATCGGAAGAATCTCGATCCCATCAAAGAATTCGACAATGCGAGACTGTTCCTCTCGCCAAGTCCAATGCAGCTCGATAATCAGTTTCTTGATGCCCTTATCTCGGCAAGCCTCTCTGATATCATACCAGGTAGACATAGGAAGCTCCGGAAAGCTTGCTGAGCAGACAATCTGAAGCGTATCGTAGATTCCAGATACTTTATCTAGCACCCTACGATTGTTTACTCGAGCCTGCTGTGCGTTTCTGCTGTAGGTGTCATGATATTCGCAAAATGCACAGCGACCCCAAGAACAGCCGCCTACAGAATTTAGCAACACTACCTCACGCCGGGTTTTGGTATGCACCACTCCATAATCATTAGGTTGAACAGTCATAACGACAACTCCTTTCAGATAAGATTGATTGTTTCGATATCTTCCTCTCTCACACGACAGTAGATATCAATGCTGCGAATAAAGGAACAACCTGTTGCGGTGCTCTCTCTATTAAGGTACGCCTCTGCATTATAGAAACGCTTTGCGAACTCATTCGCCATATGCTGGAGTTCCGTTTCTTCATCATAAGTAGTCCTGAATTCACAAGCCTGGTGAATATCCTCAGCGAGTGTCTTCATTCTTTCTACGCACGCCTCTCTTGTAGGCAGTGCGAAATACTTCTTGTCAATCATCTTGACAAATTCCTCCTTAGGAACGTCGAGGCTCATATACATAGGTTCGATAATGTTGTCGTACGCTGCATCGGTAACTTCGTAACCAGCAAGATGTTCAAATTCGTATTTCATCATGATAACCAACTCCTGTAAATAATAGTTTGTGTTTTACTCTACATCTATATTATAACACAGAAACCTATAAAGTCACGAAGATTTTCAATACAACAGCATAAAAGCACTCTAGAGTAGTATATACATTATATATACCAATTAGAGTGCTTTGTTGCTATCAGTAAGGTTTGATTACCGTTCCACCAAGTCCTTTGGTTACTGCGAAGCCTTGGGGGATAGATTCAATGAGTTCCTGGACGTGAGAAATGATACCAACGCAATCTATACTCTTGAGCTGCTGAAGTGTAGATAGAACTCTATTCAAGCACTCAGCATCAAGCGTACCGAAACCTTCGTCAATAAATAATACTCCGAGGTCAAGACCTGTGAACAGTGAATCTATCGACGACATCAGTCCAAGACTTAAACTCAAACTCAGTATGAACAACTCCCCACCTGAGAATGTTTCTGCAGGGCGAGCTTTACCGGAAACAGCATCTGCAATCGAAATCTCGAGACCACCTTGTGAACGTCCGGTTCCTTCCCATCTGATTGTCAGATGAAATTGATTATTCGAAAGTGTCTTAAGATACTGATTCGACGTATTCAAAATCCATTCAAGCTGGCGATGCAATACGAAATTCTCCAGAGAAAGCTTAGACGCATTTCTACCTGAAATCTGATTATAGACGTACTGCGTTTCTTTATACTTCGGAGTGATTTCTTCACGTTCTTTAATAATAGACTCTATCTTTTCGACGAGTTCATTATCATTCTTTAGCTGATTCTCCGCTGTTGCAATTTCGCTTATGGAGTCTTGTATAGAATTTGTCAAACTCGTGATGTTACTCTGGCACTGCATGGACGTCAAATCGGATTCTGGTTTAGTCGGTTTCTTGACCGTCGTCAACGTCGCGTAAGCTGACTGCCAAGCAGAAATCGCATCCGAATATGAAACCATATTCGTTTCATAATCAATAATATCGGATTCAAGTGCTTTGGTACGTTCCCCTACATCATCCGGGGGACACGCTGTTTCAGCTTGCTCCTTATGAACTGCATTCAACTCACCTTGAGCGTGTTCTAATTTCGCAGTTAGCGTGGCTCTTTTCTGAATCATATCGTTATACGCACGTTGCTGGTTTTCGAATTCGCTTATCTGAGTCTTAACTTGCTCACTCATCTGATTCAATTCATCAATCGAATGCTCAGGAATGTAGGTATTATCTGCAGCATATTCAGCCAGCCTACTCTTATTATAATCGATAGACATCCGACATTGATTCATAACTGATTCTGCTTGACGTAATTCCGATTCCCAAGCAGTTAGCTTATCGTAAATTTCAGCTGCGGATTCTGAACAAGGAGCCTTCGGTTCAGCTTTAACCAGGTCATCGTGCTCATCCATCCATGCTTTAGCTACTGCGATGGATGTTCGCAAGCTATCATATTTATCTATATCGAAACCAGCATCGACATGCACATTTGAATCTTTATGCCAGGGTTGACCACATATCGGACATATACCTGATTCTGAAACTTGAATTAGTCGGGCTCTCAAATAATCAGGTAGCTGCTCGTTCATTTTACTCAAGCTCAGCTGCATAACTGCAAGTTCGTCAGCATGCTTATCATACTCAGCTTTGATGCTTGACCATTTCGCAAAAGCTGTTTCATATTCGAAACGAATTTGACGCATATGAGTCCAACCATCGATATTCGATTTCAACTTTGATATCTTGTCTTCTATGCTTGGAAGTGCAGCTTCAGCTCGTGTGATATTCTGAGTTACTTCAGCAATCTTGGCTTCCAATTCGGACTTACGGTGACTTAGGTATAAGTCGTTCCTCAATTGGTTGAGCGTATCGGTCAATTCCTTCAGCTTGCTAGCATTATCGGTTAGTTCCGGTAAAGCTGTGAGCTCGTTCTTGCATTCATTTACCGTCGCAATCAAGGCTTGTTCCATAGACACGAGTTGCTCAAGTCTAGAAATTATTTTCAACCAAGCTGAATATTGCGCATGTGCTTCTCGTTTCGCTATCAGAGTGTCAATCTCAGATTTACGGAGTTCCAGAGTAGCGAGTTCAGCTTGTGCATTCTCAAAAAGACGCAACTCACGTTCGTAGTCTTGAAGTGCAGGTAACAGTTTCTGAAGTACCTGTAACTTAACCTCATCCGAGGCTTTATTGGCTTTCAACTTATCGATTGTTTCTTGCGATAGTTTGCACCTATCTTTTATAGTTGTCAGCAATTCGCCGTTCAGATAAGAAAGCTCCAAAGCAGACAGAGATTCAATGCGTTGCTTGAGTTTATCGACACGACCTTTGAGATTGATTTCCAATGACTGGAAAATTTCAGTATCGAACACGTTACGCAATAAATCAGCACGATTTCTTGAATCCGTCAGCAAGAATTTTGAAAAATTACCTTGTTCTAACATAACCATCTGGTCAAATTGATGGCAATTCAAACCGAGGACTGTTTCAATAGCTCTATTAGCATCTCTGACTTTATCATAGATGAAATCAGGAGTACTGAAACGGATAGCTGTGTTACCTGTTTTCCGATTCATCGCACGAACAATACGATATTCGCACAAATCCTGTTCAAATTCAAGGGTTACTTCTGGACTTTCGTTCGGACCTGAGTAGTCACTTGCAATTTCACGAGAGACTCTATTTCGATTCTGATTCAGAGTACAGCCGTATAAGCACCAATGAATTGCGTCAAGAATAGTAGTCTTGCCAGAACCTGTAGGTCCGTAGATAAGAAACACACCAGGCTTCAATTTCTCGAAATCGAGTTCTGCATTTTTGATGCTGATGAAGTTCTTAATCTTCAGTTTTCGTAATTTCATATATACACTCCTTTATCAGATTCATCTGAGCTGTTTCAAATAGCGGAATCTCAATCTGGTTACAGAAACTGTCAACAGCTTCCTCTATAGTTGAAAACTTCTCTACCGGCTTATTTAAATCAGCTTCCCAGATATCTGTGATTTTCGTAGCGACGTTCATCAGATAGGTGAAGTGAGCTTTCAGTTGATTCATAGCTACGTCTAAATCGACATTCTCCTCTATGAGCTCTATCTTGATGTAATCGTTACTATCAGGAACACTCAAGCAGTGATTCAAATCACCACGAATAATCTTCAGATTGTGTAAGCAGCTTACTTCTACATCTTCATATCCGATTTCGAAATTTTCGTTCGTGGTATCGATATCCCAGACACGCACGCTATTAGAAAAAGCATCGCCAAAAGCATAAGGTAGCAAGCTACCACAGTATGTGATATTCTGAATCGTCTGTCGCTTGTGAATATGACCAGCCAGAACAAGCGCGAACTCCGACACTTCAGAAATAGGTACAGCATCATCAAAGAATGACATTGTTTCTGAAGAACCAGTAGTGCAGCCTTCGAATGTCTGGTGAGCAACTAGAACTGTGTGCTCTTTATCAGGCACGTCTTTGATATATGCTTTGAAAGCTTCTTTATATGAATCAAAGAAACGGTTGAAGTGCATTTGAGCGAATACTGGTTTGATAAATGACATCAAGAACAGCTTAGTACCTTCCCAGTCAACCCATCGGGTATCATCGATAATGTCAATTTCAGGAAGTAGAAATTCACGCCACAACAGCAGACGTCGATTCGAGTCGTGGTTGCCGACAATTATCCAGCAACGCTTGTTGTAGGTTGAGCATAGTTTCTTTACAGAAATCATCGTTCTGAGAAACAGTTCTTGAGCCTCCAACGACGGATTCGCAGAATCAAATACATCACCTGCTATTATCAAGTTAGCTTGTTGCTGTTCCATAATAGCAAGAATCTGCTGAAGCATATATTCTTGATCTCTGATGATATTTGTCTTGTGAAACAGCTTACCTAGATGTAAATCTGCAATTTGAATTACTTTCACATTAGTCCTCCTTATCTAGAAGAATATTTGCTTCGATTCCATTCTGGTCAATCTGTGCTAGGTAATCTAAGGCTTCAGATTCAAAGAAATCATAAGCCATATACCACGCTTGTCGCACTGATTTTGCATGGAATTCAGTTTCTTCACCGTCACATCGAGCTCGATAGTTATTCCACTCAGCAGCATCCATGTCGGTGTTCGTCACTTTTCCCATAAGCACCCTCCTTTTTATTATATTCTTATTATAACATAGCATCACATATATTTCGAAGTTTACGCAAAAAAGCAGCCCTGAGTCATATTCTCAAGGCTGCGCGATATAATCAGGTAAGAAGAGCAAGCAGATAATCCACCTCTAAACCCAATTCAGACATCCAGATTTCCTCTGCTTCTGAGTAATCGCCAGTACCCAGAATGTCGTAAACCTGCTCCATGACGTCATCTACAAGGCTTGACGCTTCTTCTCGAGTAAGATCATCGCGTTTTACTAAGATATTCACGATTCCCTCTTTACCGTTTGAATTATTACTCATATACGTGACCTCCAATGTTTATATTATACCAATATTATAACATAGAAGCTTTACGGGCTACGAAGTTCTGTTGTAGCGTGTATCCATCATGGTAAGAATCCGGAGATTCGCATACGATAACAGGATTAAAATCAGATGACTCAGGTATAGCTCTTATAAAGAACCCAGGTTTTGGTCCTGCCTGACGCACAGCGAAAGGAACGTGCTTCTTCTCTCCAGCTGAGGTATACTCGAGTTTAGAAAAGTGAATGTGCATACAATTCACTTTCCAAGCTGGCAATCTAGAATAAAGTTCTTCGAAAACCTCCTGAAATTCCTCCTTAGAGTTAAGAAACTTACCTAAGGTTCTTGCATGCAAATGCCCAAAATCAATGCAAGGAATAAAATTATCAGTTAACCTGCATAGATTACATATATCCTCGAGAGTACCAACCTGATTTATTTTTCCTAGATTTTCTATACAGATGAGTGAGTTGTCTATCAATCCACGTTCTTTCATCTTGTACCAGAGTGACCAGAGAGTCTTTCTCTGGATTTCGTAAACTTCATCTGGTTGTCTACCGGAATAGCTTGCTGCGTGGACGACAATTCTATTCGTAACATTCGGTTGCAACTCCTTCATGAATTGAAGATGTTCGCATACAATCTCGGTACTCATGAACCGGACTCCAGGTTTCTTACTGCCAATAGCCACAGACATTGGCGAATGCATCGATAAGAAAACACCGGTATTCTGTTTCAATTCTCTAATTCTGTTCAGATATTCTGTTTCCAGAATGACCTCAGCACCGCCTAATTTCCAGACATCAGTAGGTCCATTCGGATACCAATCAGCACTAAAAATCATTATATCACCTCAATCATAAAAATCATATTTAGCTGCAAGATTATCAGCCTCTACCCGTCTATTAGCAGCGGCAGTATACATATCTCTTGGTCGCTCATAATGTATGCAAAGATAGTACGCAGCATCACCAGGCGTTGCGGAAGAGTTCGTATCATCCCAATAATTATTGTCTTGCAGCACTTTAATAAATGCAGGAATTTGCACACCAAGTCTATCGTAAGCTAGACCTGTAGACGTATGATAATCGAACAAGTTTCCGAGGTTCTCTTGAGATGTGAACTGAGTCAAACCATAACCGACGAGTACATCTGATGAGTAACCATTATATGTAGCTTGTATCTTATTGTATAGGTCTATTCTGGACGTGGCGCTATTCATGTAGTCCAGCAGATCTTCTTCAGCCCTCATACCGTAATCGATAAAATAGGTAGAGTTATAACTAATCAGGTGCGTTATCCAACCGGATTCATGGGACATATTTGCCAGAGCACCTATAGCACCGTTCTTAGAAAAACCAGATTGACGTAAACCATCATAGATAGTCATTATATCTTTCTCCCCATTTGATGCAAAATCAGCCCATTCGCCTAGCTCTTGATTCGTTATCTGACTGCAAACCCAATCATAAATTTTCTGATAGCACATACTGCTGTAATGCAGTCCATTACCGACACCTGCTGATAATTCTAATTGCGTATGGTCTTTCATCAGAGTGTTTTCGATATAATCCCAGATATCTAGCACATGAATATCAGAATAACCGCTCAACGCTGATTTCAAATTAGTATTGAATGTTTCTATATTCGCATTGAATGCTTCGATGGTAGTACTACCGCCACCACCTTCTTGACCGATAGTATCTTCAGAGTCTGAAACGCCGCGAGTATTGAACACCCTACCTACGGTACCGACAAAGATGACAGAATTAGACCCAGCACTTTGTGCTATCTGTTCATAGACTGCAGCATAACCATCTTCAAGCCCATTGACACCCCACCATAGCATGATATTTTTCTGATTACCACCAGATACTATCTCATTGGTCACTTGCTTGAGCTGAGTCAAGCCTTGACCTCCATACCCTTTTCCTGCACAACCAATAACGCCAACCAAACCTACAGTTCGAGAATCTCCACTCCAATACCAATCTTTATAAGGAGAATAAATCTTGCCACCTGGATTAGGACTCGGATTTGGATTCGAACCGCCTTTAACTATGACAGTCACCTTAACTTGTTTGAGTGGCACCTGATTTTCTGCCTGCCCGCCGACATAAGTGAGCTGTCGCTGCTTTGTCCACATTTCATGCAGGTCTTGATAAATACCTTGTACAGCAGAAGGTGCGAAGGAATCGATATTACCAGCTCTATGACATAACGTGCAGCTTGCGTCAACGAAACGAACAGCTTGTATAGTACCTTTATCTTGAATAAGCAGCGCTCTAGACCACAACCACAGCTGCTTTATCGTTATCTGTTGCTGAATCGTCACATTCGAAGTACGTACTCGCATCTTTTCGACAGTGCGACTGTATCCCGCATCGCCATCAGCATTCTTTCTGAAAAGAACTGCTTGACAGTTATCAATCAAAACGAAATCAGCTGAGATATTATTCAGCAGCACCGCAGAATCTATATCACGCAACACTAGATTCTTGAATGTGCCATCTATCTTGATGACCCCACCTGAAAAGCCTTGATATATTCTAGATTCCTTCTGTTGATTAGTGAAAGATACTACCCCATTATGCACCTTCAGCAGTCGAGAAATAATATCCTGTGATGGGTTTATGAGACGTTGTTCTGCCAGAGCACCAGTCAATCTAAATAGAGAATCATCATATATTAAACCCATACTGTCTGTCCCTATCTTAACTAGATTTGGTACTAGACTATCTGGATTTATGACCGGTTTTTCTGAGAACTTGATTTTATCGATGTTCTTGTCAGCAGCCTCAAGTCGTGACTTATCATCTTTGAGCTTTTCAGCTATCTGAGACAGAATATCTCTAATCTGTTTCATCGACAACACCCAATATATCGTGACCTCGATAGGTTCCGTCAAGTTATCCGCTGTCGACCTTATGATTAGTTCGGACGATGTTACCTCAACTTCTACGAAATCCTCTATATGCTTAAGATTCATTTCATTATCGCAGTCGAACTCTAAGAATGGAATTTTTGTCATTGGTTTTTCAAGTTGAATATGATATTCGAAGTAATCAGTGTTCTCTATTCTGACTGCTTGTGGTTTTTCGATAGCATACGTTTCAGGAGAATCATACCGATATATAGCGTTCAATAGTGCTGATGGATGTCTAAGAATTCGATAAGTATATAACAATTGTAAGTCTCGGTTGGAAACCTGACTAATATCATAAATCATGTCTTAACCTCCTAACTTAACAGCCAAGGCACACGTTCAAAAGATTCCTTGACATTTTCTATAGTTACCGTTACTGAGTAGAATCCGGAGCGGTTGTATTTCCATTGGCAGAATAACTCAAGGTGCATTGATAAGGCTGAACTGGAGGTTCGGCATTTGCTACCTGATTCTGAACTTGTTTCTGATTTATTATAAGTAGATTGTCGACCTCACGACTGAGAACACCATAAATATCTTTCAATCTGAAATCCATGACAGTAGCAGCGATTTTTTCAGCTGTCGGTAGCTTACTGCTACCGGGTAGTGTGACATACTGACTGCACCAATATATACATCCAGGTCCAACAAAATCGAGCGACTTCACAAGACCATTCCAATGTCTAACAGTGCTAGAAAGGACGACACTAAGAGAATCAATCTGATGCGGAAAATTCTCTAGATATATTGTCGAGTTTCTTGCTATCTTTAGTTTCTTCAGAATGCAACGATTCTTGAGCAAGCTCGCTTGAAAATGCACTTCAGGACAATCGATAATTGTGACTGTACCAACCCATTTCGTGATAATGACTTGCCCCTTCAGATTACGAATAATCAAGTCACCGTTACCAGATATCTGAATTCGAGGGGCTGTAATATTCTGAACGACGTGTCTCCTCCTTGTAATGAGTCTCAAATCCACAGCTTGTTTATACGCTGGCAACAACCCGTTCAAATCAGTCTGAGAAGGATTTGCATATAATCTACTGAGCTCTGATTTCTTGATATAGACTCCAGCATCTACAATCTTGGTTTCTTCTTCATTGCCTTCTAGCTTTAGAAGATTGTTGATAAGTCCTTCTGGTCTCTGTTCTATATTCGAATCATCTGAAGTAACTTCTGCTATATCCGACTCTAGAGCGTCGATATCATTACCAAGAGCAGCCAGCGCATCAAGAATATCTAGCAACAATGATTCTATTTGTCGGAGCGTCAGATTCTGATATATGATTGTCTTTAATCTGGTTATATTATTCGTGCTGCTATACATGATTACCTTATCCTTAAGAACATCTATACCTATGAAAGCACAAATCCACTTCCAATCTTGAGTATCTTCTGGAAGAAATTCAAGAAATGGTACATGGTTTTCGCATTCCAACTCAAAGCGAGTTTCGTAGACGATATCATAACCTTCTATTTCTTTTTCGCTAACTGCCCAATCGTTAATCTCGAATTCTTTCGGGACTGCTCGAAGAATTTCAGTCAGTTCATGCGACGGTATTTTTAAGATACGATATTCATATAGTATCTGCAAATCCCTATTCGAGATGCTACCCAAATTATAATACAAAGAAAATCATCTCCTTAACCATCAACTTCTGGTTCATCTGAGTCTGGTACTGCTTCTTTCTCAGATGCGTCATGAATATGAACCTTATCCACATCAACGGAAACAATTCGATTAGGCAGCAACTCAAAATCAGTCTGCCCTTGAAGAAACCCGATACGATGTCCGGACCTATACGTTGCACTTGGCAAGTCAGAACCAAGAATGATACCGGTATTTGCGGTATCGTTAGTAAAACCGTGGACGTAGATACTACCAAGAATATTCTTGGGATTGAACCTCGCGTTTCTTATCATGCAATCGACAGTGCTACCCGGTCCTAGATATTCTACTTCTTGAATCGAGCCATTGATGCTGACTATAGTAGACTGACCGATAGCTCTAAGTCTACCTACGATTCCATCATTCATGATACAATTCGTTCGATGTACGAACAGTCTACTCAATTCAATCTTACTCGATTGTGCATTGATATTTGAATTAGATCTTAGATACAGCAAACTGCAATTGAATGCCTTCACATCAGGTTTTACGGTTGTGGCTGCAATATTGACAGTAGATTTCATATCTCTAAATACCCAGTCACCATTCCCTGTTATGAATATCGTAAATCCAGAAAATCCTTGCAATACTCGAGTTTTGCGGTCAGTCACTCGAATCAGTAAATCATGAGACAATATCTTCGGAATAAGAGATAGAACAGTCTGTGGTGGATTAACCAGAGTCTGACCAACAAGAGTAGTCACGAGTTTATAATGCGAATCCTCCATTATAAGTTCATCATCTTGTTCAGCGAATTGAATTAAATTCTGGTCTCTACCTGTTATGATGAATGATTCTCGAGTACCTAGCTTCTTATTGAGTTTATCACGCAAAGAATCAAGAGTATTTCTAAGCTGCTTCAAATCCTCCAGATATTGGTTTATCAGCAATTCAATGTCATTCAGACTCTCAACAAAATATATCGATACATCTACCGGTTTTTCGAAGGTTCGCGTAAAACCCAAGAGCTTATTCCCGTCAAGATAAATGAGTGATTGCAAATTTCTAAAATCTGATTTTGTGCTGGTTTTGAATTCTAAGTAAGGAATCTTACCTTCTTGCATATCAAGTTCCAAATCAAATTCGAATAATCTGTAATCATCGAAATGCTCTGTAGATTCCTTCCCTGACAAAATCTGAGTGGTCTGAACAGAATCACGAACAATGGGTGAAAGATAGTCTGAGGGTTGTCTTAATATCCGATACTCATATAGAAGTTGTCTATCTCTATTACTTATCTGATTTATCATGTACCTCAATCAGAAATACCTCCAATTCTTTCATAATTATACCTCGCTATCTACCTGATAGCAACAAAGCACTCTATTTGGTATGTATAATGTATGTAACACAATAGAGTGCTTAAGAATCATCTTACTACGACTCTGTCGTATCATTATCTGCAGGTTCTACGTCAGGAACTTCCTCAGATGCTTCTGATTCACCGCCTGTTTTCTCAGACAAATGAACAGCAGCATAGACTACGTCTTCGATAGTCTCTGTCGTATGTTCAAGGATAAAAGCTTGCTTATTCTCCTCATAAAGAGATTCATGACTCTTTTCGTCCTCAAGCGCATACGCTTCTCTCTCCACAGACCATTTAGGTGCTATTACCTTATAAGAATATAGGAAAGTACCAGAGCCTTTCGCTAATATATCATCAAAAGACGATATATCGCCTGTTGATGAGATAGCGATGGCTCTTATATGCGTATCTGAATATATCTTAATAGGTCCGTCATAGGTTTTTGCTGATGCGGATATCGCATAGGTTATAGCACCTAAATCAGAGGTATCGTACTCATATGGAGCACTGCCATCTAGGGTATAATATATGGTTGCATTTTCAGCATCCGTTAGAATCTCAATATCCTGCTCTCGGTTCTGTAAATCAGCATCTACGGTCAATAATCCTGGATTCGGATTGAAATAGATGCGTTTCGGAGGTATGACGTCGACAAGCACTTCAAGAGTATAGCTACCGCCTCCGCCATCACCGCTGCCTCCACCTCCAGAAGTAGGAATCGCTTGCAAAACAGTATCATTATCAACATTCTTATATGTATACGTCTTGTCTGGTGACCAAAAGTCGGGATATCCATCTTGCCAAAGATAGCTGTTAGGTAACCCATATTCAGCTAACTCAGAGTCTACTGTGCTTCTTGATGCCCCAGGTCGAGAATACCAGAATGGGTAAGATTTCCAATCAGTAGTGGTAGCATTTATCAAACCATAACCTTGTGCTGACTCTGTCAATTCATTGCGATTACAGTAAAATCCAAGAACTGGATAATTCTTAGTGCCAAATACCTCCCTGAACAATTCTATCTGCTTAATAGTGTCGTCTGGATTAGAGGATATACCGCAGCCTGAAGAACCAGCAGCTTCTCCCCAGGTTTCTAAATCCAACCAAACACCGAGTTTACAGTCTTCTGGCTTAATGCCAAGGGTACCGTATAGCAATTCTGCCTGAGCTTCCATCATAGACTTATACGCAGTTTCACCGTCAACTGTTATGTTCTTATCCGAAGCAGAATAAAAGCCGACCGGGATTCCAGCAGCTTGACATTTTGCTAGATGAGAGGATACCTTGTTATCCAATCCGTCATTCCAAGCAAATCTTAGAATCATACCACCAGTAGCTGAATCATCACACAGAGTTTGCACTATCGAATCAGTTTGATGAGTGCTAACGTCGTATACATAGCCATCAGTGTAGAAAGGCTCACTTGGAGTATTACCTCCTGGCGGGCCGAAATCAACTGCACCTGAATCCAATGGAATATAATCCCAATTATAGTTCTTAGCTGCATAATCATTAGACGGGTGGTCAGGGTCGTAACCATACTGCCAGCCAGAGGGTAAGGTAGACTCATCGAAAGCAGTCATAGGGTCGATGACGTGGGCCTTGTTCGTTGAATTACCGCCGGAAACTTTGAAATTGATGTCCATCATTTCATAATGTAGATGAATTGGATAAGCTGACGGGTTCCATGCTCCTTCACTGCCACCATACCCACCAGCAATACCGACTTCATCACCTTGTTCAACTGTCGAACCTTGTTGCACTGATGCTGATGACATATGACCGAAATAATGATACCGTTCTTGACTGTCTTCTTTGACTATCACCAGGTTAGGTCCGAAACCGCCTGCTCCTCCGACATAAACTACGGTACCTGAAGTAGGCGTTCTTACGATGACATCAGTTGCTCCATTACAACCCATATCCCAAGCACCATGAAATTCTGTAGAGCCGTTTCGATACAAGCCTGAACTTGGCTGTACGACATGAGAACCATCAGAATTTCTAATAGCGAGCTTAAAGAACAGAGGCAAACTCATCTGATTTCCTTGAGTGTCACGCAGTACTATCTTGTCACCATTGTACTCATTAGACATATCACCAACTCCTTATTCCATTCCTGGCAATCCAGGTATTACAGTCACATAGGGTTCTGCTTCAACGATATCATCGCTATCATTCAGATATAACTGAGGATGCGTATCTATAGCATTCGGACTATGTTCTGTAGCGTCTAAATCGTCTAGGAAGTATCGTCGAAGCATCTTGATATAATCTGAAAGTTCAAAGTCAGAGTCTCTATCTGTCTGCGTTGTAAAATATCCAGTACCAGCTGCTTGAACTAACGAATCATCATTCGCATCTTTGATAACCGCCCGTATGCAAAAAGGCAATCGAGCGACAATATACGCTCCGAAACCCACAGACCCCTCTATGTCATTCACAATGTTCCCGTCCTCTTGTTTCTGATATACCGTGCGCCCATTAGTAAGAGGGTCAGAGCCATCAGTCGTGAATAAAAGATACCATCTATGTTCTTTATCTGACTGAAGAAATGTGACAACATAACCTAACTTGACTGTGATTTTTTCTAAGTCACTGAAAATAAAGGTGGCAACTTGCGGTGACTGCTCGGTACCTTTATACATAGACGTAATCTTTCGATATCCGGGTTCAACTCTACGATACTCACCTGAAGAATTCATAATGCTGAACTTGATCTGACCAGGTTCTATCAAACCTAGATAGATATCTATGCTATTCAAACCTTGAATGTTTGATGCTACACCGCTACTTGGACCAGAAGATGGTTTATCTGCACCTTTAACGTATCTTAGCACAGCTGTATAATCTCCATCTGCAATCGTCGAAGCAGCACTATCAAGATTGAAAACACCAGTATCTAGGTATGTATTTGCAGCCGCAACACTCGCTAGCATACCGTCAGAACTACCGCCATTCAATCCACGAGCTTTACCGCTCGAATCGTAACCCACGAACATATCTGCATGTGAATTCTGTAAGCTACCTGAACCTACTTTTTGTCCACGCATATCGCCTGCTTTAGGGTCTATTGCTTCTGTAGATATAAGTTCCCAATCATCTGACAGAGTACCGTCTTGATTGTATATGAAGTTTGACGTGGCTTCGGCTAACCCACTTCCAAACCCTCCAGTAGATCCAACCGGCCACTGAGGGTCATAACCCATATACTTGATTATCGCAATTAACAATCCAGTACAATCACATTGGCAAGATATAGACTTACCGTCGATATCTAAGGTAACCCATTTCTTCGAGCTATAGGTACAACCTGGATTTGCAACACCGAATGCTCTCCAAACCTTAGTCGCGGCATCCATGATTGCCTGCTCAGCAGCGTCCCAATCAGCCAATTCCAACAACCTCCTTTCTTAACTGGTCGAAATGCTTTTCGCAGTCTAACAGTGTCGGTCTATCATTCGCCATATCTTCAATGCTTAGATACAGATGCACTCTGTCAAGACGTGCGTGTTCTTGTTTGACAAAATTGTCCTTATTCAAGCCGCCAATACTATAGGTATCAAAAGTCGCCGCAGGATGTATTCTTAAATCCACATTTAATTCCACCGATTTTTTCTTCTACCTGGGCTACTGTGAGTCCTTCAACGAGCTTTGGGATAGCCTTAAGATTTCCGTTGCAGCCTCCTGTAAACTTTACGTTATGTACTACATCGCCATCGAGGTCAAGCTCAATCTGTGTTGAACAGGTTCCTTTTGTTTTGTAAATATATGACATATTTTATCCTCCTGTGTTTTCAGTTTTTTTGTGTATACATGATTATAACATATATTTTTACATCTTTACTATGTTTTTTCACATTTTCCAACTCAGTTTTTCAATTCAGAAGTTACTGTTCACAACTAACAGTGTGACCGGCAACGATTCAGATTCATAAATCTTATTTATTTACTATTTACGCCATAACGTAAGGGACGATTCGCGCGAGCACCGCGGTGGGCTGCATACACTCCAGAGTCCGCGAATAGCGAAGCTGCTTAGATACTGTCGAATTATGCACATGCTACGCAGAAATGCCGAGGCATGGACGCCGAGGCAAGGAGAAATCGAGCCATGGATGGCGAGTTTCGATGTTTTCGTCATCCTATGAAAACCTACAAAGCATAATTTGCACAGTATCTTGGCTGCGCAGCGTAGCGGACACCGGAGTGTATGCAGCCCGCCGCGGTGCCCGCGTGAATCGTCCCGTACTATAATCTCAATAAAGTAATATTCCCACTCTAGAGGATTACCGGCTGGATCTGTCGTCCGGCCATCACTTCATTTATTGTGTCGACAACCTGTTTTCCATCACACACGAGTGAATTCGGTTTCTTCACACAATCATCCTGCCCAAACGGCACAAAATAAATATTTTTCATATTCATCAGCTTTCCGATATTCTTAAAGTTGATGCCGAGCGCATCATTTGTGGAAATCCCGATAACAAGCGGTCTGCCGTTTCTCAGATGAGCCTTTGCCGCGAGAAGGACCGGTGTGTCCACTATGCCGTTTGCAAGCTTTGCCGCTGTGTTGCCGGTGCATGGGTAAATCACCATCACGTCAAACAGCTTTCCCGGACCGACACGCTCTGCCTCCTGCAGCGTCCTGATGCCCTCATCCCCTGTGATTTCGGAGATAGTATGCATAAAGTCTCCCGCCTTTCCAAAGCGCGTGTTCATCATCTGTGCATTATAGGAATATACAGGTGTCACATGTGTGAAGCTATCCACAAGCCGCTTTGCAACATCCTTAGTCTTTTCAAAACTACAGAAGGAGCCTGTAATTCCCATTCCTACGGTGCAATCCGAAATAACCATAAGCCCTCCGTCATACCTTTTCTTTTCATACAGTCATAAAGTATTTTTGCACCGGTTTTCGGACAGTATATGCCCGGAAGACCGAGCGCATGCGTACAGTTTATCTGATACCTCTTACAGGCCTCAAAATCACAGCCGCCGGGCTTAGATGCAATGTCTATAATTATCGCATCTTTTTGCAAAATCATGATTAAACTTTCATCTATAACCCTATCCGGTACTGTGTTTATGAGAAACAGTGTTTCAAAACAGGCCTTGGCAGGATCATTAAAATCCACCGTTTCATATCCCAGTTCAGTGGCCTCATGCCTTGCCTGTTTTCTCCTTGCCATCACCATGACATGGGCTCCCATAGCAGAAAAAACGCGGGCAATTGCCTTTCCGCATTTTCCAAACCCGCTCACAAGTACCTTTGAGCCGTATATACCATGTATGCTTTTTTGTATTGCTATGGACGCAGTGGCCTCGGCCGTAACAATGGCATTCTGCTCTATGACAGTTTCATCTCTCATAAAGTCACAGCCCCTGTCAATGCCGGGAAAGCACTCCGGCATCATTCCGCCCCACACTGCAATATTGTTAATTATTATATTATGTTTTAATTTTTCTATATCACTATTTATAAGCTTAAG
>ENA-UESH01000712-UESH01000712.1-human-gut-metagenome-genome-assembly--contig:-NODE-712-length-29033-cov-6.451444_pt1 | contig 29033 bp, 25 predicted proteins | sample MGYA00243001_ERZ508002 | MGnify/ENA primary metagenome ERZ508002 (study PRJEB26167, sample SAMN06115447) | human gut metagenome | host: Homo sapiens | place: China:Anhui | collected 2015-08-07 | study... | reverse complement strand
ATCTAAGCCCCACAAGGGGCGGTTAAAATTGATTACCACGGCTCACGCCGCTGACATACCAGGAGGTTTTCATCATGAATGAATACAGAAACAACAACTTCAATGATAACAATAATAGCAATTTTGAGAATAGCTATACACAGCAAAACGGATATAATCAATATCAGGCTCAGGCAGGCAGCGTGAATGAGTTCACATACAATCCTAATAAGAAAAAGTCAAAGGGCAAGAAGGTGCTTTCAGGAATTATTGCAGTGCTTTGCGTTGCAGCTATCGGAACTACTTCCATTGTAGGCTACAATCTTGTTACAGGAAAGAACGCTGTAGGCTCTTCAAACAACGGCACCGTTGTTTCAAAGGACGACAGCTCATCAAACAGTGCAAAAAGCACTGTTGACCGTTCAAATCTGCCAACTATCCAGCAGCTCTCAACTCCGTCCGACGCACTGACTATCCCTGAGATAGTAAAGAAGGTGTCACCTTCTGTTGTAGGCATCTCCTGTATCCTTTCAAACGGCACTGCAACAGGTTCAGGTATCGTAATGAGCGAGGACGGCTACATCGTAACCAACGCACACGTTGTTGACGGTGCACAGTCTATTTCAGTTGTGCTTCCTGACAGCTACAACGATACTTCAAGCAAATCAGATGACAGCAAATCAAGCTCTGACAGCAGCTCTGATGACGATGAGGACAACCTCACATACACAGCTACCCTTGTAGGCAAAGACACTCAGACTGATATCGCAGTTTTGAAGATAGACGCAAAGGGACTTACAGCCGCTGAATTCGGCACATCTGCAGATCTTCAGGTAGGTGAAGCTTCTATCGTAATAGGCAACCCACTTGGCTTCTCACTTGCAAACTCTGTAACAGCAGGTATAATCTCCGCAACGGACAGAACGCTCACTGTTGAGGACAGGACAATGAATCTTATCCAGACAGACGCTTCTATCAACAGCGGTAACTCAGGCGGACCACTCATCAACGCATATGGTCAGGTAATAGGCATCACCTCTGCAAAGGTATCGTCATCTGTGGGCGAGGGACTTGGGTTTGCTATCCCTATCGACGAGGCGCTCCCTATTGTTGAGGATCTTATGAAGAACGGTTACGTTACAGGCAGACCTAGCCTTGGAATTTCAGGCACAGACATCACAAGTGCATATTCATCATACTACGGTATCCCACAGGGCTTCCTTGTAAAGAGCGTTACTGAGGGAAGCGGCTCTGAAAAGGCCGGTATTCAGGAAAATGATATCGTTATAGGCATAAACGGAACTGTTATATCAAACATCAGCGAGCTGAATGAGATAAAGAACAAGTGCAAAGTCGGTGACACTGTTCAGCTTACTATATACAGAAACAAGAAAATGATAAATGTTGACGTTGTTCTCGGCGAGTCCACAGAGGACACCTCTGAGTCAAATGACAACGACCAGAACAACAATAATAATAACAATAACAACGACGGCTACAACGGCTACTATGGAAACGGTCTTGGCGGATACGACTACGGCTATGGTTTCTAAATAACAAAGCTTTCTTCATATTTTTCATATTCTTTTACTTCAGGGAAAGAGCTGTTCCGAGAGATCGGGACAGCTTTTTTCTTGACTTTCTTCTTGACAGAGGGTCAAAGCAGTGTTATTATAATAAGGTATACTATTAAGGCAACACCGCGCAAAGCCCGCCTGACGGTATTGCCTTAAACGAGTACACTTCTTTATTTTGCAAAGGTCGGTGATTTTATGACAAAAGAAGAATATCTTGACTTTTGCGGCTCCATTGCAGGTGCGACATATGACCAGCCTTTCAACGAGGACTTTCAGACCACTGCACTGCGCCACTGGGACACGAAAAAGTGGTTCGGGCTTTTGATGCTCCACAATGACAGGTGGATAGTAAACTTAAAGCTAAAACCCGAAGAAGTGCTGTTTTACAGGGATATCTACAAGGGCGTGACGGAAGCTTATCACATGAACAAGGTCCACTGGATAACATTGTATCTCGACAGCGACGTGCCAACAGAGGAGATAGAAGATCTTACCCTCAGAAGCTTTGAGCTTACAAAGAGTAAAGATAAAAAGAAAACCAAAAAGCGAAAGGAAGCTTTATAAAATGAGAACTTTTTCAAAATCAAGCAAGCTTGATAACGTGTGTTATGATATAAGAGGTCCTGTTATGGACGAAGCAAATGAAATGATAGCAAAGGGAGAGAAGATATTCAAGCTCAATATCGGAAATCCTGCTCCGTTCGCATTCAATGCCCCTGACGAGATAATACAGGCAATGACAGACAATCTGAGAAACGCTCAGGGCTATTCCGACTCAAAGGGCATAACAGAAGCAAGACAGGCTATTTATGATTATGCACACTTCAAGGGCATACCTGTTGAGAGCCTTAACGATATATACACCGGAAACGGTGTTTCCGAGCTTATCACAATGGTAATGCAGGGCCTTCTCAACAACGGCGACGAGGTCCTTGTTCCTGCCCCTGACTATCCGCTGTGGACAGCTTCCGTTACTCTTGCAGGCGGTACTGCCGTTCACTATATTTGTGACGAAAGCTCCGAATGGTATCCTGACCTTGAGGACATGGAAAAGAAGATAACAGACAAGACAAAGGCTATCGTTATCATCAACCCTAACAACCCGACAGGTGCGGTATATCCAAAAGAGATACTTGAAAAGATAGCAGACATGGCAAGACGCCATGAGCTTATCATATTCTCAGACGAGATATATGACAGACTTCTTATGGACGGAGTTGAGCATACTTCTATCGCTTCACTTTGCCCTGACGTTTTCTGCATCACTCTTAACGGACTTTCAAAGTCACATCGTATTGCAGGCTTCCGTGTAGGCTGGATGACCCTTAGCGGTGATAAGAGCAGAGTAAAAGGCTACATAGAGGGTCTTAATATGCTTTCAAGCATGAGGCTTTGTTCAAATGTACCGAGCCAGTATATAATCAAATATGCTCTTGGTGATTACACAAAAACTGATGATCTGCTCCTGCCGGGGGGACGTATCTACGATCAGAGAGAGTATATCTACAACGCACTTAACAGCATTGACGGTCTTTCGGCTGTAAAGCCTAAGGCGGCATTCTATATCTTCCCTAAGATAGACGCAAAGCGTTTCAACATCACAAATGACGAGCAGTTCGTGCTTGATTTTCTCCGTGAGAAGAAGATACTTCTTGTTCATGGCGGCGGCTTCCACTGGGAACAGCCTGACCATTTCAGGATAGTTTATCTTCCTAAGCTTGAGGATCTTGAATACTCCATGAATGAAATGAGAGATTTCCTCAAAGACTACAAGCAGAAGTAAAACTGTAGAGCGGACAGTGTTCGCCCAATATGCTTTTATGCTCATACCATACATCTACAAACACAGACACGAGGTACAAAAATGTCAAAACTTTGCAAATCATGTGGAAACTATTATGAGGGAGATCACTGCGACAAGTGCGGCTATGGCGACCCAAACTTAAAGACCCACGCCGCCGACAAATACAAAAAGCCCACAAAGCCTGAACGTTTCAGGACCGAGGAGGAAAAAGAGCTTTACGCCGAGTGGGAAAAGGAGAAAAAAGAGGACACTGAGATAAAGCGTCACTATGATCCCAACGCAGGCAAAAAGACCCTTGCCATTGTGGCGGTAGTTGTTATAGGCGTTATTGTGGCTGTGCTTTACAAAAGCGGAGTTATTTTCAGCTCAACAAAGACAGAGGTAATAGAAAAATACTTCAAGTCCATACAGACAAGCGATTTCGACTCATTCGTGGAGTGCTTTCCGAAAGAGATGAAGAACGAATATGAACAGCAGCGAACCGAAGGCGGATATGGCAAAGAGCAGGTTATGAAAGAAGTCCTTTACGGTGATTTCATTGAAAGCTATGGTTCTGATTACACTATCGACGTATCTTTCGGCAGAGAAACAAAGCTTAAAGAATCTGAATATGGCCTGAGCGAATACAAAAGCTTTTACGGCTCTGCACCGAATGTTTCAGAGGCTTATGAGATAGTAACGAACGTGACTTTCAAAGGCTCAAAGGGCAGTGAGGACGCAAAGCTTTACATCTACGTTGGAAAATGCAGCGGAAAATGGTGCATTTTCAATATCACGCAGGATAACGGCATTGTTGACGAGGACACGGGGCTTAAAACTTCAGAAAATTAAATAGCACAAAGCAAAACCGCCACGGAGAAAGATCCGCAGCGGTTTTTTGTTTTGCGATAAAACCTATATGGTGGGACGTCGTATTTCTGTTAAACAGAAATTGAGTCGCTCACCTACATATAAGTGACGTAATTATACGCTTTTATGTGATATTATTTCTTCATAAAAGCAAATGACTTTCTTGTTCTCTGCTTTCCGCCTATCGACATTGTGAATATCTTGTCGCTCATGAAGATTTTCAGTGCGACAGTCATGCACACTACAAGAAGCACTATCTGATAGATAAGTCCCCCTGCATAAAGGCTGTAGTTGCCAAACATTACGTTCTCGCTTGCCATAAAGGTATGGGTGAACGGTATAGCATAGACGATATACTTTATAACAGGTGAAAGCGTTCTGATATCAACTACCATTGCAAGAATATATGGTATCATTGCGGAGAAGGTTATAGGCAAAAGCATTGTCTGGGCAGATTTTGCGTCTTTTGCAAGTGCTCCTAATACCATTGAGAGTGACAATGAGATAAGGATAGACACAAACATCTGTATTCCCACAAGAGCATACTGTCCGACGCTCATAGTAAGACCAAGGTTTTCCATTGCAGATTCATATGCTGAGGTATCTCCCATGCCCTCAGTAAGACCGCCTGTCATTTTGCTCATGCCGAACATATAGACCACAGCCTGCAAAGCCGCAACAACACCTGCGGCAAGCATTTTTGACGCAAGGACTGAAAGTCTTGAAACAGGTGCGGAAAGAAGCGTTTCAAGGGTCTTGTCTATTTTCTCGGTAGAGATCGCGCTAAGTATCATCTGAGCCGAGAACATTATAAGAACGAACATTATTATAGGCACTACCATGCTCTGTGCTGAGCAAAGCGACATCACTACAGAACTGCTCACTTTATCTGCCTTATCGCCAACAACCGTTGTTTCAGAAAGCAGTACAGGGTCTTCAAGCTGATTCATTTCGTCCTCTGTCATTGCGCCGCTTGAAAGCTTATCCTGATAGATAGTTGATTTTACTGCCTGCTGTATAACTGCAAGGGCAGTGTCTGAGCCTGTGTTTATATTTGACATGGTCGCAAGAGAGGTCATTCTCTGAACATATCCAACGTCTGCCTTTTTATGCTGTTTTACCTGCTCTGTAAAACCTTTTGGTATTATCACAACGCTGTCCTGATCGAGCCTTTTAAGCTCTGCGGCATAGTCGTCAGACTTTATATCTACAACTGTTATCTTGCCGTCACCAGCCTTTGCAGTAGCTTTCAGAGAGTTTAAAACGTTTTCTGTGAACTCTGTTTTGTCAAGGTCGCAGATAGTAAGGTCGGAGGCTTTTTCGGCACTGTCGCTTATTGCCCCTGACATTGCCTGACCTGCCATAACAAGCACCACTACTGTGACTATCATTGTTATAATAGTTTGCAGGCTGAGCATTTCCTTTAATTCCTTGCGGAAAAGACTATAAAACTTCACGGTCAAGCACCACCCTTTCAAAGACTTCTTCAAGGTTCTGAGCGCCATATTTTTCAATAAGCTCCGCAGGCTTGCCGACTTCCAGCAACTCGCCTTTTGCAATTATACCCACTCTGTCTGAAACATACTCTATTTCAAGCATATTGTGGGAAGAAAGCAGAAAGCTCATGCCCTCAGAAGCAAGCTTTCTTATCATTCTTCTTATTTCAAGGGCGTTTATAATATCAAGTCCCGAAGTCGGCTCGTCAAGAATAGCCAGCGCAGGGAGCGGCATTATCGCCCTTGCAAGGAGAAGCTTTCTTGCCATACCACGGGAATAATTTGATATTTTATCATTAAGCCTGTCACCAAGCTCGCATATCTCACAGCCACGCTTAACAAACTCGTAAGCCTGTTCTCCGTTGTCGGCATAGATAGAAGCCATGAACTCCAGATATTCTCTGCCTGTCATGGTCTTATACGCACCAGCCTCGTCAGGTAGGTATGTAATGCTTTTTCTTACCATATCAGGTTCAGTGAGAATACTATGACCTGCCACGATAGCGTCGCCCTCTGTTGCCTGCAAAAGTGTTGATATCATTCTTATGGTCGTTGTCTTTCCTGCACCGTTTGGACCTATCAGCGCAAATATCTCGCCCTTTCCAACGTCAAAAGTGACGTTGTGGGAAGCGTAAATGCCTTTTTTGTACTGCTTTGAAAGCCCTTTGACCTGTAAAACGGTTTCCATCGTTTTCCCATTCCTTTCTTTGTCTGTATCATTGTATTTTTTGTGAATAAATCAAGTATAGCACACCACGTTCCAACTGTCAATTGACATTTGTCATGCACCGCTATGTAAATGTGATTTACTAATAGTATACACTGTCTATGGCACGATGTCAATAGCGGTTTTCACCAAAACAGGCATGATTTTTATTATTTATGCGTTAGAATGTAAAATTCACTTACTTTGTGAGATAAAGTAAACCACGTTACACAATGATTACAAATCAAATAATATTCTGTACATTTTCAACTCTTTCAAGTACGTTTTTTTGGATATCCCAATGTAATGATTTGATTACATTTTGGTTACAGACAAGGGTAAAAAAACGGACGATTGTTGAAAACTTTATAATTTTCAACACCAAATTGCTGTTATAGCATGAGTTTTAAACATTTTCAACATAGTTTTCAACATTTTCAAAAGTTTTCAACTGTAGTTTTCAACTGTCCAAAAAAGCTCTTGTTACCGTTTTTTAATCATTTGTAATTTATTCATTTTTCGTACTTCTATAGTAAATAGGGAGGATTTATTACATTTTCACCAATGAACGAATTTAAAATTTGTGAAGTATTTGAGCTTTAAAATTGGCTTTTATGGTTTACAAAAGAACGAAAATATGTTAAACTTATAATAAGTATGAATGAAAAGTTACAATGTTCATTATAGGAGGAAAAATTATGGGAAACTTAACCAGTCTGAAGAAAGCCGCCGCTGTGCTGCTGACTTCGGTAACGCTCATGTCGGCTGCGGCGGCACTGCCTGCTGTGGACGAAACGCCGCTTCTTTCGCAGACGGCGATAACTGTCGAGGCGGCAAGCGTCGGAAAAGTCACAGGGCTTACTTCAAAAACACTTAGCAACAGCCAGATAAAGCTTAGCTGGAAAAAGGTCAGCGGAGCTTCGGGATACTCAGTTTGTATGAGAAAAAACGGTAAATATCCGCAGATCGCAGACGTAAAAAGTGGCTCGACCCTCACATACACAGTGAAAAATCTGCCCAATGCCACCCGTGAAAACTTCAAGGTAAGAGCCTACAAGACCGTGAAAGGAAAAAAGGTATACGGCGCATATTCAAACAACTGGAACACCGCCACGAACCCACAGCCTGCAAAGGGTCTTAAAGTATCAAGCGTTTCCTATAACAGCGTAAAGCTTTCATGGACAAAGATAGGCTGCACAAATTACAGAGTATTTCAGCTTAAAAATGGTCAGTGGAAAGAGATAGCAAAGACCACAGGCACAAGCTACACTGTAAAAAATCTCAGCCAGAAGACCACCTACAAGTTCAAGATAAGAGCCTGCAAGACAGACGACAAGAAAGCCAACCACTATGGAAAATATTCTGCAGAGGTATCGGCTACCACATCTAAAGCTCCTGCTGTTGTGACACCGGTTTCACAGCATGGTCAGCTTTCTGTAAAGGGTGCGAATATTGTTGACAAGAACGGCAAGGTATTCAAGATAAAGGGTATGTCAACTCACGGCATCATGTGGGAAGATTTCTCCGATATTCTTACAAAGAACTCTCTTAAAGTGCTGAGAGATGACTGGAAGGTCAACACTATAAGAATTGCAATGTACACAGAAGAATGGGGTGGCTACTGCACCGAGAACGGCAAGTATCAGGCACAGGCAAAGCAGAAAGTCAAGACAGGCGTTGAGAACGCAAAGTCTCTTGGAATGTATGCTATAATCGACTGGCACGTTCTCAATGACCAAAACCCTAACAACCACAAAAATGACGCTATCAAGTTCTTCACAGAAATGGCTAAGACCTACAAGGACTACAATAACGTTATTTACGAGATCTGCAACGAGCCTAACGGCGGTGTAACATGGACAGGCGGCATAAAAAGTTACTGCCAGAGCGTTGTAAGCGCTATCAGAAAATACGACAGTGACGCTATTATAATCTGCGGCACAGGCACATGGAGTCAGGATATAGATCAGGTGCTTGGCAACAGGCTTTCAGACAAAAACTGCGTTTATGCTCTTCACTTCTATGCAAACACTCACAGAGATTGGCTGAGAAACAGACTTCAGAACTGCTACAAAAAGGGACTTCCTGTTCTTGTATCTGAGTTCGGAACTTGCGACGCAAGCGGAAACGGCGGATATAACTCAACAGAAAGCACGAAATGGCTCAAGCTTCTCGACTCACTAAAAGTGGGCTACATAAACTGGTCAGCCTGCGGAAAGAGCGAAACGGCTTCCGCATTTAAGAGCGGCACGAACCTCAAAGCTATAAAGAGCGGCACTTCACAGCTCACAACAAGCGGCAAGTTCATTCGTGATTGGTACAGAAACCACTGATAACACAAAAGACCTCTCTTGGTGGGAGGTCTTTTTTTGCACAGAAACTAACGATAAGTGGGCGACCCAAGGTCGCCTCTACACTATAAAAACAAAGCCGAGGGGCATTTACCTCTCGGCTATTATTATTTTATATCATATCACAAAGAACAGTGCTGTTCTTATAATGGCTGTAAAAAGCATAGCATAGAACGATGTGCCAAGCAAAAGCTGATTTGCCCAGAATATATCGTTAGGCTCGCATGGCTTTAGATTTCTGCCTATAACAGGCTTTCTTACAAGCTGTCCGCCGTAATACTCATCACTGCCAAGCTGGATACCCAATGCACCTGCACACACCGACTGAGTTTGCGCTGAATTAGGACTAGGGGATTTTCTTCTGTCTTTTTTGTATACCTGAGAAGCGTTCTTGCTGTCAAGGTGAAGATAAGAAACGTTCATTTTCATAAGCAGGGCGGCTATTCTTGCAGGTATAAAGCTGAGAACGTCGTCCAGCTTTGCAGGGAACTTGCCGAAGTTTATGTATGTGTCTGTTTTATAGCCCACTGTGTTGTCGATAATATTCACTGTTCTGTAGAGTATTCCGCCCAGACCGCCGAATATCGCAGACCAAAAAATAGGTGCGACCGCCCAATCTGTGGTGTTCTCTGCAACCGACTCCACCGTGCTTTTTATAACAGCGTCAATATTCATATCGTCGGTGTCACGGAAGGTCACTTTTTTTACCTTGCGCTGTGCAGAAGAAAGATTGCCTGCCCTTGCAGCACGCATCACTCCCCCTGCCGCAGTTTTAAGGGACTTTACAGAAAGTGCTGACCAGCACATTATGCCCTCGAGGAAGATGCCAAGTGCGGCATTTAGCTTATAGCCCACGAATAGAAGAAGCAATGCCACAGCGGCAACTATAAGAAGCACTATCACAGTCATCATAAGACCTGCCATACGCTGTGCTTCGGGGGTGTTTTTATAGCTGTTTCTGAAAGACTTATCAAGCTTTGCCACAAGCTTTTTTATAAAATACTGAGGATAGACCACTACTTCAGGGTCGCCAAGGAGCATATCCAGCGCAAAGCCAAGCGCAAGCGCCGCCAGTGAATTTATCAACATATATACATATCCTTTCTTCAGGCAATAATTACTTATGATAATTATATCACAACATTTTCTGATTTTCAATACCTTTATGCTCTGATTTTAAGGGATGAAAATTGCAATATAAAATGTCACCAAAGCTCAGAAGGGAGATTTAGTAAAAGTGACGCTTCAAAAGGTGAAAGCCAATCAAGCTTTTTTCTTGGATAAGAATTCATCCATTTTTGGACATAAGAAATAAACTTCTTAGGGAATTTAGATATATCAGTTCCTTTGGGAATAAAACGTCTGATAAGCTTGTTAGCACACTCATTTGCACCACGTTCCCATGCGCTGTAGGGGTGGGCGTAAAACACCTGCGTTCTTGGAATGTTTGTCAGAACAGACTTTTCCATTCCCTTGAAATCAAGGTTTTCGCAGCCGTTGTCACAGGTTATCGTCTTGAATGTTTCCCTGAATTTCTTTGTGCCGAGCTTTCGCTCGAGCTTATCAAGCTCACGAACAATACACTCTCGACTTTTACTCTCTATCTTACGGATTATCTCTATCCCTTTTGAGCGTTCGGTCATTACCATAAGTGCAGTTTTTGTTTTCTGCTTTCCAACCACCGTATCAAGCTCCCAATGCCCGAATATCTCTTTGTTTTCGGCTTCTTCGGGGCGTTCTTCTATGCTTTTTCCTTTTTGAGTATATGCTGTCCTAACGTGGTGATAGCCTCTTTTTTTGCCGATTTTCTTTACAGGAAGATCATCGTTCGTCAATTTAGCAAAAAGCCCCTCGTCAATGTAATTGTAAAGTGTTCTCTCACAAAAATTCACTTCATAACCATTTTTTCTTGCTTCTGCAAGCGCTGCAGAAGGTGAATACTTTCGTTCTATTATTATATTCTCAATAAATTCTACAAGCTTGATATTAGCGCCTAATTTTAGCCTTGGACCTTTTGCCGTATTGTTAAGATCACGTTTTCTCTGTGCTACATCAGCGCTGTATTCTGTCCTGTATGTCAGGTCGCTGTTTAGAGAAGCTCTACCTTGCCCAATGCTATTTCACGCTGTATAGTGCGTTTGCTGCGCCCTCCCAGCAGCAAACCTATTTCTTCTGGTTTGTGCTTTGCCTTTAACAGGATCTCTATTTTCTGCCTTTCCTCGTAGCTCAGGTGTTGACCTTTCTTGTTTTTTGGTGTATAATCTAAGTGACTCATTGTGATTCTCCTTTGGTTGTGTTTGTTTGGTCACTTACATTATACCATAAGTTTCACTTTGAGTCTTCTTTTTGTGTCATTTTATTTTACAACTTGCCTCTGATTTTAAGGGATAAGGCACAAAAAAGGGCGGTCAGAGCCGCCCGAACAAAAGTCTTTCAAAAAAATCAGAAACTAAGGTGCGAACACCGTTTGCCCCTACACTGAATAGATATATCCATAAGCTTTCGTGATAACTGTATTATTTGCATATCTCCGAAAGCTTTTCAATCATAAGCTCCATTTCCTCGTCTGTGCCGATAGTAATTCTCAGGAAGTTATCTATTCTCGGCTTGTTGAAATATCTCACGAAGATACCATTTTCACGAAGGTATGTGAAGATCTCCTTTGCAGAGAGCTTTTCGTGCTGTGCAAAGAGAAAATTCGTTTCGCTGTCAAGGACGTTGAAGCCCATTTCACGCATTTTTTCCGCTGTTCTATCCCTTGTTGCCTTGACCTTTTCAACTGTCGCCTTGAAATAATCCTCGTCAGAAAGGCTTGCCACTGCCGTTTCAATGGCTATCTGATCGAGAGGATAAGAATTGTATGAGTCCTTCACAGCCTGCATATAGCTGATAAGCTCGGCACTGGCAAAAGCCATGCCCACTCTCATGCCTGCAAGGGAACGTGACTTTGAGAACGTCTGCGTTACAACGAGATTATCGTACTCTTTCACAAGCTCCACGCAGGAATATCTGCCGAAGTCAGCATAAGCTTCGTCGATTATAACAATGCTGTCCTGATTGTTTTCAAGAAGTTCTCTTATAAATTTCTCACCCACACCAAGGCTTGTGGGAGCATTAGGGTTAGGGATAACAACGCCGCCGTTAGGCTCTTTGAAATCCTCGATATTTATTACAAAATCATCGTCAACGCTCTTAGTCTTGTATGGTATTTTCAGAAGCTCACACCACACAGGATAGAAAGAGTAAGTTATATCAGGATAAAGTATAGGCTTATCAGAGTTGAAAAAAGCTCTGAAAGCTGTGGCAAGCACATCGTCTGAGCCGTTTCCGCAGAAAACATTCTCGCTTTTAAGCCCAACACGCTCCGCAAGCGCCGCCCTAAGAACAGAAGCGTCAGCACTAGGGTATTTTCTAAGCTCTGCTATGGTTTTCCCCTCCAATATCGCCTTTACCTTTGGTGACGGCGGATAAGGGTTCTCATTAGCATTGAGCTTTATTATCTTATCGTTTTTAGGCTGTTCCCCTGCAACGTATGGCTCTATATTTATAAGGTTTTTTCTCCAAAGCTTTTCGCTCATTTTACATTATCCTCTCTATATTTTATCATAGTAAAGCATTAATATAAAATATTATAGCACATACCGCTTATGTTGTCAAATAAAAGCCGCCTAGTTTTCAAAGTAAGCCTGTATAGACTGCAAAACGCCGTCATAGTAATATGCGTTCACGCTCATGGAATCGCTCTTCCAATCAAGAAACTGATCTTTGCCGTTTCTGTCGCTGACCTCAGGTGTGCCGAGAATCGCAGTCATCTCCTCAGGAGTTGAATTTTTTGTTATACCGAATATCGAGCAGTCGCTTTCGGTGGCGAAACTCATTCTTATCTTATGGAGGGTATGATCGCTGTTGAGCCAGAAGTCGAAGATGATGATATTATCCATAGTCGAGCTTGTTTTTCCGTAGCAAAGAGCAGAATCGTATTCATCGTCAGGGGTATCGACCATTTCTGCTCTTACATCATCAATAAGCTCATTGCCTGTGAAAACGTGGTCTATGCCCTTATAGCTTACGCTTATATCCTTAGGCAGAGCAGCGTCTGAAGTAAGGTCAAGTGCCTTGAGGTCATCATATACCTTTACTCTGTTCTCTTCAGTGTTTACAGTGCTCTCGCCCGGTGTTGTTATGCCTGTGTACTCAGATGTGAAAACAGCCTCTCCGTCTTTTTCGTGTATTTCTTCCTGCGGATAGTTTTTGCTGTAGTATGTGAAATCGGAAACCGAGAAGTCATCAAGCACTACGTCATACTCTTCATAATTACTATATGTTTCCACCACGGTAAGTGAAATTGTATAGTCAACGTTCTCCCAATACATTGTATAGCATTTGTAATCGTCCATGCCGTCATATTCGCTGTTCATATAAATGCTTGTAGGACAGCCCATTTTGTCGATTATTTTATCAAGATCTTCTTTATTGCTGTAGCTGCCGTAGCTTTCATACTCCCAGTCGGAGGTATCCACAGCCTCTTCCAAAGGTATTGTAACGCTCCAGCTGTTTTCCTTTAGAATGTCAGCCACTCTTGCGTCACGGTCAAATGGGTTTGCACTGGTAAGGTCGTATTTTGTTTGGCTCTCATCTGATGAAACGAAGGTTATCTCAACGTCACTGTTTTCACCTATCATTTTATCAATGCTCATAATATCACTGGATCTGCCAATATCGTCGCCGTACATTTCCATATTGGCGTTGCCGCCGTCTATGGCACTAAGGTCAACAGGCACTGATATTTTGCTGCCAAAAATATCCTGCGGCAAAGTATCTGACGGATCAGACCCTTTAAAGCCTGTTATCCAGTATTTGTCACTGTTATCGCCTGCCGTATCAGCTTTATCGGCAGCCGAACTGCTTTCACTGCTTTTTTGTGACTCAGTCACAACGACCACGCCGTCATCATTATCATTATCCTTACTGCCGTTTGAGCTGAGCACGACCGCCGCTGTGATACCTCCGCCCACTACTGCTGCGGCACAAACGCCTGCTATCACTTTTGCTTTTACTGTTGAAAACATTCCTTTTCCTCCCGATATAGTTTTTTTTGTTGTTACGCTATCGGGAACTGCATTAGCGGCTGAGGCTGAGCCTGTGAAAACGGTAAGTTTCGGAAGAACGGTGTTTGAAGCCTCTTTATTAAGAAGCTTTGAAAGAATAAATACAGGCACGACAGCATGAAGTCTGTCGTTGTTGTTTTCCTCGTATATAAGCACCGCCTCCTTTATCTTTTTTCTTGCGGCACTAAGGCGGGAAGTTACTGTACCTGTGGTGCAGTTCATTACCTCTGCTATCTCAGGCACTGTGAGCATATCGAAATAATACAGTATCACCGACTGTCTTTGCTCCTCTGTGAGAACAGTGTCGATAATATCCATTATTATCTTTCTTTTAGCGTCATTGCTCACATATTCCTCCGGGATAAGCCCCTCGTCAGGGATCTCCTCTATTATCTCCTCTGAGTTGTCCTCAGGGGCGGAATTGTTTCTAAAGTGCATTTTGCAGAGATTTATCCCTATCCTGTTTACCCATGCTGGAAAATTCTCAGGCTGTGCAAGAGTGCCAAGCTTTTGAAGGGCTGTAAGATAAGTTTCCTGAGTGATATCCTCTGCAAGCTGTAGGTCGCCAAGAAGCTTCAGGCAGCTAAAAAACACTGTTCTGCCCGTTTCTTCATAAAGCGCACCGAACGCCGCCTTGTTTCCCTGTGCCGCCTGCAATACAAGCTTTTTGATATCATCTTTTTCCATGTTTTTGACCTGCTCTTTCTTTCCGAATTGCCGTTTTCTTGTCCGCTGTTTTATCAGTCCCGACATTAGTTAGATGCAAAACGCAGACGATTTGTTGAGTAAATTCAGAATTTTCATATATAATTTACTTATAGTTAATATTTATTATTATATCACATAACAAAATGCCTGTCAACAAGCAAAAACTATCCCCCACAGATGTGAGGGATAGTTTTTTCAGAACATACCTGCAAAATACATTCTGCTTTCATAAAGCTTTTTTGAGTTTGTGTCAAAAGTGAAATGATATCTGTAGAGAGGTGTAAGCCCTGCGGCATTTTTCTCGCCTGCAACATATGCAACGAAAACATCAGGGTCAGTGTCGCTGTTCACACAGTATGTTCCGCTCATTGACATATCGCCCTGTGAGTAAACATAGGAAAGATAGTTTCCTGAAATGCTGTTCTCGCCCTTTGAGATGCCCTGAGAAGCAAGCATATCCTGCACTGATTGTGCTGAGTAATCGTCTATGTTGTCATATATCTCATCAAGCTTCTTTGTGCTTGTGACATCATAGCAAAGCCTTGTTGGCATACCGGTCGGTATCCAAGCAGGGGTGTAGATATCCTTTGACATAGGCTTTTCCTCAGCCCATACCACATAGCTGTCTGCCAGAGATACCTGACCGTCTGGGGCTGTTAGATTTGTCACATAAACAGTTATCTGGTCGCCCTTCGGCTCATTTTTTGGGATAAGAGTAAGGGAATATATATCCCACCATTCGCCAGTTAAAAGACCGTCTTTGCCCACAAAATAATTAAGCATCTCGTCCTTTTTCTCTTCGTATGTGCCGTCGCTGTACATAATGTCATATTCATCGGCATATTTTGCACAGAAGTCAGAGGTCTTTTCATATCCGCCAACCTGCATGATATCACCGTTGAGCTGAACAAGACCTGACGAAAGATCAGCATTTTTTATCTCATCAGAAACAGTGTAAACAGCCATTTCAGGCTCTCCGTCAGAATCTACACCGCTTGCAGCATCGCCAGTAACATCATCTTCATTATCAGTATTTTCATCAAGTTCGTTTAGCTTATTCTCTATCTCCTGCTCATTCACTTCCCCCTGTGCGTCTGTCTGAACGGCTGTGTTTGGCTTATCAGCATCTGCTGTCTTATCTCTGTTTGCAAGCACCACCGCTGTGATACCTCCGCCAACTACTGCCAATGCGACTACTCCTGCTATTACCTTTGCTTTTACTGTTGAGAACATACCTTTTCCTCCCGATTTACTTATTGTAGTATTTTTATCGGGAACAACTTCCGTGGCTGACGCCTTGCTGAAAACGGATAATTCAGGCAGCTTCAAATGCTGACATTCCTGCATAAATATCTTTGACAGAACAGGTATAGGCATAACAGCATGAAGCCTGTCATTGTTTTTCTTTTCGTAAATAAGCACCGCCTCCCTTATCTTCTTTCTTGCAGCGCTAAGACGGGAAGTGACAGTGCCAACAGAACATTCCATTATCTCTGCTATCTCAGCCACACTCATCATATCAAAATAGTAAAGTATTATTGTCTGACGCTGTTCGTCAGTGAGAGCGGTGTCGATAATGTTCATTATTATCCTGCGTTTTTCTTCGCTGTCGGCATAATCGTCAGGGATAAGCTCGCTGTCGGGCGTATCGTCGATTATCTTTTCCGACTCCTCCTCCGCAGTGCGGGGATTTTTTCTGAAATACATTTTGCAGTTGTTTATTGCAATGCGATTCACCCACGCTGAGAAATTCTCAGGCTCGTTAAGGCTGTCAAGCTTTTCAAGAGCTTTCATGAAAGTGTCCTGAGTTATATCCTCTGCCTGCTGAGCATTTCCAAGAAGCTTCAGACAGTTAAAATATACCGACCTGCCCGTTTCTTCGTAGAGCACACCGAACGCCGCTCTGTCACCCTGTCCTGCCTGCAAAACAAGACGTCTTATCTTTTCCTTTTCCATGATCTTTTCTACCAAGCTTTCTTTTTATTATCGAACAAAAAAATCCGTTTTCAGCACTCGGTTATTGTTCCGACATCACTTAGATGTTTGCTGAAAACGGAATATTGAGCAAATATAAAACTTAATATATTGTTTACAAAATGTTAATCAACATATTCTCTGACTCTGAGATGTATACCCACGCTGTCAGCAACCGCCTGAGATTTTTTTATCTCCTCTTCGCCGATTATATCCACAACAGTGAGCATTACCTCAGGCACGAACTCTTTTACTCTTTTTGCAAAAGAGAGCATTTCTTCAAAGCAGTTCACGCCCTTGAATGAGGGTCTTGTTACCTCGTCATAAGCCTTTGCGTCAGAAGCGTTAAGGCTTATTGAGATTATATCAACAAGTCCCTTGAACTCAGCAGGAGTTTCACGCTTGTTGATAAGGTCGCTAAGACCGTTTGTGTTGAGCCTTACAGGTGTCTTTGTAACAGACTTTATATATTTTGCAGTTTCTTTGAGTATTTCAAGCTCACAGGTAGGCTCGCCATAGCCGCAGAAAATAATTTCCTTGTAGCTGTCAAGGTCACGCTTTTTGATGTTGTCTATTACCTCCTCGGCAGTAGGCTGATGTTCCAGCCACAGTGGGTCAGAGCCATAAGCACCGTCACCGTTGTGACGAATACAGAATGTGCAGTTGCATGGGCACTTATTTGTGATGTTGAGATAAAGCTTATCGCCTATCTCATAAGAAATATTCATAGCTTTTATCATTATAATTACCTCTTTTTTTGTAATATATCAAAGTATCAGAGCAGACAGGCGACCAAAGGTCGCCCATACAGAGAAATCATCGCCGCAGGCGATACCTTCATTCCTCATTCCTCACTAATATCTATTCTCTTATCTGTCCGTTGCCTGAGATAAGATACTTTGTGGTGGTCATTTCTCTAAGACCCATAGGACCTCTTGCATGAAGCTTCTGAGTGGAAATGCCTATCTCAGCACCAAGGCCGAACATTCCGCCGTCTGTAAATCTTGTTGAGCAGTTTACATATACTGCCGCTGAATCAACACGCTTTTGAAATTCCTGTGCGGCAAAAAGGCTTTCTGTTACGATACACTCAGAATGTCCTGTAGAAAATCTGTCGATGTGTTCAAGGGCTTCCGCCATGTCGTCAACGACCTTGATAGAGATTATATAGTCAAGAAACTCTGTTGCATAATCGTCATCATCAGCAGGAGTAACGTTCTCAGGACCAAGTATCTGCCTTGTAAGCTCACAGCCTCTTATCTCAACGTGGTGCTTGTCAAGTCTTTCTTTAAGCTTCGGGAGAAAATCCTCCGCAATATCCCTGTGAACAAGACAGCTTTCAACTGCGTTGCATACAGACGGACGTGAGGTCTTGCCGTTATCAACAATGTTCACAGCCATTTTTATATCCGCACTTGCGTCAACATAAACGTGACAGTTTCCTGTGCCGGTCTCGATAACAGGCACAGTGGCAGACTGTACAACAGCCTTTATAAGCTGTGCGCCTCCCCTTGGGATAAGGACATCAATATAATCATTGGCTTTCATCATATCAAGAGCGATGCCTCTGTCAGTATCCTCCACAAGCTGAATTATGTCAGGGCTGAAGCCTGCCCTTTCAACAGCCTTTCTCATAAGGTCGGCAAGCATTTTGTTTGAGTTTATTGCTTCTTTTCCACCCCTGAGTATAACAGCGTTTCCGCTTTTAAGGCAAAGTATAGCGCCGTCTACAGTAACGTTAGGTCTGGCTTCAAAAATAATGCCTATAACGCCCATTGGCACTCTTACTTTCTCGATCTTCATGCCGTTAGGTCTTGTTGAGCCTGAAACTACCTCGCCCACAGGGTCGTCAAGCTGTGCAAGCTCCTCGCAAGCCTTTGCCATATCCTCTATACGGCTGTCATTAAGTGCAAGTCTGTCAAGCATTGCTTCAGACATTTTTCTCATTCTGCCGTTTTCAAGGTCAACCTTGTTTGCTTCGATAATATCGTCCTTGCAAACTCTCAGGATATGTGCGATCTCAAGAAGTGCGTCATTTTTCTGTGTTGTTGAAGCGAAGGCGATATCCTTTTTGCAAGCTTTTGCTTTCTGTCCCAAAATATCGATGTAACTCATTTTTACTATACCTCCCCGTTAGCTGTAAAAAGTGTTCCTATAGGTTTATTTTCAAATACCTTATACAAATGTCTTGGATCTCTGCCATTCATTATTATAAGATCTATTCCGCCATTTTTGCATATCTCAGCGGCTTTTATCTTTGTCGCCATTCCGCCTGTGCCAAGTGAAGAACCTGCACCCCCTGCAATAGCCTTTATCTCCTCCGTTATCTCAGGCACAACAGGGATAAGCTCAGCGTCATCATACTTATGAGGGTCTTTGTCAAAAAGTCCCTCAATATCAGACATTATTATAAGCAGATCTGCATTAGCAAGCACCGCAACATTTGCCGCAAGAGAATCGTTCTCGCCCATTTCAAGCTCCAGCTCATCAATAGACACCGTATCGTTCTCGTTCACAATAGGGATAGAACCAAGCTCTATGATGCGGTTAAGGGCGTTCTGCACGTTTATGCGTCTGTCCTCAAGAAGAATATACTTTGTAAGCAGAAGCTGAGCCACATTAAGACTGTATTCAGAGAAAAGATTATCGTAAAGATACATAAGCTCACACTGACCCACCGCCGCACAAGCCTGTCTTGTGGGAGTGTCCTTGGGTCTTTCCTTTATGCCCAGCTTTGCTCTGCCAAGACCCACCGCACCGCTTGATACAAGGATTATCTCATGTCCTGCATTTTGCAGGTCGGCAAGAGTTTTAACGAGCTGTTCCACACGGCGTATATTAAGAAGCCCCGTGCTGTGAGTAAGAGTAGAAGTTCCTACCTTTACCACAACTCTTTTCTTTTTTGTCATATCTATCATTTTCATCATGTCCTTATTGTTATTTTCCGTTGACAACGTTCTGCGGAGTACCCTCTATCCACATTTTCAAGTTCTGCGCAACAGTTTCAAGAAGCCTTTCTCTCGTCTGCTTTGGCGCCCATGCTATATGTGGGGTAACAGTGCAGTTCTTTGCGTTTCTGAGAGGGCAGTCTTCACCCATTGGCTCGTTTGTGAGAACATCAATTCCTGCCCCTGCAATGACTTCATTTTCAAGAGCCTGTGCAAGAGCCTTTTCGTCCACAAGACCGCCCCTTGCAGTGTTGACGAAAAATGCTGACTTTTTCATCATGCCAAGGCTTTCGGCATTTATCATTTTCTCATTATCCTTTGTAAGAGGACAATGGAGCGTCACTATATCAGAGGTCTTTAGAAGTTCTTCAAGGCTTACCGCAGGCGTGCCGTCAGTTATTTTCTGGGGTGAGCGTGTAAAGGTGATGACCTTCATGCCGAACGCTCTTGCTATCTCAGCAACTTTCTTTCCTATGTCGCCATACCCTACTATACCAATGGTTTTTCCTGCAAGCTCATAGGTAGGGATACCAAAATATGAAAACAGCTTATAATTCACCCAGCCGCCCTCGTCAACTTTCTCGGCATATTCTCTTATCTTGCTGAAATAGTTGAGGATAAGTGCAAAAGTATGCTGTGCCACCGCATTTGTTGAATAGGAAGGCACATTGCAGACCACTGCACCATGCCTGTCTGCGGCGGAAAGGTCAACATTATTATATCCCGTTGCAAAAAGACCGACGTATTTCAGGTTTTTGCACTTTGAGAATACCTCCTCTGTTATAAGGCACTTGTTACATATAACAGCGTCAGCGTCACCTATCTTTTCTGCGACCTGTTCATTTGGTGTAAAACCATAAACAATGCTTTCACCAAGGACTGTTATTCCCTCCAGCGACACATCGTTTCTTGAAACTGTTTCAGAGTCAAGTATAACTATTTTCATTCTTCATCTTCCTTTTGAGCAGTTTCCGACTTTTCCCCGGCATTCTCCAAAGCTTTCTGCTTTTTAGCAAACCTATGGGAAATAAAAGCTGTTGTCGCAAGAAGCGCTACCTCTGCACCGAAAAGCATACCGATAACAAAGCTTTTTGTGGTAAACTGAGTAACTATAGTAAGGTCGATAGCTATCATTAATGTAAGATAATGACAAGAGCCTTTCCTTATGAACTGAGTTATATATAAAAGCGTAGCGATAACGCAGAATATCATATGCACCTTGAAAGGCAAGGGGGCATAAACGTTCTGCAAGGTCGCAGTTTCCGCCGCCAGTGTTTCTATCACACTATCATCTCCTAAAGCATTATTTTATCATACTAAAATATTATACCACAGTTTTACGTCATTTGCAATAGATTTGAGCCTTTATAACGGCTTTATAAAACAAAAAGACAGAAGTATTTTTTCAAATACCTCTGCCTTTTTCGGGAAAAATTCGTCGTAATCTTTAATTTATACAGTTTTAAGATAAATTACTTGTTAGCGAAATATCTGTCAAGCAGACCCTTGAAGCCGCATCCATGTCTTGCTTCGTCCTTAGCCATTTCATGAACAGTGTCATGGATAGCGTCATAGCCAAGCTCCTTTGCTCTCTTAGCAAGCTTCATCTTGCCCTCGCAAGCACCATTCTCAGCCATATATCTCATCTCGAGATTTTTCTTTGTAGAAGGTGTTACTACCTCGCCCAGAAGCTCTGCGAACTTAGCAGCATGCTCAGCCTCTTCATAAGCAGCCTTCTCATAGTACATACCGACCTCAGGATAGCCTTCTCTGTAAGCAACTCTTGCCATTGCAAGATACATACCTACCTCAGAGCACTCGCCGTTGAAGTTCTCTCTAAGACCTGCAACAACTTCCTCATCAAGACCCTCTGCAACGCCTACCTTATGCTCGTCAGCCCATGTGATAGCTGTTTCTTCTACTTTATTGAACTTTTCTGCTGGTGCATGGCAGATAGGACACTCCTTTGGAGCAGCCTCGCCCTCATAAACGTAACCGCATACTGAACATACAAACTTTGACATAATCTTTGTCCTCCTTATTTGAATATCATTTTTTTACTTTTCCACAGACCAGCGTTTTTGCTTTATCTGCGTTATTCTTTGCAGCTTTTCCCTTGCTGTGATTAAAGTATACCACATTAGTGTACATTTGTCAATAGGTTAGGTTTGTCTAACAATATAAAAATATTGCAAAATTTTATGGCAAAATTTTATGCAATTTGACGTAGACTATACTAACCAATAATACGTCTTGAAAAAAACTTAAAGCTGTGCTATAATGAAAATCAACATATGACAAAAAAGGAGTTTTTTTAAATGAATAAGGAAAAAGCAGCGGCAGCAAAGGCTCTTTTCATGGAGGGCTACAACTGTTCACAGGCGGTAGTAGGCGCATGGGCTGAGGATATCGGCCTTGACAGCGAAACTGCATACAAGATAGCTTCGGGCTTTGGCGGCGGAATAGGCAGAATGAGAGAGGTCTGCGGAGCATTTACAGGTGCAGTCATGGTGCTTGGATTGAAATTTGGCAACACCATAGGCAGTGACAGAGCGGCAAAGGGCAAGGATTATGAGCGTGTTCAGCTTTTTGCAAAGCGTTTCAAGGAAGAGCTTGGCTCTGACACTATCATCTGCCGTGAGCTTCTCGGACTGAGCGGCCCTAGTGACCCTGACCCTGCAAAGCGCACAAAAGAATACTATCAGAAGCGTCCATGTCCTGAAACTGTAGCAATTGCAAGTGGTCTTTTAGGAGAATTTATGGAATAGTTTTTTCAGAAAAAAACTTTGAAACTGAGGACGAACGCTGTTCGCACCTGCAAAATAATGCAAAAAAGAGCAGAGAAACGAGATCTCTGCTCTTTTTGTATATAAAATTCTGTTAGATACCTGCGGAATAGTTTGGAGCTTCCTTTGTGATATAAATATCGTGTGGGTGTGACTCCTTAAGACCTGCGCCTGTTATCCTGATGAACTTAGCCTTTTCGCCAAGCTCTGCAATAGTATGACAACCGCAATAGCCCATACCTGAACGGATACCGCCAACGAGCTGGAAGATAGTATCTGAAACCGGACCCTTATAAGCCACACGACCCTCAACGCCCTCTGGAACGAGCTTCTTTGAGTTTGTCTGGAAATATCTGTCCTTTGAGCCTTTATTCATAGCGGCAAGAGAACCCATGCCTCTGTACACCTTGAACTGTCTGCCCTGATAGATCTCAGTTTCGCCTGGAGCTTCGTCACAGCCTGCGAGGAGTGAACCAAGCATTACAACGTTTGCACCGGCGGCAAGAGCCTTAACAATATCGCCTGAATACTTGATACCGCCGTCAGCAATAACAGGAATGCCATACTCAGCAGCAGCGCAAGCAGCGTCATAAACTGCAGTGACCTGAGGAACACCTATACCAGCAACTACACGGGTAGTACAGATAGAACCAGGGCCGATACCGACCTTTATAGCGTCAGCACCTGCTTCGCAGAGCGCTCTGGCGGCTTCGGCAGTAGCGATATTACCTGCAATAACCGGTGTATCAGGGAAAGCGGCCTTAACTTTTTTAAGACAATTTATAACGTTCATAGAATGACCATGAGCAGAGTCAAGAACGAGAACGTCTACCTGAGCTTCAACGAGAGCGGCAACTCTTTCAAGAATATCGTTAGTCATGCCGATAGTAGCACCGCAAAGAAGTCTGCCCTTTTTATCTCTTGCGGAATTTGGATACTGAACAGCCTTTTCAATATCCTTGATAGTGATAAGACCCTTAAGAACGCCGTTTGCATCAACAAGAGGAAGCTTCTCAATCTTATGCTTCATAAGTATCTTCTGAGCGCCTTCAAGATCCGTATCAACAGGAGCAGTAACGAGGTTTTCCTTAGTCATAACGTCACCGATCTTGATATTTTCAAAATCAGTGATAAATCTAAGATCTCTGTTAGTGAGGATACCCTCAAGCTTGCCATCCTTATCGACTATAGGCACGCCGGAGATCTTATACTTGCCCATGAGCTTATCAGCTTCAGCAACAGTTTTATCGGCTGTAAGAGAGAAAGGATTAACGATAACGCCGTTTTCAGAACGCTTTACCTTATCCACCTCTTCTGCCTGCTGAGCGATAGTCATATTCTTATGGATAATACCGATACCGCCCTCTCTTGCGATAGCGATAGCCATTTTTGACTCTGTGACTGTATCCATAGCAGATGTCATTATAGGTGTATTGAGGACTATATCCTTAGTAAGGTGTGTATGGATATCCACCATATCAGGTGTACAATCCGACTCGCCTGGGATAAGGAGAACGTCATCAAAGGTAAGACCCTCTTTACCAAACTTATTGTTTACATTAGTATCCAGCATAAATTAACCTCCCGCAAACATTTTGAATTCTTAATTTATTATCCTTATAATCATACAACATTTAATTAAACTTGTCAACATCATTATTGAGAACTTTTTTTTAATTTAGTCTTTGCTAATCGGAGTTACGTTGTTTTAGCCAAGATTTACGCCATGGTTTGTTATGCCGCAAAATCGCTGCGCTCGGTGCTTTATTTTACTTTATACTTGTAATTTGTTAGGTTGGCTTTGCCAATTCCTCACTCCTCACTCCTCACTTTGACCGTTTTTCATCACTTTCACTCTCGCAAACACCACTGACAGCACTGTTGACACAAGCCAGCCTATCGGCCATGACAGCCATATTCCCGTTGACCCATATGGTCTTGCCAACACGAACGCAAGCACTACTCTGAGTATCAAGTCCGTAAAAGTTGATATCATAAAATACTGCATTGCGCCCTTACCTCGGAGTGCTCCGTCTGACATTATTTTTATGCCCACAAACACATAGAAAGGCGATATTATTCTCAAAAATGTTGTGCCTATCTCAACGGCTTTTGTTCCGCCGTCGTCAAGAAACAGGTTTATCATAGTTTTTGGCATACAGAAAAAGCAGAGTATAAAAGGCACTGCCACGATAGCCGAGATAACAAGTCCTGCTTTATATCCGCTTCTTATCCTATCGTTCCTGCCTGCACCGTAATTCTGTGCAACAAAGCTTGAAAGCCCGTTTGAAAGCGTTGTAAAGCTTGTTATAGCAAAGGTATTTAGCTTTATTGCAGAAGAATATCCTGCGATACAAGACGAGCCGAAGCTGTTTACAAGATACTGCACAAAGATATTTCCCACTGAGATAAAACTCTGCTGTAAAATACTAGGTATAGAATAAAGGGTTATCTTTTTAAGTATTTTTCCTGAAAACAGCGGTGGTTTATCCTCTGTTTTAATTTCTGCGGTTTTCTTCACCAAAATAAGCAGTGAGAACACGCAAGCCACTCCCTGAGCGATAAAAGTAGCCCATGCAACGCCTGCCACACCCCATTTAAAGAACTTCACGAACACATAGTCGAGAACAACGTTTCCAACTGATGAGCCGATAAGGAGATACAATGGTGTTTTCGAGTCGCCCATTGCGTTATAAATACCTGTACCCACGTTATAAAGAAACAGGAAGATAAGACCTGCGATATAGATCTTCAAATAAAGCTCGCCGTCACGGAAGATGTTATCGGGCGTGTTTATCATTCTCATAAGAGAAGTAGAGAACGCAAGTCCGAAAACTGTAAGCACTGTCGCAAGTATCGTACATGAAATTATAGTAGTAGTTGACGCAGTTTTTACCTTTGAGAACTCTTTTCCACCGAAAAATTGAGATATCACCACACAACAGCCAACATTGCTTCCCACTGCAAACGCCATAAATATCATTGTTATAGGATAAGACGCACCAACTGCCGCCAGAGCGTCTTCGCCTGCAAATTTTCCTGCTATGATACTGTCGAAAATGGAATACATCTGCTGAAATATCACGCTCACGAACATAGGCAGGGAAAATTTCCACAGCACTGTCCACGGTTTTCCCACCGTCAGGTCTGTCATAAAAACATCTCCATAATATAATAGTTACCATTTCATTATATCATAAAAAAACAACCTTTTTCAACGTCATTTCGCACAGACACTTTTGATATTTCTGAAGGTTTTTTTAGCATTTTACGCTATTTGTGATCTATTAATAAAATATTCTAAATATTATTAGCTTACCCTCTTGCTGAAATTATCTGTAAAGAATAAAGTCACAATGGTTTTTTATTGACAAAAAAGTGCGGATATTTTATACTTGTATAAGAGGTGATAAAATGAGCAGTCAAGCAGACCACGGCGGTCACAGAGAGAGAATGAGGAAGCGTTTCAAAGAATCGGGAAATTTCAAGGGCTTTTCCGAGCATGAGATACTTGAAATGCTTTTATTTTACATTGTGCCGAGAAAGAACACCAATGATATTGCGCACGAGCTTATAAAAAAGTTCGGAAGCTTAAACAGCGTTCTTAACGCTTCTGTGGAGGAGCTTTCTTCGGTAAAGGACATGGGCGAAAGCTCTGCAAACTCACTTTTATTTTTCAGAGAGCTTATAAACTACTGCTCCACTGTCACAGACAGCAGGATAGACATTAGAAACATATCTGCGGCGCTGAGTTTTGTAAATAATTGTTTCAGGAACGAAAAGCAGGAGAAGTTCAAGGTAATTTGTATCGACTCTGGCTTTCACATAAAGAGCGTAACAGACATATCCGCAGGCGGTGCGAGATTTACCCCTGTTGATTTTCGTGAGCTTACAAAAGCCGTTCTCAACAGCGGCACTGATATTGTTATCCTTGCCCACAATCACCCTGACTCACCCAACACCCCCTCTCAGGAGGACGTTACTCTCACCCGTGAGGTCATGAGATATATGAGATGTTTAGGTGTGACAGTTCTTGACCATTATATAACAGGCAATAACGGAACTATCTCCATGCGAAACTGTGGACTTATCCATGATATGGAGTGTTAAAAATAGAATATCACATAAAAAAATGGACGATATGTTTAACATACCGTCCATAAAATTTTATCTTCTTGAAGCCTTTTTCTTTGTGCTGCCTGTTTTTGAACCTGAATGTGACTTCTTTGCCTGATGTTTTTTCCAATGTACCCACAGTGTAGGTGCAATACAGTTAGAAGAATAAACACCTGATATCATACCGATGATAAGTGGGAAAGCAAAGCTCAGGATAGATGTTACACCGCAGATTATGCAGACGATACAAACTGTAGCCATAGCAAGAACTGTTGTAACAGTTGTATGGATAGAACGTCCCATTGTCTGTGTAATAGAGAGGTTTACAAGGTCCTCAAGCTCCATTTTGTTGCCAAGAAGATTTTCATTCTCTCTGATTCTATCGTAAATGATGATAGTTGCGTTGATAGAATATCCAAGGATAGTCAGCAGAACTGCCATAAAGTTTGCGTTGATGTCAAATCTGCATATTACAAAGCAGCCATAGACCATGCACATATCGTGTGCAAGGGCAACTACTGAGAACACACCTGCTGAGATACCGCCTATCTTCTTAAATCTGAAGCCGATATAGATGATAGTAATGACCATTGCCAGTGCACAAGCAGCAAGGCACTTGAAGAAGAAGTTCATACCGCTTGAAGCTGCAACGTCGTTTGACTCGTAAACTTCTATGTTATTATCAGGAAAATCCTTTTCAAGGGCTGTTTTCAGGGTATTCTGCTTATCATCGCTTATACCCTTTGTGGATGAGAATTTTATTTCTACTGTCTTTCCTGCGTTTCCTGTGTTTTCGCCAAGAGTTACTGTACATTTATCTCCGATACTGTCAGAAACGGTATTTGAAACGTCAGAAGTCTTTATATCGCCCTCATATGTATAAGTCAAAACTGTACCGCCCTTGAACTCGATAGCCACGTTAAGACCTATAACGAATGTAAGAATGATAAAAATTGCGATAAGTACGCATGATATGGAATAAAATAACTTGCTGTGACCCACAACATTCAGGGTCTTTCTTTCTTTATTCATTTATTTCAGCACCTCCGTAAAGCTTGCGTTTCTTAAAGCACTTGAACTTTGAGAGGGACGAAAGCATAAGTCTTGAACAGAAGATACCGAATACAAAGTTCAGGAGGATACCTACAAGGAGAGTATATCCAAGTGAATAGATAGTACCTGCTGTGCTTGCGCCGAATACTGAAAATACAGGGCTGAGAAGTGTTCCGAAAACGCTGTCTGTAGGTCCGAAGGCACCCATAAGGATTATTGCAACGAATACTACTGTGATGTTTCCGTCGAATACTGCGCTCCATGCTCTCTTATAGCCAAGCTCGATAGCTCCGTTAAGGGTCTTGCCGTTGTTAAGCTCTTCCTTTATTCTCTCGGCTGTGATAACGTTAGCGTCAACGCCCATACCGATAGAAAGGATAATACCTGCGATACCAGGGATAGTCAGCGTAAAGCTGTCGATATTTCCAAAGAAGCCTGTGATACAAGCAATAGAACCTATTACCTGACCTATAAGTGCGATAGACGCAACAAAGCCCGGCAGCTTATAGATAACGATGATATATGCAGCGATAACGATAAATGCGATAAGTCCTGCAAGCACCATTGCATTTTTTGCACCCTCGCCAAGTGTAGGTGAGATGATGTTCGTGCTTGTTGTTTTAAGGTCGAATGGGATAGAACCTGCATTTATCTTATCTGAAAGAGCTTTTGCAGAATCATATGTGAAGTTGCCCTCGATAACGCACTCGCCGTCAGTAATAGCTGAATTTACGCTTGGGGCAGAAATGCACTTATCGTCCATCCAGATAGAGATAGAGCCTTTTCCGGCAAGCTCAGTTGTAGCATCGGCAAAAGCTTTTTTACCGCTGTTATTGAGTGTCAGGCTTACAACATACTTGATATTTCCTGTAGTTTCGTCCTGAGTTTGTCTTACCTCAGCCTTTTTAACGTCATTTCCTGTAAGCACCTGCTCGCCTTTTTCTTCTTTACCCTTTCTGAATACAAGCTTTGCAGTTTCGCCAAGCTCAGAAACGGCAGCCTCAGGGTCAAAGCTTTCTTCGTTAGCCTGCCATGGGAATGAAACCATTACTTTATTTTTCTTATAGTCTACATAGACCTCGCTGTCTGTGATATTAAGGCTTACAAGTCTTTGCTCGATAACAGCCTTTGCAGCGTCCATTTCTTCCTTTGTGGCGTCGTAATTATCGGCAGGTTCAAACGTAGCATTTACGCCGCCCTGAATATCGATACCCCAGCGGATATCTTCAACGCCCTTGATATAGCTTGTTTTTATATCTCCGTACTGAGTATGTATTCCTGCATAAGTGAGATAACCAAATGCAATTATACACAAAAGCACGATAAAAAACACGGGTTTTTTAACTTTTCGCACCTTTAATCCTCCTGATAAATTTATTAAGCCCAGAGGCTTTTTTGCCGTCATGGCACAATACGCCCATAACGAACACATTCACCTTATAATTATAAAACGTTTGATACAAAATGTCAATAGTTTTTATGAAATTCGCACTGTTACTTATTGTAGTGCTACAATAGATATTGGACAAAAGTTCAGAAAAAAGAAAAGAGAGATAGGCAAAAATCTGATAGAATAAA
>ENA-UESH01000690-UESH01000690.1-human-gut-metagenome-genome-assembly--contig:-NODE-690-length-29614-cov-11.427802_pt1 | contig 29614 bp, 19 predicted proteins | sample MGYA00243001_ERZ508002 | MGnify/ENA primary metagenome ERZ508002 (study PRJEB26167, sample SAMN06115447) | human gut metagenome | host: Homo sapiens | place: China:Anhui | collected 2015-08-07... | reverse complement strand
AGTGCCTATCAAAATAGCATATTTGCGATATGCAGTTTGCGGATGTTGCTTGTGCATTAAAAACGCAAACTGCTATAGCACTTTGCGGAGGATACTGCACATGAAAAAAGCAACGGTCAACGACTACTTCCGACACCACTGGGTGAAGCTCATGCTCTTCGCGCTCTTTACAGCGGCGGTATCCTTTTTCGCGCCGTTGAAAAACTTCCAGCTCAAGTGGCTTATCGACTCCAAGAGCAAGCAGGAGGCACTGGGCTATATGGGGCTGGTGTTCCTCATCACCTTCACCAGCTGGTTTTTCGAACGGCTGAGCCGCCGCTCCTTTACAAAACTCGCCTGCGGCGCCGTGGAGCAGGTACGGGGGCAGGTCATGGAGCGGGTGCTGCGCCGCCCGGTGTCCCAATATCAGCGGGAGGGCGACGCAGCCTATCTCTCCCTGTTGACTACCGACCTGCGCACCCTCTACGACGACTATTATATGTCCCTCTTCAACATCGCGTTCTGGGGAGGCATCATGCTCTGTGCGCTGGGGATGTACCTTTACATCAGCCCGGTGATGCTGGCGGCCATCCTGCTTGTGACCGTGCCGCCGCTGGTCCTGCCCCGGAAGATGAATGAGCGGCTCAAAGCCTCCCGAGACGCTTTTTCGCTCCAGATGGCGGGCTACACCCAGCAGCTCAAGGAGCTTCTGGGCGGGTTCGAGGTCATCCGGGGCTTTCTGCGAGAGGACGCCTATGCCGCCCGCCACCGGGATGCTGCCCGGCAGGCCCGCGACAGCGAGCAGACCTACCAGCAGAGCCTCAACGCCATGGTGGTCAACACCTCTCTCATCAGCAACCTCATCTTCCCCATCGTCATGCTGGTGGGCCTTTTTCTCGCTTTCGACGGGCGGCTGACGATGGGCACCGTCTCCACCGCCGCCAGCATGGCGAACTTCGTCATCACGCCTTGTAATCAGATCGCCCAGTGCTGGGCCAAGGTCAGGTCCTCCAAAGGCATCCGCCAGCGGTTAGAAGACGCCATGTCCGGCCCGGAAGAAACGCCCAAAGGTCAGCCCATCGGCAGGCTTGAGCACATCGAGTGCCAAGACACCGGCTTTACTTATCCGGGTGCTGCCGCGCCGGTGCTGAGCGGTGTCCGGCTGACGGTCTCCGGGCAGGAAAAAGCCGTCCTCGTGGGCGAAAGCGGCTGCGGCAAGTCTACACTGGCAAAGCTGCTGTTCCAGTACTACCCAGACTATACCGGCAGCATCCTCTTCAACGGCCAGCAGCTGCGGGACATCGACCGTCAGAGCCTCTACCAGCGGGTAGGTTACATTGCCCAGACAACCTATCTCTTCAATGACACCCTCCGCAGCAACATCTGCCTCGGCGCGGACTTCCCCGAGGCTCAGCTTTCCCACGCCATCGGGATGGCGGGCCTCACCGACTGGGTGAGCACCCTGCCCGACGGCCTCGACACCCTCATCAGCGAGAACGGCAAGAATCTCTCGGGCGGGCAGCGCCAGCGCATCGGCATCGCACGGCTGGCGCTTCGCCGGTACGACCTCATCATCGCCGACGAGATCACCGCCAGCCTCGACCCCGACACCAGCGGACAGATCATGGAAAATCTGCTCGCTCTCCCCTGCATGGTGGTGGCCATCACCCACGACGTCTCGGGGGCGTTCATGAAGCAGTTTGACAAGGTATACCGGGTGGAGCACGGAAGCGTCACACAAGCATAAAAGGAGAGCCTGTGCCGGGTTTCGGCACAGGCCCTCCTCTTGTTTTTACCGGTTATTTTGCCGCATCAAACTCGGCAAGGATGTCGGCCTCCGGGGCCGGGGTCACGAGGCTGACCACCACGCAGACGGCCAGCGAGACGAGGAAGGCGGGCAGAAGCTCATAGATGCCGAAGACGCCGCCCAGCGGGCTGACGAGGTACTTCCAGACGAAGACCATCAGGCCGCCGGAGAGCATACCGGCCAGCGCACCCTGACAGTTGCAGCGCTTCCAGAACAGGGCGCAGAGGACGACAGCGCCGAAAGCGCCGCCGAAGCCGGCCCACGCGAAGCTGACGATGCCGAAGACGCTGGAATCCGGGTCGCGGGCCAGCACCACGCCCACCACGCTGACGCAGATGATAGTCAGGCGGGCTGCGAAGAGGCTCTGCTTCTCGTTCAGCTTGAGGTGGCCGAACTCCTGCAAAATGTTCTGGGACACACTGGACGCAGCGGCCAGCATCTGGCTGTCCGCCGTGGACATGGTGGCCGCCAGGATGCCTGCAAGGATGAGTCCGGCCAGAACTGCGGCCAGTACGCCGTGCTGGCTGATGAGACTGGCGATGCGGACGATGAGGGTCTCACTGGACGAGCCGCTGAGGAATTCCAGCGCACCGGCCCTGGTCATGCCGAGGCCCACCATGCCGATGACGATGGACGCCGCCATGGCGATGACCACCCAGACGGTGGCAATGCGGCGGCTGAGCACCAGCTTCTTCTCGTCCTCGATGGCCATGAAGCGGAGCAGGATGTGGGGCATACCGAAGTAGCCGAGACCCCACGCCATGGTGGAGACGATGTCCAGCAGGCTGTAGGACGTGGCCCCGCCGGTCACAGCGTCGTGGCTGGCCGTCATGGTCAGGTAGCCGGAAAGGCTCTGGGCATTCTCCACCACAGCACCCCAGCCGCCTGCCACATCGATGCCGTAGCCCAGCACCGCGATGAGGGCCAGCGACATGACCACCGACTGGATGAGGTCGGTGGTGGTGACGGCGCGGAAGCCGCCGAGGATGGTATAGCCCACGATGACGAGGGCCGACACCAGCATTGCCGCCATGTAATCTACGCCGAAGAGGCTGTGGAACAGCTTGCCGCAGGCCGCAAAGCCCGAGGCCGTATACGGCACGAAGAAGACGATGATGATGACTGCGCCCAGAGCGTTCAGCAGGTTGCGCTGGTCATGGAAGCGAAGCGACAGGAACTGCGGTACCGTGATGGCGTCGAGGTTGGCCGAATAGCGGCGGAGCCGCCGGGCCACGATGAGCCAGTTGAGCCAGGTACCCAGCGCAAGGCCGATGGCTGTCCAGCCCGGCGAGGCGATGCCTGTCAGGTAGGCCAGACCCGGCATACCCATCAGCAGCCAGCTGGACATATCGCTGGCCTCGGCGCTCATAGCCGTGACCAGCGGCCCCATCTTCCGGCCGCCGAGGTAGAAGTCGGCGCTGTCGTTGTTGGTCTTGCTATAGGCGAAACCCACCAGCAGCATGGCCGCAAGATAGACGACGATGGTGACGATGATACAGATCTCACTCATACACGTTCCCCCTTTGGTGCTTTTTCCTCTATGATAAAAGCATGGCATGATTTTATCACAGTAAAGCATCAAAGTGCAAGACCCCTGGGCAGATTCTTACCCTATGACCGAAATTTCGTCCTTTGCAGCGTCCAAAACCGCTCAATATGCCAACAGGCCGTCCTCTGGAAGAGGACGGCCTGTTGGTTCGGATGAAGAAAATGATGAAAATAAAGAAGATGACAAATTATTTTGCGGCTTCGCCTTCGGGGAAGATGATCTTGTTCACGAAGAAGAAGATGACCATCGAGATGCCGCCGTTGAGCACCGTGGTGCCGATGTTGTAGATAAAATCAGGCACCAGCAGACCGGCCACAGCCACCCAGATGCAGTTGATGGAGTTGACGATGCAGGTGATGAGGCAGAAGGCCAGCAGATACCAGCCGATCTGCTTGGCGAGGTTGCCCTTGCTGCGGAAGACAAAATTGCGCTGGATGGGAAAATTGATGCACTCGCCGATGACCATGGCCACCATGTAGGCGCAGAAGTAGGGCAGGCCGCCGTGGGCGGCGTCGTAGCCGAGGATATTCCACTTGAAGGTCTCGCCGAACAGGGTGATGTCGATGCCCGGCCAGCCGAAGTCCACCACCGGCAGGCTTGCAAACGCCTTGGGCAGGAACTGCAGAAGCAGGTATTTGAACACGGTGATAAGGTTGGACACGATGACGAACAGTCCGCCCTCCCGCACCCATTTGGCCGCGGCCGGATGCTTTGCGGCAAAGTTATTCCAGAAATTCATGACCTTATTCCTTTCAGCTGTTTTTGAGCCGGTTTTCCATCTGGCTGTTCAGGATGAGATTCTTGACGAACTCATAGATGACCCGGAGGATGCCCACGAGCCAGAAGCCTTTCAGCTCCCAGACGAGGCCGTCCACCATGCCCATGCTCACCATGCCGTTGGTCATCTTGGCCAGCGCGCGCAGCGGCATATTATACTGGAACACGGTGTTCAGGTCGGGGGTGCCTTTTGCAAAGCTGCTGTCCAGACGGCAGCGCAGCACCTTCTGTGCCACCCAGCCCAGCGGACTGCGGCCATGGTCCATCTCGCCCAGCGTCATGTTCCGGTCGATGCGGACGACATCCTCCGGGATCGGATGGCCCAGCAGAGCCTCGAACTCGGCGTCGGTCACATAGGTGATCTGACCGGAGACGTAGTGGAGCAGGTCGAGACCCTCGTAGGGGTCGGGAGCGTTGGTCCCCTTGACGGAGACTTCCGCCGTCAGGCGGATGTCTGCGCTGGATGCACCCACGCGGAGCTGATAGCTTCCGCCTTCGACTTCCCAGCGGTCAGTCTTGACGTTCCAGTAGCGGAACACCTTGTCGTCCAGAGCGATGCTCACCGTCCTGCTCTCGCCGGGGGCGAGGAAGACCTTTGCAAAGCCCTTCAGCTCCTGCGCCGGGCGGAAGATTTTTGCGTCCTGCTTTGCGACGTAGAGCTGGACGATCTCGGCACCGGCACAGCTGCCGGTGTTGGTGACGGTGAGGGTCACGCCCTTCTCGTCTGCCTTCAAATCACTGTACTCGAAGGTGGTGTAGCTCAGGCCGTAGCCGAAGGGGAACGCCACCGGCACACCGGCGGTCTGATAGTACCGGTAGCCCACATACAGGCCCTCGCGGTACTCCACGTTCCGGCCCTCGCCGCCGAAGTTCGCCTTGGCGGGGGTATCGTCGTGAGCCTGCGCCCAGGTCTGGGACAGCTTGCCGCAGGGGCAGAGCTTGCCGGTGAGGATGTCTGCGGCCGCGCCTGCGCCTGCCTGTCCGCCCAGTGCGCCGTAGACCAGCGCCCTGCACTGGCCGACCCACGGCGTCTCTACCGGCGCACCGGCGCTCAGCAGAACGACGACGTTCGGGTTGACGGCAGCCACAGCGGCCAGAAGCTGCTGCTGGTTCTCGGCCAGCTTCATGTCTGCGCGGTCAAGGCCTTCGCTCTCCCGCAGCTCATCGAGGCCGAGGCAGAGCAGAACGGTGTCAGCCTTCTTTGCGAGGGCCACAGCCTCTTCCAGCTTCTCGGCGTCCGCTGCACCCTGACGCTCGAAACCGGAGGCATAGCCCACGAAGGTGATGCCGCTGTCGTCGGCCTTGATGCTGTCCAGCAGGGTGTCCACCTGCAGGGCGTTGACGGCGCTGGAGCCTGCGCCCTGATAGCGGGGCGTCTCGGCAAAGTCGCCGATGACGGCCAGCTTCTCATTGGGCTTGAGCGGCAGGATGCCGCCCTCGTTCCTGAGCAGGACGATGCTCTCTGCGGCCGCGCGGCGGGCAAGCTTATGGTGCGCGGCAGCGTCGAAGGTGCGGGGCGCTTTTTCCACCGCAGCGTGGGTGGAGAGCACCAGTTCCAGCATCTCGTCGAGACGGGCGTCCACGTCGGCCTCGGAAATTCTGCCGTCCTGTACAGCCTTCATCAGCTCCCGGATGGAGTCGCCGCCGGGGCAGGGCATTTCGAGGGTGGAGCCGTTCTTCACGCCGAGGGCGTGGTCATTGGAGCCGCCCCAGTCGGTGACGACGGCCCCGTCGAAGCCCCAGTCCTTCCGCAGAATGTCCTGCAGCAGGTGGGCATTCTCGTTGGCGTAGGTGCCGTTGATGAGGTTGTAGGAGGTCATGATGGTCTTGGGCTTTGCCTCTTTCACCACGATCTCGAAACCGGTCAGATACAGTTCCCGCAGGGTGCGCTCATCGAGCACCGAGTCGCTGGCCATGCGGCGCAGCTCCTGACTGTTGACCGCAAAGTGTTTGGGGCAGGCAGCGATGCCGTTTTTCTGGATGCCGCGCACATAGGCGGCGGCCATCCTGCCCGCGAGGATGGGATCTTCCGAGAAATACTCGAAGTCACGGCCGCAGAGGGGGCTGCGCTGGATATTCAGGCCGGGGCCGAGCAGGACAGCCACTTCCTGTGCGGCGGCTTCCTCGCCCAGTGCCTCGCCGACGGCTTCGCCCAGCTTCTCATCCCAGCTGCACGCAGTGGCGGAAGAGGTCGGAAAGCAGGTTGCCGGAACGCTGGGGTTGAGGCCCAGATGGTCGGCGGCGCCGGCCTGCTTGCGGACACCGTTGGGGCCGTCCGAAAGGGTGATAGCCGGGATGCCCTTGCCCGGCAGAGCGCGGGTGGTAAAGACAGTCTCGCCCGAGAGCAGAGCGCATTTTTGCTCTAAGTTCAGTTTCTGGATGATGTCAGCGTGTTTCATGGATCGCTCCTGATAAAAAAGAAGAGGTGGCGGGCGCTCTGCCCGCCGCCCCTTTCGGTTTTGTGTTACTCAGACGGTTTTGATGTTGTCCTCTTTCTTTTTGCGGAAGCGGAAGATGGTCAGGATGACCAGGACCGCAATCAGACCGCCGCAGACGCCATCCACCGCGTAGATGACCTTCTGGTAAGGCTCGACCTTTGCCAGATAACGGCTGCCCGGCATACCGCCGTTCATTGCCTTGGAGTTTGCAATAGTATACAGGATGTTGTGGACTGCCTCACGGCCATAGTGATAATCCGAAACATCATTCTTGTTGAAGGTATAGCGTGCGCCGGTGGGCAGGTTGGTCAGCTTGCCATCAGCACCCGCCTGGATCATCTGGCCAGCATCCATAAAGACACCGGTGTTTGCATTATCGGTGATGATAAAGCCATGGAAGCCCCACTCGTTGCGCAGCAGGCCGGTGATCATGTTGTAGTTGCCGCCGGCCCAGGTATAGCCAACGCGGTTGAAGGAGGTCATGATGCCGGTGACGGACGGGATCTCGGTGGTGGCATTGCTGTAAGTGCCGTCGCCGTTGTCCTTTGCATAGTTCATCTCGACCTTATCAGACTTGACGCACATCTCAAAGGGCTTGAGGTAGATCTCGCGGGCCGCCTGCTCGTTCAGGAAGGTCGCAATGCTGTACTGGCCTTCACGGTCGCCGCGGTGGTCCTCCTGATCGTTGATGGCGTAGTGCTTGACAAAGACATACATACCGCGGGAGGCGACACCCTCACACTCGAGGGAAGCAATGTGACCGCCGATGAACGGATCCTCGGAGTAATACTCGCTGTTGCGGCCGGAGAATGCAGTGCGGTGCATGTTGACTGCCGGTGCATACCAGCCATCGACATCCAGATAGTAGGACTCGTCGCCAATGTTCTCACCGTAGTGAGTGGCCAGATCATCGTTGTAGGTCTGTGCCAGAACGATCACGCCGCAGTGGGTGATGTTGCCCTTGAAGTAGAAGTTGCCGCTTGCATCAACGCCATAGTTGACCAGGCCGGTGGCAGCGTCGCGATCGGTCGTGGAGGGCTTATCCACCGACTTGATGGCAGCCGTGCCATAGCCGGACTGCGTGATCAGGGTCTGATAATCGCTGGGGGTCAGCTGGTCGAGCAGTTCATCCCACTTTTCATCATCGTAATCCAGACCGCGCATATCGATCAGACCCAGACCGTTGTCCTTACCGTAAACGATCTCATCGGTCAGGGCGGAGAAGTCGGTGGGGTTCAGAGAATCAAAAGAATCCAGCTTTGCAAGATCCTCCTTGCTGATCGTCTTGCGGTAGGTATAGGATGCAGCCTTGCCGCCGACATCGGTACCATTGATGGGGTTGCCCCAGGTGCTGATCTGGTCGCTGACTTCGCCGTCAACGGTCGGCCAGGTGCCAGTCCAGTCACTGCGGGAGAGATACTGCAGCCCGCCGTTTGCATGGTCGAGCTGATTGGTGATCTCCACACCGGTGGTGGTGTCGAGCTTGTAGGTCGTGGTATCCACGGTGCCGTTTGCCGGGGTGTAGGTTGCAACAAAAGCAGTGTCGCCGTCGGCAGTCATGCCGTCTGCCACGGTCTTGCCCTTGGCAGAGAGGATGTTGTTGACCGCTTCGTGTGCGTTTTTGGCTGCGGTGATGTAGTAGTCACCGGCATCCAGAATGTAGGTCTTGGCGTTGGTGTAGTCGTAGGACTTCAGCTGTTCCTGATCGAAGGTGACCGTAACGGTCTCGCTTGCACCGGGAGCCAGCTCCGAGGTCTTGGCGTAACCGACCAGTTCAACCGCAGCCTTTTCCACCTTGTTGGTCTTGTCATAATCGGTGTAGGGGCTCTGTGCATACACTTCCACAACGTCCTTGCCGGCAACAGAACCGGTGTTGGTCACCTTGACCGTGACGGTGCAGGTGTCGCCATCCCAGCTGGTGTTGTAGTCGGACCAATCAAAGGTGGTGTAGGACAGGCCGTAGCCGAAGGGATACATCACAGCGTCATCGTAGTTGTAATCGCCTGCGTTGCCCTGACCGAGGACCTTGTCCTCGTAACGGGTCTCGTAATAGCGGTAGCCAACATAGATGCCCTCTTTGTAGCTGACGTAGTTGTACTTGGTCAGGTTGCCATCCTCGTCATAGTAGGCAAAGTCGCCGAAGTTCTGAGCAGCAGGGCTGTTCATGGCATCCACCTCGTAGGTATCCACGGTGCGGCCGGAGGGATTCACCTTGCCGGAGAAGATCTCTGCCAGAGAGCACAGACCGTAATCACCCATAGCGGGAGCCGAAATGACGGTGTGGATATTAGGATAGTTTTCGACCCAGCTCAGATCTACCGCTGCGCTGGAGTTCAGCAGCAGCACCACATCGTCAAAGTTATCGTTCAGATACTGCAGGATCTCCAGTTCCACGGAATCCGGCTCGAGGTAGGTCTTGGTCTTGTCCTCTTCCACATCGGTGTGGTTGTACATGGAGCGCGGCATATCGCGGCCTTCGCCCGCCACACGGCTGAACACAAAGACCGGCACCGTGCCCTGCATGGAATCGGTCAGGCCCGGCTCCGCCTGCATGACAGACAGGGGGCATTCGTTGATGGAAAAGTCCTCGTCATCACCATAGGAAACAGAACCAACGCCCAGACCGTAGTCCTTGCCGTTGCCTTCGGAATAGAATTTCCAGAGGTCCTCGTTGACACCGAACCCGGCATCTTCAAAGGCCGTTTTCATATCGACTTTGTTGCCGCCGATGTAGCTGACAGCAGAATGGCTGATAAAGCTAAAGGTCGTATCCGTGCTGTACGGCATCTTTCCGGCATCGTTTTTCAGCAATACAATGCCTTCGGCGGCGATCTTCTTATTCAGAGCGATCTCATCCTCAACCAGCGCCTCCTCTGTGTCAAAGCCGGGCTTGCTGTATTCCATATTGATGCCTTCGGTCTTTGCCTTGCTGTTATTGATGCCTCCACTCTTCAGGCCCAAAATGCTCTGCACGCTGCTGGCATTGGGCGGGATCAGCACATTGGCCGCAACCATACCGCCCGCCAATGCGACACACAACACACCCGAAACGGCAGTTTTGATGATCTTGACCATCATCTTACTGTCCTTCTTTTTCTGTGCCATAACTGTTAGCTCCTTCTCTTTTGGGTACACGACCCGGTTCATAGCTGTTCTCCGGAGTGCGTCCACTCCTTTGCTTGATGTCATTTTATCATATAAACTGCAAAACGAACCGTTCTCCGCGCAATCTGTCATTTTGGAGGCGTATTTTGCAGAAGTTTCAATTTGATTTCAAATTTTATTGTGCTAATCCACAATTTCGAGCGCAGTTTTATTGTGCATCATGCCAAAAGCAAAAACTCCCCCAGCCGCTGACGCGGCAGCCCCCTCAAAGAGGTGGCCCTTGGCAAAGAGGACAATGTTTCGCTCTCTACCAAAGGCTCCCTCCCTGAGGGAGCTGTCACCGCAGGTGACTGAAGGAGTCCCTTTACTTTTCCGGGACCGGCAGCAGGATCCGCAGGGTGAACCAGCCGTCGGCCCAATGAAGGGTCATGGTGCCGTCGTGGCGCTGGGCGGCCGCCTGCACGCCCTGCAGGTCATAGCCGCCGTGGGCGTTGTGGACGGGCAGGCCGTCCGCGCCCAACTCCACGGGCTGGGCGCAGTAGTTCTCGAAGCGGAGCATCACGCAGCCGCTCTGGTTATAGATGGCCACCCGCAGCAGACGCTTTTCGGGGTCGGACTCGGCCAGCACGCTCTCGATGGCGTTGTCCAGCGGCGCACCCACGAGGGTACACAGCTCCCGCGTGCTCAAAAAGCCCAGCTGGCTGCCGTCGGCCACGCTGGTCATGTTGATGCCGCGCTGCTGGCAGTCCATGCTTTTGGCGGTCAATAGGGTATCCAATACCGGGTTGCCAGTCTTGTTCTCTGCTTCATACTGCCGGATGCCGCTCTCCATCCGGGCCAGAGCCGCGTCCTGCTTGGCCCGGTCGCGCTCGGCGCGGATGTCCGCGATCTGGATCTTCAGCTCGTGACAGCGGCTGTTGATGAGCCGGATGCCCTCCTTGCTCCGCTTGTACTGCTCGTACTGGCGGTGGAGCACCTCGTCCATGGCGGCAAGCTCGCTGTGGAGCGCCGCCTCCCGCAGCTGCTCGTGCTGGACCGTCAGGATGAGCACGCCGCAGATGTCCACCAGCGTGCGGATGTAGTAGACGCTCATGTCCACCTCGCGGTCACCGAGAAAGAGCAGATTGCTCACCGCAAAGACCATCACCGCCATGACGACGGCCACAAGGCCCGCTTTTCCGCTGATGACGATATGGCCCTTGGGACTTTTGTGCTTATGCTCCAGCACCCAGATGCAGCCGAAAACGCCGCCATAGACCACCACCAGAAGCAGCAGTGACAGGCCGTCGGCCCCGCTGCGCTGAGGCCAGAGGAAGCAGTGCAGCTGCCACTCGGCGCTGGCCGCCAGCTCTGCCAGAACGAAGGCCCGGGCGCAGACATAGCCCGCTTCCAGCAGGGAGATGGTGCGGGTGACCCAGAGGTATAAATACTGTATCCCCACAGCTGCCGCCATGCAGGGGATCCACCACGCCAGCGGGACGCTGCCCGTGGCCTGCAAAAAAGCACTCAGGGCCAGCGCCCCTGCCGCACTGGCAGCGATGGTGGCCGTTTTGCCGAAGCGGATGCCCAGCGGCAGGGCGTAGATGCCCACGGCCAGACACTCGGCCAGCGCCGTATACAGGCGCGGGATGCTGGGCAGTGCCGTCATGCACCCTCACCCCCGATGTGGTCGGCCAGCGCCGCGAGGAAGGCTTTCCGCCGGGGGCGGCTGACCTGCAATTCGTAGGGTCCCACCTGCACCATCCCCTGCTGCACGCTCTTCACCTGTGCCAGATTGACAAGGTAGCCGCTGTTGCAGCGGGCAAAGGGCCGCTCGGCCAGCTTTTCCTCAAAGGCTTTCAGGGTGCCTGCCGCCACGAAATCGCCCTCTTCAGTATAAAAATGGACGCGGTGTCCCTCGCTTTCCAGATAATAGATGAGGGACGAATCCAGCCGCCGCATCCCGCCCTCCACCGGCAGGGCCAGATAATGCCGTGCGCGGCGGCGCAGCTGTTCTTCGGCCTTGCGCAGCTGCTGCGAAAACGCAAAATAAGGCACCGGCTTGAGCACATAGTCCAGCGCGCCCACCGCGTACCCGCCGATGGCATACTGTGCCATATTCGTGATAAAAACGATGATGACGTCCTTGTCCAGCTCCCGCACCCGCCGGGCCGTCTCCATGCCGTCCAGATGCTTCATCTCCACGTCCAGAAACAGGATGTCGTACACCGGGCGGTAATCATCCAGCAGCTCCATGCCGTCAGCGAACTCCGTCACCGCGAACTCGGTGCCGTACTGCCGGGTGTGCCGCTGCACATAGCCTTGCAGCTGCGCCCGCACCTCTGCCTCGTCCTCGACCAGAGCAATGCGTATCATTGCCGCGCCTCCTTTTTTCCGCTATTTCTCCGGTTTTTATTGTAACACGAAACCGGGCCGGTGGCAAATGGGAAGGCCCTTTTTCTGCCGCGTCCCGGATGTGTTTCATACAGCGCAGCCCTCATCCGTCTTGTCCCCCAGTCCAACGGCTAAGTGCAAAAAACAGCAGCCTCACTCTGCGTTCGGTGAGGCTGCTGTTCTGTTATTGGAAAATTTCAGGCTCAGTTCGTCTTGACGGCCACAAGGATACGGATCTTCCTGCCGCCGGAGCAGCCGAAGTTGTCGTACCAGCCGATGAGCTTATAATCCTCGGTGTTGATCTTGGGCAGCGAGGTGGCGAAATACTGGCCGTTCGACCACAGATACACTTGCATATCGTCGGCAGTCTCATAGCGCTTATCGCCGCTCATGACCGAAGCTGCGCCCAGCTTATCGACGACTACCGGCGAGAGCTGGAGCATCCGGTTGATGGCCTTGCCGTCAGCAGAACGACCGATGGCGATGCCGCCTGCGATAACGGGGTACTTGGTGGCGGTGCTGTAGGCCACCTGCTTGCCGCCGGAGTAGCAGACGTAGGTCGCACCCTCGCCCAGATAGTTGAGGAAGTCGCCCAGCGTACCGCCCACGCTGTCGCCGGTGCGGCGGAGCACATAGCTGAACAGCTGGTCCGTCTTGCCGGTAAGGGTGTTCCAGGTAGAGCTGACGACACTGCCGTCGATGAGGCCGTAGAGCACATCGCTGGTGCTGGGGACAAGGATGTTCTTCACATCCTGGAAGGTCTCCTCATCGGTCTTGTCTACCTTGGTGGTGGTCGCAGCGGGGAGGCCTGCGGCCTCTCTTGCGGCGTCCTGTGCCTTGTCGCTGATCTTTTTGTCGATCTTCTTGGCGGCTTCGTCCGTCAGGCGGCGGACAGAATCCAGCGCAGCGTACTCCCACAGGTCACCGGTCACATCGTCGAGGATGACCCGGTCGATCTGGCCCGCAGAATTGGTGGTGTAGTAGCGGATGTCGCTTTCGCTCAGAGTTACCCCCGATAGGCGGCTGGGGCGAACTGCCCCAGCCACACCCTCCGACGTCGTATCAATGATCTGCACGTTGTCTGCAAACGGGGTGTCGCCCAGCGCGGTGCCGTCGGCGCTGACGGTGCCGCTGGTCGAGCGGGGCGAGATGGACCGGACGCTTTCGCCGTCACCGTCCACGCTGATCTCCACCAGCTTGCCGGCCGGGAAATTGAGCTTATTGTTTACGTTGACGGTGCGGGCCGTGCCATCGGTACACATGACCGAGACAGCCTGCTGCACCTCAGCGCTGTTGGTCTCCACGAGGGTGCGGGATGAGGACTGGACCACGCCGTAGAACACAGCGTCTGCCGCGTCGCCGGTGAGGACGGAGACAGCTGCATCGTTCATGCCCAGCAGCAGAGTGACCACCTGACCCACGCCGCCGCCGGACAGAGAAGACAGCTGATAGGCCACAGAGGGCGAAGCGATGGCGTAGGTGACCCCGGCCACAGTCACAGAGGTCGGGGCGCTGGCCGAGGGCGAGACAGCCGTCACGCGGCCTGCGGCACGCTTATTGTAGATCCACACGGTGCGGGCGCTCTCATTATAATAGTAGACATCATAGGGCGAGAGGGCCGCAGAGGTGGTGACTTCGTCGTTGCGGTAGATGGCCGCCGGGGCGAAGGGCAGAACTGTGGAAACATCAGCCACGAAGGGACCCTTGACGTTGTCCAGCAGGACGGAGGAGATGTCCACCTGACCGTTGCTCACCGCAAAGCCCAGGGTGGAGGCGTAGACCTGACCGCTGCCGTTCATGGCGGTGAGGGCGTTGTAGAAGAGCATGGTACCCTGCTCGAGGGTCAGAGTCTCGCCCTGACGGGCATTGATCTCATTGCGCAGGCCCAGTGCGCTGGCCTTACTGAGCTGAGCTGTGGGGAAGGTACCGCCCAGCTTTGCCACATCATAGCCCAGCAGGCGCAGCGCCATGGTGCAGGCTTCTTCCAGCGTGACGGTGTTGTCCGGGCGGAAGCTGCCGTCAGAGTAGCCGGTCATCCAGCCGTTCTGGACGGCAGTGCGGATGTAGACCGCATAGGGAGAGTCGCTGTCCACGTCGCTATAAAGGCGGCCGGTGCGGCCCTGTGCCGTGGTGGTATCGCGGTAAGCAGAGAATGCGGTGAGGAGGCGGGCCGCCTGCCCACGAGTGAGGGGCGCACCCAGAGAACCGGCCTGCTCGGCGGTCAGACCGCCCAGTGCCGTCGCCGTCTGGACTGCCGCGTTGGAGCCGACCGCAGAGGCGGGCAGCACCAGCATGGAAACAGCCACGCAGACAGCCAGCAGGAATGCGAGGAATCGTTTTTTCATGGTAAACTCCTTAATCATATCTGAGCGCTTCGATGGGGTTCAGGCGGGCGGCACGGCGGGCAGGCAGGAAGCCGAACAGGACGCCGATGCCGCAGGAGATGCCCACGGCGATGGCCGCCGCGTCCGCCGAGGGGGTGACGTTCAGGGTGATGTCCGTCAGGATATACGGAAGGATCTGGTTGATGATGGCCGAGACGATGTAGCCCAGCACGATGCCGAAGCAGCCGCCCAGCGCCGACGTGACGCCGGCCTCCACGACGAACTGGGTCAGGATGGTGCTCTCCTGTGCGCCCAGTGCCTTGCGGATACCGATCTCACGGGTGCGCTCGGTGACAGACACCAGCATGATGTTCATGATGCCGATGCCGCCGACCAGCAGCGAGATGCCTGCAATGGCCGTCAGGACGCCCACCATGACGTTGATCATGGAGGACATCTGCTTCATGGCTGCGCTCAGGCTCATAACGTAGACATAGTCGTCCTTGCTGACCAGCTTCTTGATGCTTTTTTGCAGATACTCCTGCGCTGCATCCGAGTGGTCTGCATCCTGCAGCACGACGTAATACTCGCTGACACTGCTGGTGTTGTTGACGCTCATCAGGGTGGTATAGGGAATGAGAACAACGTCGTCGTTGCCGCCCTCGTACTGAGAGGCGGGTTTGGAGCGGCCTTCCAGCACGCCCACGATGCGGTACTCACTGGCGCCTACCTTGAGGGTGCTGCCGAGACCGTTGCCGCCGAAGATCCTGCGGTCCACATAGTCGCCGATGACACAGATATTCTTGTTATCTATCAAATCGGTGTACTGGATGCCCCGTCCCTTGGCCACCTTGTAGTTGTTGATGGTCATATAATCTTCGTTGACGCCGCTGATGCCGGTGCGGCGGTACTTCTCGCCCGCCACCCGCAGCGTGTCGCCGCCGGCGCTGGCGATGGGCGAAAGGCCCCGATAATACTCCGGCTTCTGGTTGATGATGTTATACACATCGCTGACCTCCACCGTGCGGGTGCTGGCGGTCATGACGTTGACGGCCAGAATATCGCTGCCCATGTCGGAGTAGAAGTCCTGCATCATGTTGGTCATGCCGTTGCCGAGGCCGACGATGACGATGACGGCCATGACGCCGATGATGATGCCCAGCATGGTGAGGAAGGTGCGGACTTTGTTGCTCCACACGTTCTGGATGGCCTGCTTGAAGGTCTCCTTTATCATGCGTTCGCTCCCTCCTCTCCGGCTTTCGGGGCCGACATCATGAGGTTCGGCTGAACGACCGCCTCGGGTGCGTGGGCGTCGCCGTCGTAGACGACGACACCGTCCTCCAGACGGATGATGCGCTCAGCCTGCACGGCGATGGAGTTGTCGTGGGTGATGAGGACCACGGTGTGGCCCTGTTTGTGCAATTCCTGAAGCATTCCCAGCACTTCCCGGCCGGTGTGGGAGTCCAGCGCACCCGTCGGCTCGTCGGCCAGAATGATGGGCGGGTTGCGGACAAGGGCGCGGGCGATGGACACACGCTGCTGCTGGCCGCCGGAGAGCTGGTTGGGCTTGTTCCGGAGCTTGCTGCCCAGACCCACCTGTTCCAGCGCTGCAATGGCGCGGCTGCGGCGCTCGCTGCCGCCTACGCCCGCGTAGATGAGGGGGACTTCCACATTTTCCAGCAGGGTCAGCTTGGGCAGCAGGTTGTACTGCTGGAAGATGAAGCCCAGCTTCTCGTTCCGGATGGCCGCCAGCTCACGGCGGTTCATCTTGCCGACGTCGCTGCCGTCCAGCAGATACCGGCCATGGGTGGGTATATCCAGACAGCCGATGATGTTCATGCAGGTGGATTTGCCGGAGCCGGACTGGCCCACGATGGCCACGAACTCGCCCCGCTCTATCTTCATGGAGATGTGGTCTGCCGCTTTGACGAGGGTGTCACCCATCTGATAGTACTTGCAGACCTCGTCAAACTCGATCAGGGCGCTCATTCGTCGCCTCCTTCGGCAGACACCATCATGGTGCTGTAGAAGTCGGTCGCACTGACGCTGGAGTTGTCGTAAGCGATGGTATCGCCCTCCTGCAGGCCGCTCTTCACTTCGATGTAATCGTCATCGCTGATGCCGGTAGCCACCTTGACGTAGACGTAGCCATCGGGAGCGGTCATAGAAGTCTCAGCATTGGCAGCACTGGGCGAATCCTTGGTCACCAGCACATAGCTGCCCCGGACGAGGGCGGCGTTGGGCAGGGCCAGAACATTCTTGACGCTGGCGGTAGTGATCTTCGCAGTGGCGTTCATTCCGGGCAGCAGCTCGCCCATATCGTCGATCCGGACGGTGACAGGGTAGCTGGTGGAGCCGTTGGCAGTAGTGCCTGCCACGAGGATGCTGCTGATGACGCCCTTATAAGTCTCACCCGGAACGGCGTCGGCGGTGATGTCCACCTCCTGGCCAACCTCAAGGGAGCGGATCTTCAGCTCGTCCACGTTGAGCTTCATTTCCAGATAGCTCATATCGTAGATGGTGCAGAGGTTCTGCATGGCAGTGTCGTTGGCGCTGAGCTTGTCGCCGGCCTTGACCTTTTTGTCCACGATGGTGCCGCTGATGGGCGCATCAATGGTGTAGTGGCTGATGTTCCGCTCTGCGGAAGACATCCGCAGCTCGGCGGAGCGGAGATTGTCGGCGGCGTTCTGAGCCTGCTTGTCCAGATCCTTTCCGGTGATGCGGAGGAGCACATCGTCCTGACGGACGGTGCTGCCCTCCCTGACGCAAAGCTCGGACACGGTGCCGGAGGCAGCAGCCACGACGGTCTCCTCGCGCTGGTACGCAAAGTGTGCAGAGTTGAGGGAGCTGACACCGTTCACCTGCGCCACTGCGGCCTGCGCGGTGGTCAGGCTGCCTGCGTTAGGAACAGCGATGGTGACGGTGCAGGTCATGAGGCTGGCGTCACCGGAGGGGTCTGCGCCCGACACCGAGCGGATGGTGCCGTTCAGCACCTCAAAGGTGGTGTCCGGCATGACCTGCGCGGCCTGACCGACAGCGAAGCTCTGGGCCTCGGCGGCGGGGAAATCCACAGCCAGCAGCATCACCGAGGTATCGCGGACGGTGGCGACGGTCTGCCCGGCCTGCACTGCATCGCCTGCGGCCACAGCAAAGGAGCTGACTTCGCCGCCGATCTTCGTGCGGACGTTCCGGGCGTCGGCTGCATCATCGTAGCTGCGCTGGGCCTGAGACACCGAAAGCTGTGCGCTCTCGAGGTCGCCCTCCACATCCGAGCTGTCGATGACATAGAGGACATCGCCCTTCTGGATGCTGTCGCCCAGCTCAAAATCGGCGGTGAGCACCGTGCCGGTGACGAGGGACTTGACGGTGTAGGAATCGGCGGCGTTGATGGTGCCGCTGCCGTCGTAGACGTTCACGATGTCGCGGCGTCCCAGCTTCTCCTGCGTGTAGGCAAGGTCTGCCGACGCACTGCGGCTCTTGCGCGGCACGATGACCGCCACCAGCACCGCTGCGGCTGCGACCACCGCGATGCAGCGCTTTTTGTGGGTCTTGATAAAGTGGAACACCTTATTTTCTCCGCCGGTATTCTCCTGCGGAGAGGCGTCCTGTGTCTTCTTGTTGAAACCTAGCATGAAAAGCCTGACCTCCTGTGTTTCATGAAAAAGAAAAGTTCTTTCTGCCTGTTTTCATTCATTCTGCGCTTTCCCCCACAGCATCCGCCAAAAATGACCTGTCTGCGAGATACTGCCCCGGGTTAGCGGCGCGAACCTTTATAATGATACCATCTAACAGAACGGACTACAAGAAATTTTTCCTGCACAATCTGCAACTTTTTTGAAAATTTTTCCATCATCTCTGTGTCTGGAAGCTGGAACATCAGACAGAGCTTTCGGATGAAGCGTTCATCCACTCGCTCCGGCCCTTCGTGCAGCGGCTTTTGGGACACAGTCAGAAATAAGATCCCGATCTTGACGATCGTCTGCAATGAGACTTTCACCTGCAAGAGCTGCAGGCGGGTCGCCATCTGCACCCGCTATCCCCTCTTGCATCCGTTATCCAGCCGTTCCAGTGTGCAAATTGTGCAGAGCCAAAATCAGCCCCTAAAAACCGCACCTGATTTTTATACAATGGGGTGAAAACGAGCCGGTTTCACCTGCGAATGACACACCCGACACTACCAGTTTATACCACACATCAAATATACATCAACAATTTGATTCTTGGCAGGGATATGGACAGCCAATTTATATATCATTGCGCTCAAGAAAACCAAGGCTGCCAACCCATAATTTTCTTTGTCAAGAGGGCTGGCACCGTCCAGCCCTCTCTCTTTTTGCTAAAGTTTCCGTCTGTGCAACAACACGAAGGATTTCCGGGTATTGCGCATCGGCACCAGCATCCGGGTGAACAAGTAGAGTTTCGACAAGCCCCGTCTGGAACTGGCAGAGAAGATCGAGGCAAATTTCTATTCCCAAGACCTGACCCCGGCAGCACCGCAGCCCCGGCAAAACGAAAAGCCGGCGGCAACAAAAATCTCCGGTAAGGAGATCCTTGAAGACATCCGGCTGATGGATGCAGAGGAACGCAGAGAGTTGACGAGAGCCTTGTTCGCTTAAAGTTCTTCTTTTTATGCAAAGGAAAGCAGGCTGTGCAAGCCATGCGCAGAAAAGCCCCCGATTCGGGCAAATGTGCAAACGGTGTGCAGAAAGTGTGCAGAAACCGTGCATTTACTCTCCGACAAATAAAATCGCCCTATTCCCCACCGACTTGACGGCATTGGTTTGAATGACCGCACATCAAAATCAAATCCTATAAAATTCTACTTTTTGCACGGCAGCCTACAGCAAAACAGTTCTTCCGTTTTTCCGTGCCGCCTTCATGGCAAACCGCACTGCATCACTGCTCGTCATTGGATCCACGATTCCAATCGTCAGATGTTTTGGGCTGCGGAATAAGCGCTTCCACCCTCTGCAAAGCAGTTCTTGTGCATTTGCCCCTTCCAGTGTGACCGATACTTTTTGGCTCTTCCCCGGCATCAGCTCTGGCAGGGACAGCGGCAGACGCGCCGTGTACAAAGTGCTGCCTGCTGCATCCTCCACATAAAGATTCACGGGCCACTCCCAGTAGAATGGTGCTGCGCCCTTGTTTGCCACAGTCAGCTCTGCGTAAACGCCGTCTGCACAGGGAGTCAGCTTCAACTCTGTTACCCGGAGCCGATAGCCCAGCTGCTTCAGCACGGCATTATATCCTTTCGCATACTTTATCGATGCCGTTTTGGGGCCGAGAAAACTCATGTGCGATGCCTCCAACAGGTGCAGCGTACGGGGAAGCTCCTTCCCCAGCATATCCTGCATGGAAAGGCTGCTGGTGAACTCGCCGCCCACTGGAGCATCCTGCCAGAAATCCGGCATAGGCGTCAGGGCATTGGGGTCGCTGCCGTACCAGCCACCCTCTGCGATCCATCCCAGCCACTCCATGGTGTCTTTTTCCTCACCGGTCATATCATTATAAAGGCCGAGGCTTTGTTCTGCCGCGAAGCGGAACGGCCTGCGCATCAGCAGCTTTGCCGTAGGAAAAGCTGCAAGATAATCTGCGGCATATTCGTCCCGGATCGTCTCGTCCGGCATGGATACCAAGCCATCTTCGCTTTTGATGTGCCACTCGCCCCAGTGACCAAGGCTGCCCAGTTCCACATAGGAAGCAAAACCATCCGTGCCCAGAAACTCTGCCAGCGCATAAAGCACACGGTGATGCGCAGCCCGGAACACCACATTAGCATAGTTTGGAGAGTAGCCTTTCCCATAATCTGTATCGTACCAACTGCCATCCTTCGTCTGCGCATAAAGCCAGTCCGGGATATCCAGATGCGTCTCTTGTCCCGGCACATCGCAGACAAAGCGGAGCACCAGATGGATTCCCTGCTCCCGCAGTGAGGCAAAGTCGTATTTTTCGCTGATTGCCTCCCACGCATACACGCCCTCTTTCGGCTCTGCCTCCCGCCATGTAAGTTCCAGATAGCGGAGCGCTGCATCGCCTGCCTCTGCGGTATCGATCATCGGGGCATAACCGATCTGGGCATTGGGAAATGCGCTGTCGTCCGCAGCATAGGTCCTTGTCTTTGTGGTCGATGTGGTCATTGCAGCTCCCATCCACAGCAGACAGAGCCCTGCCGCCAGGATCCTTGAAATTTTACCCATGATACTCCCCGTTATACTGGATGAGGGTGACATCCTGCACCCCCTTTACTGCGCGGATACGGTCTGCAAATTCCATATTGGGATCTTTGCAGAATACCTCTACCGCCATCTCGGTGTTTTCGCCCCGCATGGTCTTGGATTTGACCGCATACTTGATGCGCCCCAGCGCCCGGACGATGTCGTCTCCGGCCTCGGTCCCCACATAGTGGATCACCGCAATGTACACCCGGCCTTTGGCCTGCCAGTGGGAGAACAGGTAGATCATAACGATCATGACAGCTGCCGTGACCAGCCCCAGTGCATACATTCCGGCACCCGCCGTGATGCCCGTAGTGATAGACCAGAACAGATACAGCAGATCCAGCGGGTCCTTGACTGCGGTGCGGAAGCGGACGATGGACAATGCACCCACCATACCAAGGGAGATGACCACGTTGGTACTGATGGCCAGCGTGACCATGCAGGTGAGCACGCACATACCCACCAGCGTAACTGCAAAACTGCGGGAGTAGACCACGCCCGTATAGAATTTGCGGTAGACCAGATAAATAAGGATGCCCAGCGCCAACGCCGCCAGCAGCGCCACGGCAAGCTTCGGCGCATCATACTGGGTAAAGGCGTTCAGGACAGATTTTTTGATAAAGTCTTTTGTGCTCATGGTTCTTTGCAGATCCTTTCCCCTCAGGTTTCGTTCCAGTATTCAAACCCGTGCCGATAGGCGGTCTTATCGCAGCACAGCACATACTTGGAAACTGCAGTCAGCTCCTGCGCACGGGGCGGGAGGATATCCCGCACGACCTGCGGCAGATACTCTGTAAATTTGACTTCCATTACCAGTTTGCCCGGCTCCAGCACCGGCAGGGTGGGAAGCGTGGAGTCAAAAATGTCCCAGCTGCCCACAGCTGCCCGGACATTCCGGTCAAATGTAACGCGCACCGTGCCGGCATCCATGATCCACGGTTCGCGGTCGTAATCCACGATGACCCGGGGACGGAGCACATTGCACACACACTCGGTGTAGAACTCCTGACACAAACGGCGGGGACTGTGCAGCAGAAAGTCATAGTCTCCGGCGAGAATCGCATCAAACTCTGCGTGGGTCAAAGGCGCGGCTTCTTTATAGATATAACTGCCAAATTTTTTCTTTCGCTCCAGCTTGATGCTGCGGTCGCTGCAGTTATAAATGCGGATGCGGTATTTCTTGCGCAGCAGCACACCGGCATCTTTTTCCTCGTAAGCAGTATTCCAATAATCGTCAAAATACAGGCTGCGGATGAAGTACCCTCCCTGCTGCGCGTGAGGATCCAGATGAAGCACCGGAGCCAGCCGCACAACCAGCTCTGCCTTATCCGCATAGGAAATAAGATATTTCAGCTCGTGGCGGTATTTTTCTCCGGTGCGGGAGGGCGGCGGGGCCAGCAGGCTCCTGCCCCGCTCAAACAGGCTTGGCCCGGTGTGCTGCCCCGGTCTACTCTTCATAGGTATCCTCCACGATGCTGCCGTCCGGCTGGACGTAAAAACAGATCATGCCATAATGCTTGCCGGCCTCGGTAACATAATAATCAAACGCATCCTGCGTGTAACCAGAGGCATTGGTCGCTCTTATGCGCAAAAAATACTGCCCGGCCGGGAGCGTATCCATTGTAAGCTCTGGCAGGATCAGATCTTCCTGCCGGAAGAATACTGTGTTAAACAGATAATCTTTTGCAAGTTCGACCGTATAACAGATCTCCTCGACCTTAAAATTATAGGAAGGATCCCAATTCAGATGTAACTGACCGTTTGCTGCCTGCGGTATGCCAATGTAAAATGGCATGGGCCTACGGTAGCTCTCCCAGTAGTAATTATAGTTTTCTTCGATCTCCGGCCAGATGCTCTTCAGAACATCTTCGTATTCGGCATGCGTGATAGGTACATACATCCGGTCCGGCATCTGCCAGACATACGTTTCCGTCACACTTCGGTAATGTTCCAGCATGGACTGAATGCGTTCCTCATTCATGTAAGCATAAAGCTCCTTCATGGCAGCATCCAGCATATCACGGTAACTTTGTGTTTGCAGACAGCGCCGGAACAGCACATTGCCCCAGTAGTTGCTCACGCCGCGTTCCCAGCTTTCAGAGTCCGAGAACTTGATGATCTCACGTTCCCGGCGGCGGAGCATACCGTCATTGTCCCAGTCCCAGAGATACCATTTGCTGGAGTTTTGTGGGCTGTACAAGTAGACATTTCGATTTTGAGTGTCTGTGTTGCCGGTCAGCAGCTGAAATGCCATCCAATAGGCGATATTTTCCTTGTCAAAGTACGTTGCAAAGAGCTCATCCTCCATGGACGACGTTTCATCGTTGAGAACTTCCAGCATTTCGATCAATTTGGAGTGGTCACTGTCTCCCTTTATTTCCAGCCGCGCCTCAAATGCAGTTTGGTCATATGCAGGGTCCGTTGAGAGGCGGATAATATCTTCATAGCGCAAAAATTCAAAGGAATTGATTTTATACAGTTGTCCGTTTGGATCTGCTCCATGCGTCTTGAGAGCGGTCTTATTCAGCTGTTCGACCTGAGTATACAGCCCGTAATCTTCAAATACACCATTGTCGCTGTCGGTCAGGTCTTTGACGTACAAATGCACGAATTGGGTTTGAAGGCCCATCATCTGGTCGATCCCCTTAATAAGGTCATAGGCCATCTTATTGCGGAAGCGCAGACCCTCACCCATGTGCTTATTGAGGGCGATGGTGCGCTGACCGCGCCAGCTGCCCTTGTTTTTCTTGAGCTTTATTTTGTAGTTTTTCTGAGCATTCTCACTGGAGGTCTGACCACGTATCTGAACGGTGGCGTTTGGGGTCAGGGTATCATATCCAAGCTCTCCCACGACTGGGCCGTTCTCATCACCGACCTGAAGCAGAGCGGCGACCTGATAGCGTGGCACCCCCATGGCCTCATAATCGTAGACCGAATAATGGTTGATCTCTGCCCAGCTGTGGTTTGTATTTTCGCTGTCGTTGCCCCGGCTCACGGTCAGGTACATCGTCACCACGCCGCTGTCATCGTAGACGTTGTACAGCTCTGCATTGTCGCGCAGGTGGACACTGTTGATTTCAGATGCGGGGGCCTTTTCCACCTTATCGACCGCTTTGTCCTCAGACGCCGCCTGTGAGCCGACAGCGCTCTCTGTACTCCCGGCTGGCAGCACGGCACAGCCTGCACATAGACCGGCAAGCGCCACGCCCAGCCCCAGCACCCTGCGGCGCGGGATCAGTTTCTTATCTTCCATCTTTTCTCTCCCCTCAAGAAGCACTATGTTTTGCACTCTTCGTCGGCTTTCGCTTTTTATGTTCCAGGAACAGCCCCAGCCGGGTGAAGCGCCCGGCTTTTGTTTCTGCCACAATAGGCTGCTGCCCCAACACCCGATAGGGCAGGTTGGCCGTAAAGACATCCAACCGGAACAGCGTTACCAGATAAAACAATGCCGCCCCCATCAGGAAGCCAAATCCGTAAAATGCAGGGTCAAGCGCCATGGAAAGTGCCGTAAGCCCGCTGGCAGAGACAGCAAACACAGCGGCGGCTGCAACAGCGCCGCCGTAATCCGTGAAGTAAAGCAGGATCATCAGGATGGTGTTGCCCACGGCGTAAAGGCCGTACCCCACACACAGGGTGCGGAAGTAGCCGTGCATCAGGTCGTTGAACCCAAGAGGCAGCAAAGCCAGCAGAGTGTTCTCCAGCGAAAGTACCGCCGCTGTGACGAACAGCTGTTTGAGGGCAGTGAACCGGAGTTCCCGATTCAGCACAGCCAGCATCTCTTCCTCTGCTGTGACGATATCGCCCACAACGCCGCCATCGTTGAACAGGCTGTAGTAATTCCGGTATTTGGGGTAGAAATTGACCTCCACTGACACCACAAAATTTACGCTCGTGACGAGAATGGTCAAAAACGCAATAAGGGCAGGCACATCATAGTACGGAGCCCCATAAAACAGGCCTTTGACCTGTACGCCCGACGGGCCTGCCCAGCAGATGACAAGGTGGGCAAACAGCCCGATGTTGGTGCACAGCCCCGTAAAGGCCAGCGGAAGGAACGCATCCACCCAGCGCAGAAACGCCCAAGGGCTCTCCTCACTCTGCGGGAAGTAGCGGTAGAGCAGCACTACATCCCAGACCATCATCAGGCCGTAACCCATGGTCACAGCAAAGAGCATTCCTTCCAGCACCGGACAGCCCAGCAGCACCACCAGTACGAACCCCAGCCCGAACGCCAGCACAATAGCTGCCAGAAACGAACAGAGGATGCCCCGGTAGTCCTTGATGGCGGTCAGATAACTCATGTCGTTCCAGTTCACGATCATCTCTGCAAAAAGCCACAGGCAGAGCAGACCCTGCAAAAGAGTTGCTCCTGAAACAAGCAGAAACAGCCCATACAGCGTGCAGCCCAGTACAAGCATCATGCTGCTGGAGCCCCAGAACGAAGGCAGGATGGTCTGCTCCTGTTCCTCATACAGCATATCTGCCAGATACCGTGTTACCGGCATGGAAAAGAAGCTGGTGACCGTAAGGGAAAACAGCAGCGTATAGGTGATCATGCAGACCAGCAGATCCTGCTGATCCCGCGGGGCGCCCGCCCAGCTGCAGAGCAGCAAAATACCGAGCTGAAGCAGAACGCCCAGCAGCATGGGGCCGGTGCAGATGATGCCCGCATAGCCGTAGGCCCGCAGGGAGGCAAACAGTCCTTTGCGGCGGAACAGCTTTTTCAATTCAAATCCAATTCCTGCCATGGTTACTCCAAGTGATATTCCTTAGCTGTTTCGTCGTACATTTTGCGGTAGTTAGCCAGCATCTGCTCGTGGTGAAAGTAAGCATCCACCCGTCTTTGGCCAATGCGCCCCATCTCTTCGCGCCGGGTACGGCTGGCACACATCTTCTCCATGGCATCGGCCAGCCCCTGACGGTACATAGGGGGTACACAGTAGCCTGCAATGCCGAACGTATCCCCCGGGGCGCCTTCCAGCAGTTCCCGGCAGCACCCCACCTCGGTGGTCACACAGGGACGGCGGGCTGCCATGGATTCCAGCACAGAGAGCGGCTGTCCTTCCGAAATGCTGGTGAGGATGGTGAAGTCCAGCTTCTGCATATACTGCACCACGTCTACACGGCCGGTGAAGATCAGATTTTTGAGCTGTAATTCCTCCACCAGTGCATAGCACTCTTTAGCGTAATCCTCATCATCCACGCCGCCCATGATGTGCAGCCGGACGTTGGGTACCCGGGAGGCCAGTTCAAAGAACGCATAGATCATGGTCTTGACGTCCTTGATAGGAGCCAGACGCACCACTGCGCCAATATCCACCCAGCCATCCTCCTGTTTGAGCGGGATATTGCAGAACCGCTCGTACTGGACGCCGTTTGGAATAACGATGCACTTTTCAGCATCGCACCCCATCTCGATCTGCGTCCGGCGGGCATTATAGAACAGGCTGCTGACCCGGAACGCCCGCCGGTAGATCTCCTCAGAAAGGACATAGAAGAACCGGATCCATCGGCTCTTGAACGAGGGCACCACCCACTCTGCACGGATGATCTCCTCCTCACGTTCGCGGGTGTAGATGCCGTGTTCCGTAAGAAGCACCGGTGCATGGTTCAGGCTGCCGCCCAGACAGGCCAGCAGACCGCCGTAGCCGGTAGAGATCGCATGGTAGACATCCGCTTTCGGCACCCGGCCCGTAAGCAGATAGAGTACCGGCAGCAGCATCGAGCGCATGGTATGGAACGCATCCGCATAGGCCACATAGGGATACTCTCTCATGCAGATGTCCGTGAACAGCTCCATGAAGTCCCGGCTCTGCAAAAAAGAGAGCGGGTGGACGCCTTTTTCCTGAAACAGACGGTACAGCACATCCCAATCCGGTCTGCCCAGCCGTACCAGTTCCCGCAGGGCGGTGCGCTCGTCTGCGGTAAACAGGACCGGATGCCGCTCACCGTGGAGGCGGAGGGCATCATCCAGAAAAACCTCCTCCACCTCTTTCACGTTGGGCGGCAGCTCATACACAAACTTTCCCCGGTCCTGCGCTTTGGCACCGATGACCCAGAGGGAGAACTCCTGCTGAGGCATAGCCTGAATATAAGCGTGCATCCATGTGGATACGCCGCCGTGGACATAGGGGTATGACCCCTCCAGCACCAGACAGATGCGCATGGTCATGCTCCCTTCTTTTCAATGCGGACTGTGTCGGCATTGACTTTGAGCAGATAAAGATCTCCGGTCAGGCGGGTCAGTTCGCCGCCCGTCACTTTGCCGGGAGTCCCCTCATTGGCGCGGAAGAAAAGCCATGCTTCATCGGCAAAATTGCCAAGGTGAAGTGTCCACGCATTGTCGGTGCTGTCCAGCGTGACCGTCAGCTGTGCATACCGCTGGATGGCAGCAGAGCACTCGGTGCCGGTCTGCCTGCGCAGATCCGGTGCAGCGGCACTGAGCCACTTGAGATAATCTTTCAAACCGCCCTTATAGGTTTCCCAGCCTTCCGCAGCACCGCGGTCCACATCCAGCAGATCGTCCGGGTGCATAAAGTGGGTGCTGACGTAATGCATATTCAACTCGCTCATCGCGGCCAGCCGCATATAGGTATCTCCCACCATACCGCCGGATACGATGCGGGGCTGCTCCACGATACCGTCGCTAGCCACACCGAATTCCTGCACATAGGGCAGGGATGTACCATCCTCAAAGTAAGTGCTGGCAATGGTGCGGATCTGGGACACTTTGCTGCCCAGTACCTTCCGCCCTGCAGCGGAAAGGATGTTGGAGGGCGGCACATAGACACTACCCTCTGTGTTGGGCAGCACGGTCTTTTGAAAATCGATCAGTTCGTTCATCGCTGCCACAATGGCCTCCTCACTGGGCCACTGATGATAGGCATACAGTCCCTTGTAATCCGTATCGGACAGCACCAGCGGCTGATGGTTGTAACCGTGGAAGCCCACTTCCCCTCCCTGCTGCAGCAGCAGACTGCCATAATATCGGAACTGCTGGGTGTCCGGCTGACGGACCGGCGCACTCTGGGTATCGTCCTCATAGTTTTCGATCATGACACCGGTAAAACGGATGGAGTATTGCTGTGCAAGCTTCATAAGATCCGGCCACCAGACCTTGGAATAGAAATCCGCAATACTCATCCCGTAGTCCCTGCGGATATAAGTACCATCGCCGCCGGGTACCGGAGATGGAAAATCGTCCAGATAGAACACCGAGCTGTTGATCACCGGGTAGGCAGCGGCATCGCACAGAAGGCTGAAGGACGCTGCATAGATGCCGCGCATGATTTTATCGTAGATGCCGATGTTGTCCACCACCACCCTGCCGGCACCAGACTTTGTACCCCACACCAGCGGAACGCCTTCGTCCCCCGTGCGGGCATAGACTGTGGCTTCCTCCCTGAGGCTGACGCTGAGGGACGACTGGAACGGGTCGCTGAACTCATACCGCTCCCCGCCGCCCAGCATAAACTCCTCCGCGGGAACGATGCTTTCTGCGGTCTTATACTCCCAGGAAGAGGACAATACCCCGAGGTTGGGCGAGACAGCGTCAAAATATGTTGTTTTCTGGGGCGTCATGGCAAACAGGACGCTGCCGCCGTCCTTTACCCAGTTCATCAGGTCGATCAGGCGGCTGCCTAACGCATCCAGATCGCTCATGAGGACCACAACGGTTTTATACCGGTCAAACTCCGGGATACCTTCAAGAGCGGTCGTGTGTACATCCACAGCCTGCGTACTCACTTTCATATCCAGCAAGATCCGATCGAACTGCTTTTTTGCAAGGTCTGTACTATCCTGACCGGAATCGTAGAGCAGCAGGCAGGTGACGGGCTGGCCGAACATGGCGGTCTGTGCAGGCTCGACCTCTGTCCAGGGGAGATAATTGAGCTTGAATTTCGCTGCTTCGTATTGAATGCCGCTGCGCTCCGCAAACAGGATAGCGGCCATCGCCACGAACACGGCCCAGATGATCAGCAGCTTTTGCCAGCGGAACGTCCGCAGCCGGGAAAGGATCTCCTTTATCATTGCTGTTTCCCCTGCCAGAACCGCACGATCTCGCGGCCCTTTGCACTGAGGTAGACCTCCTTTTCCTCGATTTGACCCAGTGTTTTTCGGATAGCCTCCCCATCTCGCCGCGCTGCTGCCAGCCGCAGGCAGAGCACCCACGGCGCCTCGCGCTGGGGCCAGCGCGCCGTAAGCTCTTCCAGCGTTTTCTCTGCGCGGTCATACTCAGCAAGGAATCGGAAAAAGCCGCTGACCGAAGGGTCTTTCAGGTCGTTGTAGCCCAGCATATAGCCCCGGCTTGAAATCTGCATATCCTTGCCCCACGGCGCAAGCTCATGTTCCGCATCCGAAACCGCGAAATATGCCCTCACATCCTTGATCTTTGCAGTCTTGAGCCATGTTTTTGCAATCATCTTCACCGCCGTGCGGTTGGCGGCATCAAAGACCAGCACACCGCCGGGGAAAGCGTCTGCCATTCCCCGCACCAGTTCCCGGACCTGCTGGGTCGGGAAGTAATAGAACACCCCGGAAGCAAAGAACACCGCCCCGCCGGAGGCATCAATTCTGCCAAACCATGCGGGGTCTTTCAGGTCGCAGGGGATATTTTGCTCCCGCTCCCCGGCGGGCAGCAGCTGCTGCCGCAAGGCAATCATATCCGGGAAATCCAGATTGTAGATCTTGCAGCTGCCGTTGTCGCAGGCTCTGCCGGTGTTATCCAGCCCACAGCCCAGATTGACCACCGCTGCACAGGGGTGCGTTTTCAGGTATGCCCGTACCTCAAAGGCAAGGTCGTTCTGCCGCATGGCCACCTCCAGCGCACCGAACCGCTGCATCAGGCTGCGGGAGCTTTTCTCCGCCCCTGAAAAATCGTAGTCGATCTGGTCGAGCAGACGAACCGCTGTTTCATCCCGGTAAAGGTTCGGATACAGCTCCGTACACAGCTTCCGGGAATACAGCGGGAGGATCAGCGTCTCCTGCACGGTGTTTTTCTCGATTTTGTATTTCATAGGTTCCTCCCTCAGTGAGTAAAAACA
>ENA-UESH01000682-UESH01000682.1-human-gut-metagenome-genome-assembly--contig:-NODE-682-length-29797-cov-3.659085_pt1 | contig 29797 bp, 47 predicted proteins | sample MGYA00243001_ERZ508002 | MGnify/ENA primary metagenome ERZ508002 (study PRJEB26167, sample SAMN06115447) | human gut metagenome | host: Homo sapiens | place: China:Anhui | collected 2015-08-07 | study... | reverse complement strand
GGAATTCCGGAACGACACGTTCGGCATGAACGAAATCTACCGGCAGAACAACCCGGATATTCTGTTCGACTCGGCCATTCTCGGCGCGCTGATCTCCTCGTGCAGCTTTATCTACATCAGCGCCGGGGCGAACGGCGATCCCCGGATGCAGGTGATCGACGGCGGCCACGCGACCGGCATCATCGACCCCATCACGAACCTGCTCACCGAGGGATACGCCGTTCTCGAGGCAAAGGACGGGCGCGCGGTGACGGAAGCGTATTTTATCCCCGGCGAAACGCAGATCCTCCGGAAGGGAAAGCCGCCGGAGAGCTTCAAAAACTCCGTGCCGTACCCGCTGCTTGCGCCGATCATCTTCCGGCCGGACGCGGTCCGGCCATTCGGACACAGCCGGATCTCCCGCGCGTGCATGTCGCTGGTGGACAGCGCCATACGCACGGTAAAGCGCGGCGAGATCTCCGCGGAGTTTTACTCCTTCCCGCAGAAGTACATCACGGGGCTTTCTCCGGACGCCGAGACCATGGATACCTGGAAGGCCGCCATGTCCTCCATGCTGACGTTTACCAAGGACGAGGGCGGCGACCGCCCGACGGTCGGGCAGTTCAGCCAGCAGAGCATGCAGCCGCACATCGAGCAGCTGCGCATGTTCGCTTCCCTCTTCGGCGGCGAGGTCGGGCTGACGCTTGACGATCTCGGCTTCCCGAGCGCAAACCCGAGCAGCGCCGAGGCGATACGCAGCACGCATGAGAGCCTGCGCCTGACGGCGCGGAAGGCGCAGCGCACGTTCGGCAGCGGCTTCCTGAACGCCGGATACCTGGCGGCGTGCCTCCGGGACAGCTATCCCTACAGGCGGACGATCCTCGGCGAGACGCAGCCCGTCTGGGAGCCGATCTTCGAGCCGGACGCGGCCATGCTGTCGCTCATCGGCGACGGCGCGGTCAAGATCAATCAGGCGATCCCCGGCTTTTTCAACGCGGACGGGCTCCGCGATCTGACCGGAATCCGGGGAGGCCAGAATGACTGACGCCGTGCCGGAGCTGTGGGAGCGGATCTCCCGGGATTTCAACCGCAGCGCGAGCACCGACGTATGGATCCGGAGCTTCCTCCGCCGGGTGAAGGACGGGACGGCCACGAGCGAGGAGGCCTCCGTCTACGCCGGGAGGCTCGGCACCCACGCCGGGAGCGCGCTGGCAAGAGCGCTGAAAAAAGAGAGCCTCCCGGACGGGAAGCTCTACTGGAATATCGCGGACCGGACGATCCGGCCGCTGCTGACGGAGGTCCATCGGCGGGTCAACGACGCGGCCGCCGCCGTGCTGGCGGCGGAAAACAAAAGGAACGGAATCGGACTCAAGCCGATGCGCGGGCCATGGCCGGAAAACCGCGTGAAGGATCTGATCGACAAGATCGTGGAGGTTTACGCGGAGGATGAAGGCTGACGGCTTCCTGCGGGCTACGCTCGAAAATATATCTCGCGGCATGTATGACGATTTCGTCGAATCGAGCTGCCGCTCCATGCGGAAAAGCGGCGCCAAGGCCGTCATTGTCCGGAAGGAGATCGGAAGCTGCTGCGACTGGTGCCGAAGTCTGGCCGGGACGTACGACTACAGTGCGGGGCAGTATCCGGACGATATTTTCCGCCGTCACGAAAACTGCCGGTGCATCGTCACCGTATCGAACGAAAAGGGCCATTATACCGACGTATGGTCCAAGCGCGAATACGATTCGGAGCGGGAGCTGATCCGCGGGCGGATCGAGGATATCCAGCACGAAGAGGCGCGCACCGCCGTGAGGAAACGGAAAGCCCGGAAGCGGGCTAAGGCCGTTTCCGAGGGAAAGCAGTTTTTCGATTCGACAGACTTCTGGAAGGACGCGGACCGCCGCGCCGGGGAGGACTTCTATACCGGAGTTAAGAATCCGGGCAAGGTGTTCTACAAGGACGGGCAGCGGTACGAGATCGACAATCATCATGTCAAATTCGAGCCGTCACAGCACGAGCGGGAGATCGCCGAGGTCCTTGCTGAACAATTGCATGAACGGGTCATTTTGCAGCCGAAGATTGAATATCCAAAGGGAATAAAAATGCCGGATTACACTATCGGCGGAAAATCATATGACTTAAAAACAATAGAGGGAGCTGGAAAAAACACACTTGACAGTTCAGTAAAAAGGAAAAAAGGACAGGCGAGCAATTTCGTCTTTGATGTCACAAAGTTTGCGGTTTCAGACGACGAAATGTTTCGTCAAGCGTCACACATCATCGAACGAAGAGACTGGATTGACAAGGTTATTCTGATCCGGAACAACGAAATCATTCGGATTTTTGAGAGAACATAAAAAAATGGAGCCGACCCCGGCCCAAGGGGGCCACGATAAGCTCCATTCTAACCAGCAGCAACCCTAAAGTGGATCACCCCCGGCATCTTTATTATATGCACTTCCCCATGAAAATGCAAGCTTTTTTGCGGCCTCGAGAAAAATAAAAGCCGCCTAAAATGTCCAGATCACTGGACATATAGACGGCTGTGAGCCGACCGCAGCCCAAGGGGGCCGCGACCAGCTCCGCGGAAGCCGACCGCAGCCCAGATGTGCCACGATAGGCTCCATTTCAAGCGCCTAACACGTCCAGGAAACTGGACGTATAGGCGGCTATCCGCCAGACCGCAGCGCTCTCACGCCACGACCCAGCGTCTACGTTATTATACGCATATTTCCCATGAAAATGCAAGCTTTTTTGAAAGGAACGGCCCATGAAAAAACGGCGCGGCAGCCAGAATCCGACGAAGCTGATCCTCTGCCGGTATAAGCACAAGATGAGCCGGTACGGCGAGGCCGTGGAGCTTTACGAGCGGACCGGCCGCACCGCGCAGCGGTGGCAGGTGCTTCTGCTGCGGCACATTCTCGCCACGGACAAGGCCGGTCTGTGGGTGCATACGAAATTCGGCTATGCCGTCCCGCGGCGAAACGGCAAGAACGAGGTCGTCGTCATGCGCGAGATCTTCGGGCTGAAAAACGGCGAGCACATCCTGCACACCGCACACCGGACGACCACGACGCACGCGGCGTGGGAGCGGCTCTACGATATGCTGCAGAAGGCCGGCATCCCGGTAGCCAGCACATACCGCGCCTACGGCCGGGAGCACATCTTCCTGAAGAACGGCGGAAAGATCGAGTTTCGCACCCGCACCAGCAAGGGCGGTCTCGGCGAGGGCTTCGATCTTCTGGTGATCGACGAGGCGCAGGAGTACCAGGACGATCAGGAGAGCTCGCTCAAGTACACCGTTTCCGACAGCCCGAATCCGCAGACGATCCTCTGCGGGACGCCGCCGACGCCCATCAGCGCCGGAACGGTGTTCGTAAAGTTCCGGCAGAGCTGTCTCGCCGGGGAGCTGAAGCACAGCGGCTGGGCGGAGTGGTCGGTGGAGTATCAGACGGACCCGAGGGACAAGGAGGCGTGGTATCTTACCAACCCGAGTCTCGGAACCATCCTCAACGAGCGGAAGATCACGGACGAGATCGGGCCCGATCCGGTCGATTTCAACATCCAGCGTCTCGGTCTGTGGCTCACCTACAACCAGAAGAGCGCCATTTCGGAGGCCGAGTGGCAGAGCATCCAGACGGATGTGGTGCCGGAGCTGACGGGGAAGATCGTTGTCGGGATCAAGTTTTCCCACGACGCGGCGTCTGTTTCTCTCGGCGTGGCCGCGCGGACGAAGGACGGCCGGATCTACACGGAGGTCATCGACTGCCGCAGCACGCGCAGCGGCACGGCGTGGATCCTGGACTTTCTCAAAAAGACCGCAGGCTCCACCAAAAAGGTCATTATCGACGGCGCAAGCGGTCAGCAGCTGCTCGCCGATGAGATGAAGGCCGCCAAGCTCAAGCCGCCGCACCTGCCGACGACGCGGGACGTGATCACGGCGAACGCCGTTTTTGAGCCCAGGATCGAGCAGGGCATCCTATGCCACAGCGGGCAGCCCAGCCTTGCGCAGGCGGCCTCCAGCTGCGAGCACCGCGCGATCGGCTCCAACGGCGGCTTCGGCTACCGGGCCATCAAGGAGGGCGTGGATATTTCCGTTCTGGACTGCGCCGTGCTGGCGTGCTGGGGCGTTGACGAATTCAAGGAAACGCAGATCCGGCAGAGGATCTCGTACTGACAGATCGTGTTCAATTCGGACACACGTCCGATTAACAAAACTACCTCGACGGAGGGCATAAACGGAGGATTCATTATGGCAGAGTTTACACCGATCACCACGCAGGAAGCGTTTGACGAGGCGATCAAGAGCAGACTGGAGCGGGAGCGCGCATCCGTCCGGAAGGAATACGCCGACTACGACAGTCTCAAGGAGAGCCTCGCCAAGAAAACCAAAGAGGCCGAAGAGCTTACGGGCAGCATCGGCGGTCTGAAGGCTCAGATCGACGAGCTGAGCAAAAAGGTGAGCACAAACGAGACCGACTCGGCAAAAACGCGGATCGCTTACCAGATGGGACTTCCCTATGAGATGTCCACGCGGCTCGTCGGCAGCACCGAGGACGAGATCCGAAAGGACGCCGAGGCCCTGCAGAGGCTTGTCGGCGGCGCCAGAGCGCAGCCCATGTTTTCGCCGGAGGGCGGCGAAGGCGACGCCAAAGACGCAGCGCTCCGAAAAATGCTCGGAGACATGAAAAACTGAAAAGGAGTTTAATTCCATGACTGACAATTCGACGCATACCATTTCCAAGGGGACCATGTTCCCTCCCCAGCTCGCTGCCGAGATCTTCAACAAGGTCAAGGGTCATTCCTCCCTTGCCATGATGACGCCCAGCGAGCCCATTCCCTTTAACGGCAAGGACATTTTCACGTTCTCGCTCGACCACGAGATCGCCATCGTCGGCGAGAACGCCGCCAAGCCCGCGGGCGGCGCCACCGTGACGCCGGTGCAGATCCGCCCGGTCAAGGTCGTGTATCAGTCCCGCGTTTCGGACGAGTTCATGCTGGCGGCCGAGGAGGCGCAGCTCGACACGCTGCGCGCCTTTGTGGACGGCTTTTCCGCGAAGGTGGCCCGCGGTCTGGACATCATGGCGATGCACGGCGTGAACCCCTTCGATGGCAGCGCGTCGAGCATCGTCGGCAACAACCACTTCGATTACGCGATCCCCGAAGCGAACAAGATCGTGTACGGTCACGACAGCTCCGCCGCGGACGCCAACATTGAGGAGGCTCTCGGGAAGATCGAAAGCCCGACCGGCATCATCATGGGCAAGACCATCCGCACGGCGGTCGCCGAGCTGACCACCAGCAACGCCCGCAAGTACCCCGACTTCGCGTGGGGCGCGACGCCGCCCACGCTCGGCGGCATGAAGCTCGACAGCAACTCCACCGTGGAGTTCAATGCCAGCAAGGACCGCGCCATCGTCGGCGACTTCTCCGCTTTCCGCTGGGGCTTTGCCAAGGAAATGCCGATGGAGATCATTGAGTACGGCGATCCGGACGGCTCCGGCACCGACCTGAAAAAGGCCAACCAGGTGCTGATCCGCAGCGAGGCGTACATCGGCTGGGCGATCCTTGACGGGGCGTGCTTTGCGAGGGTCTACGCAAACCCTTGAGCGCGAACCTGACTGAGCTCAAGTTGGGTTCGCTGACTCTGACGCCGGAGTTTGATCCCGGTGTGACCGAATACACGGCGTCAACGAGCAACGCAACCACCGCCGTGACCGCTACGCCGGAGGACAGCAGCGCCGCCGTGACTCTCAAGCTCGGCGGGGCAGCCGTCACGTCTCCCGTAACGTGGGCAAGCGGCGAAAACACGCTGACGGCGGAGGTCACCAACGGCGACGTATCCAAGACCTACACCGTGACCGTGACGAAGACCGGAGCGTGACCATGAGCAGCAAAGCCTTTGCCAGCGTCAACGACGTCCGCCTGCTCTGGCGGGCCATGACCACGGAGGAGCAGGAGCGGGCAGACGCCCTGCTCACCGTGATCTCCGATGCGCTCCGCGTTGAAGCCAAGGGGGTCGGGAAGGATCTTGACAGCATGATCGCGCAGGACGAGACGGGCGCTATGGCCAACGTGGCCAGGAGCGTAACGGTCGATATCCTCTCGAGAATGCTCACGGCACCCACCGACGAGGCAGCATTCAGTCAGTTCTCCCAGAGCGCGCTGGGATACACCGCATCCGGCACATATCTATCGCCGGGCGGCGGACTGTTCATCAAGAAAGCCGAGCTTGCAAGGCTCGGCCTTCGCCGGCAGAAGATTGGGGCGATCAACCTGTGCGGATAAAAGGGATCCAGGTCACGCTGTACGAGCGAACGCAAAACGGAACGGACAGCTTCGGCGCTCCCGTCTGGGACGAGGCTTCCGTTGCCGTTGACAATGTTCTCGTTTCCCCCGTGAGCACCGAGGCGCAGGTCAACGCCGCGCCGGCAGCGCTTTACGGGCGGAGAGAGCTGTACCAGATCGCCGTGCCGAAGGGCGACAGCCACCGCTGGAGCAACTGCCGCGTGTCTTTTTTTGGCAAGATGTGGCGGGTAATCGGCGGCGAGAAAAGGGGCATCGAGAGCAGCATCCCGCTTCTCTGGAACGCAATCTACACTGTGGAGGCTATCGATGAGTAACGTGACGATCGAGCTCAATTCCGCCGGTGTCCGCGAGCTTCTGCAAAGCGCGGCCATCCGGGCAGCCGTCATGGAGGCGGCTGCCGGAGTCTGTGCCAGAGCCGGAGACGGATACACGGTTGAGGCGTACACGACAGCGCAGCGAGCGGCTGCGCGAGTGAAGGCCGAGGCCGACACTGCCAAAAAGGAAAACCGAGAGAACAACACGCTGCTCCGGGCGCTCGGCTGATGTGTCCAATTCGGACACAGGAGAAGAATATGATCATCGAACAAAGGGTCCGAGACTATCTGGCCGCCAATACCGGAAAAACGGTCGTTCTGGAATACCCGGAGAGGCCGGAGGCTTCGTTCATTCTCGCGGCACGCACCGGCGGCGGCGGCGAATTTGTACGGCGGGCAACCTTCGCCATACAGAGCTATGCCGCCGCACTGGCGGACGCCGCAGAGCTGAACGAGACCGTGAAGAAGGTCATGAGCCGCTTTGCCGCGGAAACAAACATTTCCGCCTGCCGGCTGAACAGCGACTACGAGTTTACGGACACGAGCAAAAAGCGCTACCGCTATCAGGCGGTATATGAAATCTACTATATGGAGGATTAACTATGGCTGCACCTGCAAAAAACGCCGTTTCCACCGGGAAGCCCAAGGTTGCCGGATCGGTCTATATCGGCTCGGCGGCTGCCGCAGCGCCCGCCGACGCCACCACCGAGCTCGGCACCGGGTGGACGCCTCTCGGCTACGTCGGCGAGGACGGCGTGACGAATGAAAACAGCCCGGAAACCGATTCAAAGAAGGCCTGGGGCGGCGACATCGTGCTGAAGCTTCAGACCGAGAAGCCGGACACCTTTACCTTTAAGCTGATCTCCTCGCTGGATCTGGACGTGCTGAAGGCCGTATACGGCGACGGCAATGTGTCCGGAACGCTGGCGGACGGGATCACCGTTACCGCCACCGGCGAGGAGCTGCCCGAAAAGCAGTGGGTGATCGACATGGTGATGCGCGATAACGCCGTGAAGCGCATCTACATTCCCTCCGGCTCCATCAGCGAGATCGGCGAGATCGTCTACAAGGACGACGAGGAGGTCGGCTACGAGCTTACGATCATGGCTATGCCCGGTTCCGACGGCGCTACGCATAAGGAATTCATCAAACGGGCCGCGGGCGCCGGAGGCGGCTGATGACGAAGAAGCTCACGACGCCCAGAGGCGCGGTGCTGGAGATCGAGCTGACGAAGCTGGACGATATGCGGCTTTTTGACGCGCTGGTCGCTCTGCAGGACGGCGATCCCCTGCAAATGCCGCGGATCATGAATCTGATCCTGACGCCTGAGCAGAAGGCCGCCGTTTACGAGGCGTGCAGAGACGAGAACGGGCGGGTCCCCATCGAGGCGGTCAACGATGAGATCCTTGCCATCTTCAACGCTTTCAACGAATCAAAAAACTCCTGATCCTCGCCGCCATGGCGGCCAGAGACGAAGACGCTCTGGTGTGCGACATGGCTGAGACCTACCACATTTTCGATTACCGAGCCTTGCCGCTGTTTCTCGCCGCAAGGCTCGCATGCGGATTGCGGGAAAACAGCCGGAGCAAAATGCGGCTCGCCGGAAACCGGATCGAGCTGAGAGACGCGCTCCTCGCTGCCATTCTCGACCGTGTGAGCTTTTTGGCATGGGCGCAGACCCGCGACGGGCAGAAAAACCGAAACCGCCCTGCGAGCATTCTGGACCGCCTGATGCACGAGCCGGACGAACGTGAGACGCCTGTCGTTTATGCCGGCGGCGAGGAGTTTGAAAAAGCAAGAAAACAGATCCTGCAAAGGATCCTCGGGGAGGCAAAAGCCAATGGCTGATATCGCAACCGCATTTGTAAAAATCATGCCGTCCGCGCAGGGGATCAAGGAGCAGCTGGGAAGGCAGTTCGAGGGCGAGGGAGAATCCAGCGGAAAGAGCTTCGGGAAGGGCTTTGGCGGATTGCTGAAAAAGGTCCTTACCGGCGCGGCTGTCGCCAAATCGCTGAAAGCTTTCGGCAGCATCGTCCGGCAGGGCGTCGACGCCTACGCAAACTATGAGCAGCTCGTCGGCGGCGTCGAGACGCTGTTCGGCACCGGCGGGCAGGGCCTGCGGGAGTACGCCGCCAGCATGGGAAAATCCGTGGCGGATGCTGCCGGCGAATGGAAGGCGTACAAGGCAGCCCAGAATACCGTGCTGCAAAACGCCTCCAATGCTTACGCCACAGCCGGACTAAGTGCCAATGCCTACATGGAGACCGTCACCGGCTTTGCCGCTTCTCTGAAGCAGAGCTTTGACGGAACGGCAGCCGGGGCGCAGGCTGCGGCCATCGCGGCGGATATGGCAGTTACAGACATTGCCGACAACGCCAACAAGATGGGCACGCCGATGGAGAGAATAACGGATGCATATCAGGGGTTTGCGAAGCAGAACTACACCATGCTCGACAACCTCAAGCTCGGGTACGGCGGCACGAAGACCGAGATGGAACGGCTTCTCGCCGACGCGCAGAAGCTGACCGGAGTGAAATACGATATCAACAACCTTGCCGACGTTTATTCCGCCATTCATGTGATCCAGGGCGAGCTCGGCATTACCGGGACGACCGCCAAAGAGGCCATGAGCACGATCCAGGGCTCGCTGAACATGACAAAGGCGGCATGGGAGAACGTGCTTACCGCGCTCGGCGGCGGCGGAGAGCTCGACGGCGCAGTAACGAACCTGATCACCTCGGCCACGGCCTTCGCGGGAAATCTCCTGCCGGTCGTCAATACGGTGCTGACCGGGATCGTTTCGGCGCTGCCGCAGCTGGTGACGGCGGCGGTCGGCTTTGTGCCGCAGCTTGCTACCACGCTGATCACGCTGGCTCCGACGCTGCTGACGGCCGGGATACAGCTGTTCACGGGGCTTGTGCAGGCGCTGCCGATGATCGTCCCGGCGCTGATCGCTGCGCTGCCGGGGATGATCACACAGGTCACGACGGCGCTCGTGACAAATCTCCCGCTGCTGATCGGGGCAGGCATTCAGCTGTTTCTGGGGCTTGCTCAGGCGCTGCCGCAGGTGATCCCCGCTGTCGTTTCGGCCATCACGTCGGCCATTCCCGATATGGCCGGGGCAATTCTTGAGGGGATCCCGGACATGCTGTCGGCCGGTATCGATCTGATCAACGGTCTGGCGGCCGGCATCTGGCAGGGCATCCAGTCGCTGCTCGGCTCCGTCGGCGAGTGGTGCGGGCAGATCATCGCCAAGGTCAAGGGCGTTTTCGGCATCGCGTCGCCGTCGAAGGTATTCCGGGAGTTCGGCAAATACCTCGACGAGGGACTTGCGCTCGGCATCACCGGCAGCACGAGCATCGTGCAGCGGGCCGTAGGCGAGCTCGCCGGGAAGACCACCGACGGCTTCGCCGCCGTCGGGGAGCTGCGGTCCGGCATCGGCACGCCGATGGGCGCGGTTTCTCCCGTGAAGCAGAATATTGTCAATCTCAACGTTTCCGCGAAGGAGCTCACGAAGAGCGATACGGATTATCTCGTGGAGACCGTCAACCGCAGGCTCGGAGGGTTCGCATGAGAAGAAAAATCTACATTCAGAACGAATCCGGAGGCCGAATCGCGCTGAACGGTGAGACGGGGATCACGATCGTCGATTCCACCGGCTTCGGTGTGGACACCGCCGAAGAGTTTGCGGATATCGGCTTCGGGTTCTTCTCTCCTGTCAGCACAGACAGCCACCCGCAGCAGAGCATTGCCGGAACGCTGTTCTTCAAGGGAGCCGACACGTTCGCCATGTACGAGACGTTCGCCGACTTTCTTATGAAGGCCGGCAGACTGTATGTCGTTGCGGAGCTCGTGAGCGGCGCCGGTGCTTACATGCGGGAGGTTCGGGTGAATTTCATCACGAAGGGCGAGCGGGAGCGCAACCATCTTCAGGTGCCCGTCAGCTTCCTTTCGCTTACCCCGTGGTTCAGAAATACAAAGCTGAACATCCGGCTGGATCGCGCTCCGGCGTCCGCCGCGCGGTTCGGCACCGAATTCTTCGGCTCCGCAGCGTTTACCGCGGCGTTTGATTCGGGCTTTACCGTCGAAATCCCGCCGGACGGGCAGCTGCCGGCCGTCCTGCAGCTCACGTTTACCGGCGCGGTGACCAATCCGCGCATCGAGCTGCGCGGCGTAGGCACGGGAGCGCTGTACTGTCTGTGCGCCGTTTCCGTCAAGCTGAACGCCGGAGACCGGCTGGAATACTCCGCGAGCCCCGTCGATGCGTTCATCCGGAAGGTGAGCTCCGGCGGTGTTGTAACGGATCTCATGGATCGGGTCGACCCCTCCGCTGATCCGTTTGCGCTGATCCCCATCACCGAGCCTGTCCGTCTGACGTTCAGCGGAGACGCGGAGCCCGACGGCAGCGCAGAGGCGTCTGTCCGGTATTACTACAGGAGCATATAGAGCTATGATATGCAACATTCGCAGGCTGTCGACGTGGGAGCATCTCGCGTCGCTTACGGCTTTGGACTGGGAGCTGCCCCTCTGGGCGGAGGACGACGAGCAGGGGCGTGTTACCATTTTCGGCGAGCAGCCCGACTACAGCGGGCAATGGGCATGCATCAACGGCGGGCTGTTCTTCATCTCGGGCTCCGCGCCCGATTCGGGCAGCACGAAGCTGACGCTCCGGCTCCCGCGGTACGCCTTTTCCCGAGAGCTTCCCTACAGCGGGACTGGCTCGGAGACATACGGCGAGTTTATCGCCGGGATCATCACCGCGGAGTACATCGGGCAGGCGGACGAAGAATACGCGACGCCCTACCTTTCCGTTTCCAACACGGATAAAACGGCGTTCACGTTCCCCGTCGAGAGCGGGAAGCTGTACGCGCTTTCGGATATCTGGACGGCAGCAGAAAAGGCAGGCGTCCGGTTCGCGTTCTCGACGGCGCCGGAGGCTCTGACGCTTACGGTCGAGACGGGCGAGCCGAAAACCGTCAATCTGTTTTCCGGCAATGCCGGTGTGATCGTGTCCTCGCAGCAATGGTCCAGCTCCGTCGTCGCGAAGGTCACCGTGCGGCCGGAGGGCGGTACGCCGGAGGACTGGTATCTGCAGGAGGACGGCAGCGTGGCGCAGACCCCGCCGCAGGAGCGGCTCCGGGGGCAGTGGACGACGGTTGAGATCAGCGGCGACAAGCCGCCGCAGGAGGCGGCGCAGGAGGCGATGGATAACAACACCGCCGGATACAAGATCGAGCTCCATACAACGCGCGCCGATCTGCATCTCGGCGATACGGCAATGCTGCGCTCCGGCGGACTGACGCGCAGCATAAAGCTTTCCGCCTGCATCGCATCAAGCGCGGATTCCCGCAGGAAGATCAAATGCGGCACGCTGGCGGCAACGCTCTCGGATGCGCTGAGGCAGGCGACGCAGGGCAGAAAATAGGAGGGTCATTATGGCTATTTTACCGTACAATTTTGAAAATCAGGCGATCACCGCCGCCGGGCTCGCGGCCGCGCTTCGGGCGCTTCTTGCGGACGGGCCGCTGCACGGCTGCGCTGTCGGCTTTGACGGCACAACGGTCAGCATCGCTCCCGGACGCATCATTATCGGCGGCTATGTTTTCCGCCTGTCCGCCGCGGCCGTCGTGGACGTTCCAACAACGGAGAGCACGGCCTCGGTCGTTGTGCGGCTTGACCTGAGCAAGCCGAGCACCGCCGGAAGCTTCGAGCAGATAGAGCTCCGCGCCGAGGCGGGCGATTACACGCCGGTCCGTTCCGATCTCGACGCCGGCACGGGGAACGTTTACGAGCTCGTCCTTGCGCGGGTCACCATTGCCGATGCAGCGATCACCGCCGTTTCGTATACGGCGCCCAGCGCTCACCGGGCCTCCCATATAGGCACCGCCGAGCCGGGCGCCGATCTCGGCGTGTACGGGGATACCTATCTCATGTACTCAGAGTGAGGTGAGCGGAATGGCATGGAGCAAAACAGCGCCAGAACTGCCGAACGGCAGCGCGTGGGAGCAGACGATCACAAAGACAAACTTTTTTGAGCAGAACTGGTTTGTACTGAGCGGCGAATACTCTATCGCAAGGCTGGAAGGGAAACAGTTTGCCGTCCGTGTTTTGGTATCCCCAAGCGGCGGTTCTTACGGCAACCATCCGGAATACGCCGACTTATATCTCCGCTGCGATATCGGGGATGCTAAGGGGACAGCCGAAGAGCCCGGCGATCTCCCCAAAACGCCAACGTATTGGTATTTCGTTGGAGAAGCTGATGCAGGGACGGAAATCACCGTTGTTTACGGGATAACAAGCAGCTCTTCCAGCAGAAGTAACGGCACGGTCAATCTGACCGCCCCCGCGCTGCTCGGCGCGACGGTTTTTTTGAGGGTCGGCGGCGTGTGGAAGAGAGCGCAGGTCAAGGTCAAGGTCGGCGGCGTCTGGAAGGACGCCGTGGCAAAAATTAAGGTCGGAGGGACTTGGAAATGACAGAAAAAGAATGGAGACAGAAGGTCGTCTCTACGGCCGAAGCATGGCTGGGGACGCGCGAATACGACGCCAAGCATTACGAAATGCTGGACATCTACAACGCGCAGAGCCCGCTGCCGCGCGGCACGCGGATGCAGGCGACGTGGCCGTGGTGCGCGATGTTCGTCAGCGCCGTGTCGCTTCAGTGCGGTTTGCGCGAAATCATGCCGACCGAGTGCGGCTGCCCCGGCATGGTGCGGCTCTATCAGGAGCTCGGGCGCTGGGTAGAAAATGACGCCTACGTCCCCTCTCCGGGCGACGTCATCTTCTACGACTGGCAGGATATGGGATACGGCGACAACGTAGGCCAGCCCGACCACGTCGGCATCGTGGCGTCCTGTGACGGTCAGACGATGACCATCATTGAGGGCAACTGCGACAATGCCGTCAAGACGCGCGCGCTGGCCGTGAATGACCGCTTCATCCGCGGCTATGGCGTTCCCGACTACGCAAGCAGGGCGGACGGAGCAGATCCGCAGCCGGAACCGACGCCCGCGCCTGAACCGACGCCGCAGCCGGAACCGGAGAAGCCCGCCGGGGAGACAACGGTTGATCCGTTCATCACGGCGAAGGCTCGAGAGGTCATCGCCGGAAAGTGGGGAAACGGACAGGCTCGCAGGGACGCGCTCGCCGCATGGTTTGTCAAAGCCGTGCAGGACGAGGTGAACAGAATTCTCGGAGGCTGACAATGGAGGAAAAGACCATGGACAACGCGGTCAAGCTCGCGGAGGTTGACCAGCGGGCGCGCAGCAACACTCGGCGCATTGAGAAGCTCGAGGAGGTGCAGGACGAAATTCGTTCACTCGCCACCTCCACGGCGGTCATGGCGCAGCGGCTCGGCGAGGTCGAGAACCACGTCGATGAGATCAAGGTCTCCGTGAAAACGCTGGAGGCAAAGCCCGGCAAGCGCTGGGAATCGATCGTTGAAAAACTGATCTGGCTGGTCGTCGGCGGCGTCATCGCCGCGGCGCTGGCTCAGGCAGGAATTATTTAAGGAGGAACAAAAATGGAGAACATCTTCGGACTGACCACCTGCGTGGCGATCGTCGTGATCGCCTACCTCGTCGGCATCGTCATCAAGAACACCGACGCGATCGACGACAAGTGGATCCCCGCGATCTGCGGCATCGTCGGCGCGCCTCTCGGCGTGCTGGCGCTGCACATCGTGCCGGACTTCCCGGCCACGGACTATCTGACGGCGGTCGCCGTCGGCATCGTGTCCGGCCTCGCCGCGACCGGCGTGAATCAAGTGTTCAAGCAGCTCCGCGACAACTGAAAACGGCGTGTCCAATTTGGACACGCCAAGCAAAAGAAACGCCGCGCAAGCCCGGAAAAAAGGGTTTGCCCGGCGTTTTTCAATAAAGAATTGAAAGCGTTGGGGGTGTTTTGGGGGTGTCTGGCTCGCAGAGCAGCATCTCCGAGAAAAGTAAAAAGCCTGTAACCGTTGAAGTTACAGGCTTTTTGATGGTCGGAGTGGCGAGACTTGAACTCGCGGCCTCTTGGTCCCGAAAGTTTGTGGGTGTCATAGGCGGAAAACGCCGGAAAGCCTTGAGAATCAAGGGCTTTCGGCGTTTTTCGTTGGTTTTCCGTGCCCGCAAATGGGCGAAAAATGCCGGGGAAATCCGCCGGAAACCGCGGATTTAAGGCTTTTCCGAGGGCGTTGGGGGTGTCGTTGGGGGTGTCGCGACAGGGGCAAAAACGGCGTTGATGTCGTCGGCAAGATCTTCCGGAGCGTGTCCCATTAGGTCGGTGTAGATCTTGATCGTGACGGCAGGGTCGGCGTGGCCGGCGAGATACTGCACGCGCTTGAGCGGCACTCTCCCGAGGATGAGGCGCGTGATGTATGTGTGCCGCAGAATGTGCGGCGTAACCTTCGCGCTGACCGTCACCCTGACCGCCGGGTGCTTCGGCGAGGCGGTGCCCAGCGGCCTGTCCGGCGCAGCGCAGCGCACCGAAATAGAGCGCAGCAGGCTTTGCAAGCTGCTGTAGGTGATCGGCCTGCCGTCTTCCCTGCCGACGACCGGAAACGCGCTCAGATCGCCGCTGCGGCTCTTTTGCTGCCGGGCACGCTCGGCGGCGAGCCATTCGGAAAGCTGCGGAGGAATGGGGATAGAGCGCGCCGCGGCGTCGCTTTTGAGTTGATTGCTGATCTCCGGCTGCGAGTGCTTTGGCCAGCGGCAGGCGCGGCAGACGATGATGTGCGGCGTGGGGTCCGATTCAAACACGCAATCCCACAAAAGGCCGCAGATCTCTTCCCGGCGCAGCCCGGCGAACAGGCCGAGGCGGACGAACCCCTCCGCGCGCAGCCCGGCGACGGCCGAGAGCAGCTCATCCTCCTGCCGTTTTGTCAGCGCTTTTTTCTGGGGCGGCTTTTTCCCGCCCGGCTTTAGAGTGCGCGTCGGATCCTTGCGGATGACATCAGCGTCCGCGGCGGCGGAGAAGATCTGCTTCAGCGTCTGCACCGTATCGCGCTGGCTGCTGCGGCCGAGGTGCGCGCGCGTGGCCATCACGTCGGCGATGCTGTCCGTCGTCACCTCCGACATGCGAAGCGAGCCGATGACCGGCAGAATGATCGTGTTAATCTGCCGCGAATAATGCTCGCACATCTGCTCGGACAGGCCCGGCTTTCGGCGGGCGAACCATGCTGCGGCGTACTGCCACACGAACGGATCCGCGGCGAGCTTTTCCTCCGCCGCCCAGCTCGCGCGCAGCTCCGCGACGGCGAGATCGCGCTCGGCGATCGTCCGGCCGTAGACGTCGTGGTACTTCCCGTCCGGGCCCTTGATGCGCTTCCGGTATGACCTGCTTTTTCCGTATCGCGCTTCTTTTCGCATAACAAGCCCTCCGCATGATAAAATAGCATTGACAATTTTAAAAGCGTACATTATAATGTACGCAAAGGAGGCGATACCATGACCAACACGAACGCGACGAACTTCCGCCGGAACGCTTTCAGCTACTTTGACCAGGCGATCCAGTTCAACGACATCATCAACGTCACGACGAAGAACGGCAACGCCGTCGTTATGAGCGAGGAGGACTTCAACGGTCTCATGGAGACGTGCTTCCTGCTGTCCGTCCCCGGCATGCGCGAGCGGCTGACCGCTGCGGCCGCCGAGCCGCTGGAGGAGAGTGAAGATTTTGCCTGGTGAATACGCGATCCGGATCGCCGGAAGCGCCCAGAAGGATAAGGAGAAGGTCAAGCAGCATCCGGCCATGAAGGCAAAGGTCGAGCAGCTGCTCGGCATTCTGCGCGAAAACCCGTGGCAGAACCCGCCGCCGTATGAAAAGCTCAAGGGCGATCTCGCCGGGATGTATTCCCGCCGGATCAACGTGCAGCACCGGCTGGTGTATCAGGTGTTCGAGAAGGAAAAAACCGTCCGAATCCTTGCCATGTGGACGCATTACGAAAATTGAACGGAAGGTCAGCCGCCCAACAGGCGGCTGATTTTTTTGTGTCCGAATTGGACACAATTATTTCTTCCTCCGATGCGCTTCCGGCAGCTCCGCGCCGGGTCGTACCGTGCCGTGCCGCAGCTTTCCGCGCCATTCAGATCCACCTTTTGGGGCAGGCCATTACCGATATACGGACGGGAACAAATGCGTTAAACATCGTTTAACGCTGTTTAACAAGAAATTCATAAAAATTTATGTTGCAAATCGGCCGCCGGTCGCATATAATGATTGTGACAGAGCCCACCACGCATAAGGCGGCAACGCACTGCGGACCACGGTGGGACTTTTTATACCTTGGAGGCTGCTCTATGGCAGAACTAAAGAAACCGCTTTCGTACGAGGGCCAGCTCAAACGATTGAAGGTCGATCACAATCTGAAAATCGACAACGATGATGCGGCAACCAAGATTTTGAAACGGGTCAACTATTATCGTCTGAGCGCATACGGGCTTGGTCTGATGCAGGAGGATGATAAAGAAAAATACCGTGATGGAATAACATTGGAGCATATTTTTCGTCTGTACACATTTGACAGCAGACTGCGCAGCATTCTCTTTCCTGCCATCGAGAAGCTGGAAATACAGCTCCGCGCCCAAATATCCAATCATCTCGCCATGACGTATGGAGCAGACGGGTACACATATCCTTCAAACTTTACAGATAAGGCAACCAAGGACGGGAAAACTGTTCACGAAAAAATCATGGAGGACTTCAGGCGTGAGATAAATCACCAAGGGAATGCTCCATTTGTACGGCATCATATGGAAAGATATGAAGGACGCTTCCCAGCGTGGGTAGCTGTGGAGCTTTTTACCTTCGGAAACCTTGCCTCGATATACAGCATTATGAAACCGGATGACCGCAAAGCAATTGCCGGTCTATATAATACGGATCCGAAGTATCTGGGAAGCTGGATGCTGTCGTTGGTGGAAATCCGCAACATCTGTGCACATTACGGTCGGCTCTACAATATGCCGCTCAAACAGGCACCGGCACTGTACCGTGAGCATCGCATATACCGGCAGGAGGGCAAAGCAACGAAGCTGTTTCAGGCTCTTCTTGCAATGAAGCGTGTTTTTGACAGCGACGCCCGCTGGAAGTCAGTAAAAACAGAGCTTGAGGCGCTTATAGAAGAATACGCCGACGTTGTAAATCTCTCGTTTATTGATTTTCCGAAAAATTGGAAAGACGTGCTTTGAGCTGCCAAGCTCCCCTCTCGGGGAGCTTTTTTTATTGCCCGTTCCGGGGATTTCCGGGGCGGGCTTTCTGCTGCCCGGCATTGTGTCCGAATTGGACACAATTATTTCTTCCTCCGATGCGCTTCCGGCAGCTCCGCGCCGGGTCGTACCGTGCCGTGCCGCAGCTTTCCGCGCCATTCAGATCCTCCTTTTGGGGCAAGCCACTACCGATATACAGACGGGAACAAATGCGTTAAACATCGTTTAACGCTGTTTAACAAGAAATTCATAAAAATTTATGTTGCAAATCGGCTGCCGGTCGCGTATAGTATAGATGAAAAGGTGAAAGCCTTTTCCGTGTGCCGACACTGCAACCTGGCATTCATTCCGGACGTAAGGGCCGGACCGTTGGAGCGCAACAGAAAAACGCTACAGGTATTCCGGACGTAAGGGCCGGACCGTTGGCCGGCAACAGAAAAATCGGCATAAGGGCGGGGCTCAACAGCCCCGTCCTTTCCATTGGGAGAGAGAAAGAATGGACAAGCGGGAAGCTGTCGGCCTTATTGTCTCAGCAGCGAAGCGATACAAGGAAATGCTCTGCGGAAAGCAATTTCTCCTTGCCTGCGGTGATTCGGAGTTTCGGGAAGTCGCTTTTCAGGCGCACAACTTTGCGCACTTCACCGGTGTTCGGCTCCAAAATTGTTCGGCCAAGCAGTTTTATGAGAGAGCGCTGAGCGGCAAGCTGTCTGCATCTCATTTCAACCTCAGCGGCGACGGAAACACGCAGCGCAAGCTCGCTGTCATCGGCCAGCTGCCGGGGCTCTTCCACGCACCGCTGCTGTACGGGGCTTTCCTCGATTCCGGCATCTTCATCTCTGCCGACTATTTCGTGGGAAAGAATTTTATTTCCGTCGGCTTTCGTACCGGCAAGAGCTTCGACGTTCCCGTGACTCTCTACAATGAGGATATCCGGAAGCTGACTTATCAGCCCGAGAAGATCATCGCCGTATGGGAAAAGCCTATCGGCGGCGAGCGTTACGAAGAGCTTACATACAGCCGGATAGATGCGCCGGAGAAGCTGCTGGAATGCTTTTATAACGGATAATCTATTCTATGCTCCCCTCTCGGGGAGCTTTTTTTATTGCCCGTTCCGGGATTTCCGGGGCGGGCTTTTTTGTGTCCGAATCGGACACAGATTTATCTTTCAGCGCTGGTTCCGCCTGCCGTCTCATTCCTTTGATCCTGAGGATATGGGTTACCGCGAAAGTTCAAGCCGTCAATGTGCTCGAACAGTTCCTCCTTGATTGGTGCGTTCAGGGAATCCAACACAAAATCAACCCCTTCACGGCGCGCAAGCTTCGCCGCAGGGACAAAGTCACTGTCTCCGGCAATCAGCACGATCTGCTCCACCTGTTTTTTGTAAGCCAGAGAAGCGATATCAACGCCGATCTTCATATCAACGCCCTTTTGTTTGATGTTTGGCTGAAAATCGGCCTCTGACAGATCTGAAATCTGAATTTTTCCGGCGCAGAGTTTTTTTAATACATCGTATCGAATTTGGTATTCGGAGTTGTTGTCATCCAGAATGCCAAGACGAAGAGCGACCTTCCTTTTCTGTTTCAGTTCCTCCAAAAAAGCCTTCATCCACTTGCTCTGTGGCGTCCGAGAAAGATCCGTCGTTCGTTGCAGCAAGGGATGATATAACTGCTTTTCGATTGGCGGGCAATCATAATAAAAGATTCGATAGAGATCATGTTTTCGCCCATGCTCCGACAAATGTCTTTTACAATAGGTGAATAATCCATCTGCGGTTTCTGCGGGAGTTTTTTCGCCCCAGAGTTGCCGTGCCCTTTTTCGATAAAAACCTCCATCAACCAGAATTGCCGTTTTCCCCACCACGAATGCCCCTCTCTTTTTGTAAATAGAAAAGCCCTTGGATTCGACTTCTCCTTATCGTGGAGAGCCTACTTTCCAAGGGCGGATAAAAAAAACAGACAATGAGTATACCTCATGCTGATAGCTTAGTTTACCCGTTTTATCGGCCCGGTGTCAATGGAAAGTTTGCACAAAAATATCAAGCCGTGTTTAACAACAACAACGAATGCGACGAAATGACAGGGTATGTACAAGCATTAAGCCTTGCGGGATCGTGTCCAAATCGGACACACCCTTTATTCAAGCATATCGAGAAACATGCTTTCGGAGATCATATGGATATCGCAGCCCTGCTGCTGATACTTTCTCGCCGTCTGCTGCTTCGTGCTTTCGCCGTCGTCGCCGACGTCGACATTCTCAAAGCTCCCTTCGACGAGATAGTCCGTGTCGTGCGTGACTGAGGTTTTGCATCGGCCACCACGGTTTACGACCTCCTGCATGGCCTGCCGCCGTCCGTAGCGGGAAAGCTCTCCGGTGCACACGAACACCCTGCCATAGCACGGGTTGTTCTCGTCGATATCGTCGCACTCCGGCCGCAGCTCCGAAACCTTTACATACTCCCGAAACCCCATTTTCGGGCGTTCTTTTTTCTCGACGACCCGGACGGCCTTCCCGCCCTCGGCGATATACAGGAGCACCTTTGCCGCCATGCGGCTGTCATACCCGGCACGGTGGAAGCCGTCGCTGGGCAGATCGAACGCCTCGGCCAGATCGGACAGCTTGTGAGAGCTCATGGACGGAAAGGCCCTTCGCGCGACGGTCAGCGTGTCGATGTAATCATTGGAAAGCGCCCGAGCTCCGAACTGATCGGCGAGGCAGTTGAGAAAGCGTATGTCAAAGCCGATGTTGTGACCCACAAGCACCGAGGAGCCTATAAATTTCCAAAGAGGAAAGAAAACGTCGCAGGCGGGCGGCGCGTCCTTGAGCTTTTTGTTCGTGATGCCGGTCAGCATGGAAATGAACAGGTTGACCGGTCTGTCCGGCTTTATCAGGGTCTCATACGCTTCGACCGCGCGCCCATTCCGGTAGCGAACGGCGGAGACTTCTATGATCTCATTTCGGTCAGGACTGCGGCCTGTCGTTTCGGTGTCGATGGCAACAAATTCGTCGGGGACAACGATACTGTTCTTTCCCTTGCGCGAGCGTGTTTTCGCTGATGCAGCGGCCATTACGCATACCTCCATATATGTCCAAATTGGACACAAAAATTAAAAGCGGCCGGGGGGAACCCTGGCCGCAAAGTTTATGTGTATTATCCTGCCGTGGACTGCGCGCGGCGGTCTTCCCCCGACGCCATGAACGGCTCAAGGGCGAGATCGACCATGCCGCGGGCGCGCTCGTCCGCCGCGCGGTAGGCGCGGATGAGCGCATACTCCCCCTCCGAAAGCTCGGCGGAGGGCATGGCGGTGCGGCAAAGGAGATAATCGGCGGAGACATGGAAGATGTCGCAGAGCTGGTGAATGAGCGCCGGGTCGAGCGCTCGGAGCTCAAGCTCATAGTTAGATATTGCAGTGTTTCCAACATGAAGAAGCTCGGCTAATTCGGTCTGCTTCATGCCAGCGGCCGTGCGAAGCTCTTTGATGCGATTCATCGTCTCATCTCCGTTCCACATGAATTATACAAAACCTGCGGAGAATTTTGAAGCGTATTTCACAAATTGAAAAGAAAATATTAAACAGCGCTTGACATTTACATTTTTGTGGATTATCTTTAAGGCGTTCCTCAAGTTGTGGAATAACCAAGGGAACAAGCAAGGAGGAAAAACGGTATGGCTCACGAATATACGGTCGGAGTAGCCCCGGAACTGAGCGAGCTGGAAAATGACGCCCTCGCCTGGCGGGCTATCAGGCGCGACAACCTACGCATTGACAACTTCGTTTTCAAGTTCGCGCTGGAACAGGAAAAATACCTCCATTCCGAAGAGCACCGAAAGCAGCAGCTTCTTAAACGCATCGAGGAAATTGAGGTCAATTCGGAGCCGGAGGCGGCAAGTCCAAAGCCGGAGCCGGAGACCATCTGCACCGCAGACAGCGAAGAAGTCGAACGGATGAACGAAGAGACAAGGCGCCTGATCCGAAGGGCGAATATCAAGTCTGCTATTGCTCTTGGTATCGCCATCACGGCCATCGTTTTAAGGATCGTTTTAACAGTGAAACAGGCGCTGCACTAACCCCCACAGCTCCAGGCCGAAATCGGAAATGATCTGCACAAGGATCGCAATCACCGCAACGACGATTGCAACTGTTGATTTGCAGTTCGCTTTGTTGGAGATACGATTTGCCTCTCGCGCAATGCCGTTCGACTCGCGGGCGATATCAATGGCGTCATCGCCGCGCCTCTCTTCGCGCTGCGTTCGCTCGTACTCTTCCACGGCGGCGCGGCCGGGGTCTGTGAGACAATAGTAGCTCTGACGGTTCGCGTCATATTTCACACGGAGATACCCCAGTTTGAGAAGTTCGTGATGTATCGGCTGCTTGTCTTTGATGTAGAGCCTCTCCGGAAAATTGTTCAGCACTTCATAGCTTTCTTTGCTCAGCACAGCATCACCCCCGCGAGAAGGGCTCGAGCGTGAGCTGCACCATCTTTCTGGAGCGCTCATCGGCGGCGCGGTACTGGCGGATCAGGGCGTATTCCTCCTCCGTCAGCTTCGTGTTCGGCATGGCCGAGCGCCCGAGAAGGTAGTCCGACGTGCAGCCGAAAATGTCGCACAGCTGAAAGACCATTTTTGTGTTGAGGTCGATCTGCTCCTGTTCATATTTTGAAAGCGAAGGACGCGAGCAATGCAGCAGATCGGCTAACTCCTCTTGTTTCATTCCGCGGGAAATCCGGAGCTCCTTAATTCGGTTCAAGAGATCACTCCCCTTTCGCGTGGAATTATACAAGATTTAGCCCCGCTTTTTATCAGATGTTCTAAATAGGAACAAAAATAATAAGTTATGCTTGACAATTTCTATTTTTGAACGTATTATGCACTCATGTTCAGAAATTGAACATAGCACGAAAGGAGAAAAACCATTGCGAGGACTTAAAGCCATGCGCCGCCGTGCGGGATACACGGTGGCGCAGCTCGCCGAGCGGCTGAGCGTTACCAAGGCAACGATCTACTTTTGGCAGCAGGGCCGGTATTTGCCGAACGCCGGGCTGCTCCCGGAGCTGGCCGAGATTCTCGGCTGCTCCATCGACGATCTTTTCTTCGCCGGTCTCGACGAGGATTCTACACCACAAAAGGAGGAAAGACCATGAAGAGCGATTGCATGACAATTTACGGGCGGTACAGGAAGGCTGCCGGTCTGACGCAGGAGCGCGCGGCCGAGCTGCTGGGCGTTACGGTGCGGAGCGTGGCCGCGTGGGAGCGCGGCGAGAGCGTGCCGCCGGACATGCGCGTGCTGGCCATGGCGGACATCTACAACGCGCCGACGATCTGCATTGAGCATCTGCGGTTCAACGTCGCCATTGCCCGCGACGTGCTGCCGCCGGTGCCCTACGTCCAGCTGCCGCAGGCGGTGTGCCAGCTTTGCGCGGCGCTGCGGAAGGTGGCCGACGGGCACGCCGAGGACCAGCTGCTCGCCATCGCCGCCGACGGGCGCGTGGACGAGATGGAGGAGCGGCAGTTCGTGGAGCTGACCGAGGAGCTGGACGACGTAATCGCCGCGGCGCTGGCACTGCGGTACGCGGAAGGAGGTGTGAGAGCATGGAACTGATAACCAGAGCGCAGGCCGCCGAGCTGCTGACCGTGAGTGAGGACACCATTGACCGGCTGGTGAAGGCCGGGCAGCTGCCCGCTTATAAAATCTCGCCGAAGATCACGCGCTTCGACCGCGCGGACGTGGAGGAGTATCTCGCGTCGCGCTACGTCAAGGCCAAGGAGCTGCAGCGCAAGACCCGTGTCCGCCGCCCGAACGAATTTCGCGGCGGGGTGAATAATTCGGGGTATTATCCGGGAATGAAGGTGGTTTGAAAATGGGCGAGAATTTTATCCGTGTTGAGAACATCACCGAAGAAGTCGATGATGAGGCGAAGGGCGTGGTGACGAGCGCGCATTATTCGATCTTTATCCCCGGAATGGGTCACCGGTCCGTCATCGGCGTGCTTTCCACGCTGCTGCGGCACATGGAAATCGACCCGCTGGAGATCATTGCATACCGCCTCAGCCACGACGACAGCCGGGACCATTCCCACGGCATCGCCGTCTGGCCGGAGGCGCTGCGCCGTGCGGCGGAGCTTGGTGCGAAGGGGGACGACAATCCCTCAGTCAGCGGCGCGGCCGCTGACAGCTCCCTTTGCACAAGGGAGCCTTTGGAGGACGAAGCATGAAGGACATAAAAAAAGCCCGCCGGTGCGGGAACACCGACGAGCTGCGTGATGTAAGACATCACGAGGACATCTCCTATTATCCACGGGAGAGCGCCTCTTGTCAAGGGGGTTGGCGATAATGGCCGTTTTTCGGGTAGAGAAAAATCACAGCTACACGGTAATGGCCAATCACCACCTCCGCGACGAGCGGTTGAGCCTGAAATCCAAGGGGCTGCTCTCGCTGATCCTCAGCCTGCCGGACGACTGGCGCATCTCCATTGAGGGCATGACGCAGTTTTCCTCCGACGGCAAGGACGCGATCCGCAGCGCCATTCGGGAGCTGACGGACGCGGGCTACATCACCCGCGCCCAGACCCACAGCGAGGCCGGGACGTTCTCCGGCTATGACTACGTCGTTCACGAGACGCCCGCTGCGTCACCATCGTCGGGTTTTCCGACGATGGAAAACCCGACGACGGGAAACCCGACGCTACGAAATACTGATAGACTAAGTACTGATATACCCCCTAAAGTCCCCCATGAGGGGGACGGCAATCCCTCAGTCAGCGGCGCAGCCGCTGACAGCTCCCTTTACACAAGGGAGCCTTTGGGCGGCGGAAACCCCTCCGTCAGCCTTGCGGCTGACACCTCCCCTGTCAGGGGAGGCAAGGAGGGAGAAAAGGACGAGGCAGGAGAGGGCGGGGACGTGTCCGAATCGGACACGCCGCCGAAGCGGAAGCGCAGAGCCACGAAGAGCGCGCCTGACTATAGACCGGACACGTTTGCCCGGTTCTGGGCGGCTTATCCTCGCGGAGAGGATAAGCAAGGCGCGATCGCCGCGTGGGACGAGCTCAAGCCCGACGACGCGACGCTTCAGGCCATGAGCCGCGCTCTTGTCCGCCAGAAGGCGAGCGAGGAATGGCAGCGGGGCATCGGCATTCCCTACGCCGTGCGGTGGCTGCGCCGCCGACGGTGGGAGGACGAGATCAAAGCCCCGGCGCCGCCGCCGGAGAGGGCCGGAGGTGACCTTCCGGTATGGAACTGACGGCATATTACGACGCGCAGCGCGCGCTCATCGGCGCGGCACTGCTTGCGCCGGGGATCACCGGCGAGCTGGTGCAGGCCGTCCGCGAGGAGGACTTCAACGTTCCGGAGCTGCGGACGCTCTATGCGGCGCTGCGCGCTCTCTTCCTCTCCGGGCGGCCGGTTGACCCGGTGCTGCTGGTGGCGGAGACGTCGCCGGCCTTTGAGTCGACGGTGCGCGAGATCTTGCGCGACACGCCGACCGCCGCCAACTGGCGGGCATACGCAAAGGTGCTGCGCGAGAGCGCGGCGCTGCGGGCGATGCAGGATATCGGCGCGCAGCTTGCCGGGGCCGTGGACGCCGCCGACGCGCGGCGCATTCTCGCCTCCGCGGAGCCGCTGATGATCGACCGGCCGGGCGTGAAAACGCAGCAGATCGGCGAGCTGCTCGCCGACTTCCTGCGCCGCATGGAGGACAAGACGCCGCCGAATTATCTCCGCTGGGGCATCCGGCAGCTCGACGAGGTGCTCACCGCCGAGCCGGGGGATTTCATCGTGCTCGGCGCGGATTCCTCCGTCGGCAAGACGGCGCTCGCGGTGCAGCTTGCCTGGAACATGGCGAGCCGCGGGCGGCGCGTCGGGTTTTTCTCGCTGGAAACGTCCGCGCGGAAGCTCGCCGACCGCGTCGTCGCCCAGAGGGCGCGCGTCGAGCTCTCCAGAATCAAGCACAAGGAGCTTACCGAGCACGATCTCGGCGACGTTGCCGCCGTCGGCGGCGCGACGAACCGCATGTGCTTCGGCATCACCGAGGCCGCGGGCTTCGGCGTTGCCGAGCTCCGGGCGGTGACGCTTGCCAACCGGTACGACGTCATCTTCATCGATTACGTCCAGCTGCTCAAGGCAGAGGGCCGGGAGCGCTGGGAGATCGTGACAAGGATCTCCATGGAGCTTCACACCATGGCGCAGCAGCTCGGCGTGGCGGTGATCGCGCTGTCCCAGCTCACGCCGCCGGACAAGACGAAGGGCGCGCGGCGAGCGCCGAGCCGGGACGATCTGCGCGAGAGCCGGCAGCTCAAGCAGGACGCGGACGTCATTTTGCTCATGTCGCTCGACGATCCGGAGGAGAACGACGGTCTCCGGTGGCTCGCCGTGGCGAAGAACAAGGACGGCCCTCTGGGGAGGATCTGTCTCAAATTTGACGCCGCGCACATGGAGTTCACGGCGACCGACTCCCGCGCCTGGCACCGGCGGGCGGAGCCGAGACCTTATGAGCCGAAGCTCACGCCGGTGGACGACAATGTGCAGGAGGTGTTTCCGCTTTGACCGTGGGCGATATCGTTTACAAGCGGCCCGAGTTCGGCGCCGCCAAGGGGCAGCAGAGCGTGCCGCCGCTGGAGGCGCGCGTTGTGTACATCCACCCGCAGCGGCGGTTTTATTCCGTCGAGTTCACCTTCACCCGCGGCGGCGTGACGCGCTCCTTCCGGCAGGCTTATCCGCTGCGGAATCGGATCACCGCCTCGACCGGCGACGTGCGGCCCGAAACGCTGAGCGAGAGGCCGAGGCATCCGCGCGGCGCGGTCGATCAGATCTCGAAGCCGGTGGAGCAGGGGGCGTATTTTCCGGTGAAGAGGCAGCGGCGAAAAAAGCGCAAGAAATAAAATCCGCGCCTACGACAATCCCTCCGGCGCTGCGCGCCACCTCCCTTTGCACAAGGGAGGCAAGGGGGGAAGCGCAAAAAATAAAATCCGCGCCTACGACAATCCCTCCGGCGCTGCGCGCCACCTCCCTTTGCACAAGGGAGGCTTTGGGAGACGGAGGAAGCGCGAGAAATGAAAACAGGAGGACATCATGAGGACAATCGCAATCATCAACCTGAAGGGCGGCACGGCAAAGACGACCACGACCGTGAACCTTGCCGCCGAGCTGCGGCACCGCGGGAAGAGTGTGCTTTGCATCGACGCCGACCCGCAGCACAACCTGACCGACTTTCTCGGCGCGAGCGCCGACGGCACGACCATCACCGACCTTTTGGCCGGGCGCGTTTGCGAGGCGGACATTGTAGTGCAGCGGCTCGGCGCGGGGTTCGGCTGCGTGCCGAGCGACCTTTCCCTGTGCGAGATCGACATCGAGGCAATCCAGAAGGGCATCTCCCTGCGGACGGTGCGCGATCTGTGCGAGGCGGTGGCGGACGATTTCGACGTGTGTCTGATCGACTGCCCGCCGAGCTTCACGGCGGCGAGCATCGCCGCGCTGGTGGCGGCGGACGAGGTGATCCTGCCGGTGACGGTGGACGCCTTCGCCATCGGCGGGGCGCAGGAGATCGTGCAGCAGGTCGAAAATCTCTCGACGGTCAACCCGGCGCTCCGCGTGCGCGGTGTACTCGTGACCATGTGGCAGCGCACGAGCGTTTGCATGCAGGGTGAGGACGCCGTGCGGCGGCTCGATCTGCCGGTGCTGCACACCGTTATCCGCCGGTCCTGCAAGGTGCAGGAGGCGACGTTCGCCCGGCAGCCGCTGCGCCAGTACGCGCCGCGCGCCGCCGCCGCGCTGGACTATGAATCGCTCTGCTGCGAGCTTCTTACCGATTGGGGGGAGTGCCGTGGCTAAGAAATTCAACCTTGCCGCGCTCGTGCCGGAGATGGAGGCGGTGTCCGAATCGGACACGCCGCGCATCACGATGATCCCCATCGCCGAGCTGCGCCCGAACGGCGGCAACTTTTACGACACAAGCAACATTGACGATCTGGCCGACAGCATTGAGCTCAACGGGCTGCTCGAGCCGCTGTGCGTGTTCCGGCGCGGGCAGGGCACGGGCTCGTATGTGATTTTTTCCGGGCACCGGAGATTTAAGGCGCTGCGGCTGCTCTACGAGAAAAGCGGCTTTGCGAAGTGGACAGAGGTGCCGTGCATCGTTTATCCCGATCCGCACGACGCGAACCGCGAGACGGTGATGCTCATCCATGCGAACAGCACGGGGCGCATTCTCTCCAACTGGGAGAAGGCCCAGCAGGCGCTGCGGCTCAAGAAAGCGCTCGTCGCCATGCGCGAGGGCGGCGCGGAGCTGCCGGGTCGCATCCGCGATCTTGTCGCCGAGGAGATGCAGATGAGCGCGAGCAAGCTCGCGCGGCTGGAGGCGATCGGGAATAATCTCAAGTTCCCCGGCTTCGCCGACGCATGGAGGGACGGTAAGCTCGGCGAGAGCGTTGCCTATGAGATCTCCAAGCTGCCCAGGGACAAGCAGGCGGACGTCTGGGACGGAATGATCTCGGAGGGAAAGACCGAGCGGACGCTCACCGCCCGGGACGTTGAGCGGCTCTCCGCCGACGACGCGGGCGCGGCGAGAGTTTCGGATGCTGTGTTCAATTCGGACACAAACGGAGAGACAATCCCTCAGTCAGCGGCGCGGCCGCTGACAGCTCCACCCCCCTCTCTGCCGCCTGCGGCGGCATCTCTCCCCGCCGGGGAGAGTCTTCCCTTTACACAAGGGAGCCTTAAGTGGCGGCGCTGCCTTGTGGATGAGCCGGAGGAGGGACAGCTTGTGCTTGTCGTCGATCCGGACATCGCTTCCATGCCGGACGTGTGCGCTTATCTCGGCGGGCAGTTCGTCGACGGTATTGGGCGCGGCGACGCGATGGAGGTCAAGAGCTTCTGGCTCTGGCTGCCGCTGCCGCCGTTCCCTTGGGAGGTGAGTGAGGAATGAGAAAACCGTATGATCCGTTTCTGCGGGTGCTCGTCAAGCGGCCGGGGCTGCCGCTTCGGGCGGAGGTCGTGGAGAACACGCTCCGGTCGATGCAGGAGCTTGTCGACGGTCCGATCGAGTGCGTCACGGTAACGGATGAGCTTGCCATTGTGTGCAACGAGGAGGGGCGGATCCGCGGCCTTTCGCCGAGCGCGTCGATCCTCCGGATGCAGTTCGTCGGGCCGGTCGCGTTCGTCGGCGTGCGCGGCGAGGACTTCATGAGCATCACCCGCAAGGGCGAGCGGCTCGTCCGCCGGATCGTTAAGGAGGCGGAGATTTGAGCAGCAAGTCAAAGAACAACACGCGCCGCCAGAGCGCGACGCAGCTCGGCAACCGGCATCTCATCGTCTTTCTCTGGGCGATGTGCTCGGTGCTGCATCCGACGCCGCCGCAGATCAAGGCCGTGCGCGACGAGATCCACAGCGTGCTGGAGAGTCTGCGCGCCGGGCGGCTGCGCGAGAGCGACATCGTCGCCGCGCTCGCCGAGGAGGAAAACATCCTCACCGACTGGGCGCGGCGCGATCGGAGGTGAGTGCATGCTGAAAGCCATTGAGGACTTCATCGACGGCGAGACGTTCCGCGCTATCAAAAACAGAAAAGAGAAGGGCGCGCCGTGAGCGCGTCCTTCCCATACACGGGGCGGCGAGCCGCGCGTCGGGTTCCTTTCCTTCTGCCGTTTCGCTCACGGCAGATCTCCTCTTGCCCGACTGAAGGCCGTGCAACTCGGCCTCGCCCTGCTCCCTTTTATAAGAAAAGCCGAAGCATTACTGCTCCGGCTCCCCTACTGGCTTTTTTCGCCAGTCCCTGTATTTGCCGCTTTTGACGCGCGCGTCCGGCGGCGGCTGGGTGTCGCTGTCGATCGCCCAGCGTCCGCCGATACGGACGGCGGCGAGGCGGCCCTCGGCGATCAGACGCCGGGCGTTGCGGGCGTCCTTGCCGTAGCGCTCCGCCCACTGCGCTACGCTCAGCAGTTCACCCATTGCGGTTGTTCCTCCAGATCATGACGATCAGGTAGATTCCCTTGACCGCCGCAGCGGCCAGACAGAATATGCCGAGATAA
>ENA-UESH01000674-UESH01000674.1-human-gut-metagenome-genome-assembly--contig:-NODE-674-length-30044-cov-6.650215_pt1 | contig 30044 bp, 22 predicted proteins | sample MGYA00243001_ERZ508002 | MGnify/ENA primary metagenome ERZ508002 (study PRJEB26167, sample SAMN06115447) | human gut metagenome | host: Homo sapiens | place: China:Anhui | collected 2015-08-07 | study... | reverse complement strand
CCCGCAGCCCCAAAAAAAAGCCCCCGGCGTCATCCGAACCGGGGGCAAGCGCTGACTCTGCAAGTCAGTGGGAGAGAAAAATAGTGTCGGGATTACTTCCGGCCGAGAACCTCTTTCGCGATGCCGGCAAAGACTTCAAGACCCGGCTCGAGATTCACGGTGTCCTGGACATCGAAGTCCGGACGGTGATGACCGTGGTGCTCGCAGCCGTAGAGGAAGAACGCGGCGTTCCCGCCATGCGCCACCACGGCGCGCGTGAAGATCGTGCAGTCTTCAGAGGCCTGCGGGGCGGTGATTTCCTTCACTTCCTTCACGTCTTTCGCGGCAGCCGCGGCCTTGCGGACCACTTCCATCGCGGCCGGGGTGGCTTTCAGGGTCGTCGCTTCGCCGACCTTCGTGAGTTTCACCTCGACCCCCAGCATCTCGGCCGCGCCCTTCACGACGGTCTGAGCCTTTTCCCACATGAAGTCACAGGCTTCTGACGTGGTGCCGCGCACCTCGCACTCCATATGGGCGTGCGCCGGGGTAATGTTGCGGCCGGTACCGGCGACGAGTTTCCCGACCGAAATCCGGGTGTCGCCTTCAGACGTCCGGCTGATCGCGGAAAGCATCACCGCGGCGTTCGCGGCGGCGAGGAGCGCGCTGCGCCCCTTTTCCGGAGCCGCGCCCGCGTGGGATTCCAGCCCCGTAAAGTCCACATCAAACTTGACGGTCGCGAGGAACACGTCGTGGCAGACACCGACTTCGTGTGAATGGCACTCGGTCCCGATGTGCCCGCCGAAGAACCAATCAACGTCATCCACGACACCGGCCGCGGTCATCGGGCTCGAACCGCGCGTCCCTTCTTCGGACGGCTGGAAAATGAGCTTCACTTTGCCAACGAGCTCATCCTTATGATCCATCAGCCACCGGGCCACCCCGAGACCCACCGCGGTGTGGGCGTCGTGACCGCAGGCGTGCATCACGCCCTTGAAGGTCGACGCGAACCCTTCCTTAGCGGGAAGGTGCACCGCCGGATCCTGGAGCTCCTGAATCGGGAGCGCGTCCATATCAAAGCGGAAGGCAAGCGTGGGACCCGGACGGCCGGTGTCGAGAATTCCGACCGCGCCCGTGTAGCCGCCCATTTCGGAGAGGAGTTCGTCCGACACCCCGGCTGACTTCGCGCGCTCAATCGCGGCGGCGACGAGTTTCTCGTCACGCCCGAGCACCGCCTCAGGCTTCACGACCTGCGTCCCGCAGAGCACCTGATACCCCAGAGCCCGAAGCCGCGTGATCACGGTCGCCGTCGTCTCGAACTCGGTCCAGCCGAGTTCCGGGCGGGCGTGAAACTTCCGGCGGGTCGCCACCATCTCAGGAACGTACGAATCAAAGTTATCAGCCATTTTCTTTTCCTTTTCCGTAATGGAGATCTCCCGCGGCAGAGAGAGGGAACGGCGTCTGACGGGAGATCTCCTGACACGGAAAATTTTCCCAAAGGGTAACCCCAAAAAACGAGGGTTTCCGAATTCATATATATGATTTGGGAAAAATGCCAAAAAAGAAATTTTTGGCTGAACCGGCGTCTGAGGCGAGAGGCGGAAACACCGAAACGCCCATAAATAAACGCCTCCGGGAGTGTTCCGGAGGCGTTTTCGCAAGGAAAATCAGGCGGGTTTCAGGAGGAACACCGCCCTCAATTGATATATATGAATTGAGGAAAGAACCCCGGTTACGGAATCCTTGTGCCGCAGTGCGGGCATTTCTGAACCGGAATCACGACGACCCCGAGAAGGCCGGTCTGCACGGGGAGCGGTTTTCCGCAGACGGGGCAGGACCAGACCTTCTGCACCGCGGCTTTCGTGACCTGCAGCCCAGCGAAAATAAAGAGGACCGCGAGCGCGACGCGCCCCGCGAATCCCTGCATCGGGAGAATCGTGGCGAGCACCAGCGCGAACATGAAGGTCGCGGTCGTCCCGAAGACTGAATAGAGCTGCGCCTTCTTATAGGTCTCGGTTTCCGTCCCGGGGACCGGGTGCATCCGCTGCTTCGCGAAGTACCGAAGGACGAGCCAGAGGACCAGCACTCCGCCCCAGATAATCCAGAAAGTATTGCCGCCCTTCATAGCCCCGGCTCCTAAATAAAACACCTTAACCCGTCAATTTTACCCGTCTCCTGAAATTCCTTAACTGTATCCGTAAAAATAAGATATCTCACCGTTCTTTATGATTACAACTGACACAATAATTTCCTCGCTATAGCACGATAAAGCGCCTAGACTATACGGTGGGTGTTGGGGATCCAATCAATATACGGATGCTATCTAGTGAGCGTCCGTCCATGAGGAGTCAAGATAAAGATGAGTGAAGAATTGGAATTTTTCAAGCGTCCTGAGCCGATCACCCAGTGCGACGAAACCGTGGAATGCGATGTGGCGGTTGTGGGTGCCGGATCGCCGGGTGTCCCCTGCGCGATCCGCGCGGGTGAGCTCGGAATGAAGGTCGCGGTGCTGCAGAAGGAATCCTACGCGTCCGCCTGCGGCAACTTCGGGGCCGGCATTCTCCTCGATAAAAGTGATCCGGAGCAGGTTGAAGCCTGCGTGTCGCTCCTCGTCGCGGGGTCTGATTACCGCGCGAAGCGGGGCGTCCTCGAAACCTGGGCGAAGAACTCCGGGGTCGCCGTCTCCTGGATGGTCGACCGCGCGAAGAAAGCGGGCTGCCAGGTGGTCGATATGGGAACCGCGCCGCATAAGGCGTTCCTCGCGAAGGAAGGCTGGGATAAGCTCAATTTCACGACCTGCGTGTTCGGCCCGAAGCCCTATAACACGGGTGTCGCCGTGCAGGAGCTCGCCGACTGGGCGGAGAAGAATCTGCCTGTGAAGGTGTACTACAAGACCCCTGCCGTGCAGCTGATCCAGGATGAGACGGGCCGCGTGACGGGCGTGATCGGCAAGGACCGCGCCGGGAAATTCATCCGCTTCAACGCGAAGAAGGGTGTCGTGATGGCCACCGGTGACTACGCGAACGATAAGCGGATGATGGATTACTACCTGCCGGATGTCACGAACCTTGAGCTGAAGCGCCGGGGCCGCGACGGTGACGGCCAGAAGATGATCGTCTGGGCGGGCGGCCGCATGGAAAACGTCGGCCACACGAAGATGGTCCACGATATGGACGCGGGTCCCGCGACGATGATGAGTCACCCGTACCTCCGCGTGAAGGCCTCGACCGGCCGGCGGTTCTCGAGCGAAATGGTGCCGATGGAATACATGAACTGCTTCCTTCTCTCGAAGGAAGACGCCGGCCACTACTGCCAGATCTTTGACTCGAACTATATCGAGCAGGCTAAGAAGCTCGGACTCCCGGTGGAAGACACCGAGTCGCTGAAGAACTGGATGCCGGAGGAGAAGATTGAGCATAAGGGCGTGATGGAAGGCCTGATCGATACCTGGAAAGCGGATACGCTGGAAGAACTCGCGAAGAAACTCCGCATTCAGGACGTTCCGGCGTTCCTCGAAACCGTGAAGCACTATAACGAGATGGCACACGCCGGGAAGGATACGGAGTTCGGCGTTCCGGCCGATCACCTCTGCCCGGTGGAAGCGGGTCCGTTCTACGGCATCCATCGCCACGTCCGGTTCACGGTCGGCTGCTCCGGGGTCGAGATCAACGAGCGCCTGGAATGCCTCGATAAGGACGATAAGCCGATCCCGGGTCTCTACGCGATCGGGAACCTCGCCGGCAACTTCTACGGATCGGTGGACTATCCGCTTGATATCTTCGGCCTCAACCTCGGACACAATTACACCGAGGGCTATGTGGTCGCTGAGGAGCTCGCGAAGCTCTGAAGATAAGTCCCGCCCCTTCCGGGGGTGAGATTTAAATCGCACTTTTGAAGAGGAATCCCGGGTTTTCCGGGATTCCTCTTTTTCGTGTCCCTATCCCTGGGTAAACCATTTTAGTTATCGGGTATTTTCTACCTATATTGGGGAATTTCGTGTCAAAAAAATCCTGATCCTTTTTATTTCATTTCGATAGAATAGAAACCTGAAAGTTCTACAATAGGCACACGTTCGGTTGATTTCGGCTGAGTAGACCGCAGAAAGGGGATGTTTTCTGCGTTTTTTTCTTGACCAATTTAGTGTTACTATATATAATATAGATAACATTATTGGAGCCAGCCATGTCCCGCACCTATACCGGAAAAATCCATGTCGGCCAGCGCCGCGTAACCCGCGCCAATGGGGATGTCTACGTCTACGAGCGCCACACGCAGTACGACCGGGAGACGCAGAAGACCGTCACGTTGAAAAACAAGCTTTTGGGCAAACTAGACCCTGAGACAGGCGAAATTGTTCCGACAAGGCCTAAAAGCAGGTCTAAGAAGGAGGCTTCCGCCTCCATCGAGCACGCCTGCCTGGCTGACATCCTGGACCTTGTCGCAAGGGAAACCGGGATCGACAAGGGGCTTGAAAGCGCCTTCGGGACGGCCGCGGCTCAGAAGATCGCCACCATCGCCCGTTACCTGATCGCCACGGACGGCGCGGCGATCCCCCGCATGGAGGCCTGGCAGGTCGGCCACCCGACGCCCTACGAGGAAGGCCTGGGCGAAAGCGCCTGCAGCGAGCTCTTCGACAAGGTCGGCAAGGATGGCGACGGGCAGCAGAAGTTCTTTGCCTCCCGGGCGGCAAGGCTCGAGACGTCCCCGAGCATCGCCTTCGACTCGACCACGGTTTCGACCTACAGCTCGGGGCAGGCCGAGGCCCGCCAGGGATTCAACAAGGACGGCGACGGGCTGGACACCGTCAAGCTGCTCACGCTCTACTCGGTGAATGACCGCCAGCCCGTCGCCTTCGCGAAGCAGCCGGGGAACGTGCCGGACGTCATCTCCATCCAGAACGCCATCCGCCAGCTCCAGTGCTTCGACATCGACAAGCCCGTCGTAGTTACGGACAACGGCTTCTACAGCCAGGCGAACATGGCGGAGTTCGCACGGAACAGCATGAAGTTCCTGACGCTCGCCTCGCCCTCCACCCTCTGGATTCGGGAGATCGTCGACGAGCTGCGCGACAGGCTCGACTCGGTGTCCTCCGTCTGCTCGTTCGACACTTCGGTCCATTGCGCCTCGAAAATGGTCATGAAGGAGCTGTCCGTCGTCAGGCAGAGGAGCCGCGGCGGCATTGCCGCCGGCGAGGCGGAGACCTTCAGCCGCAGGCTCTATGTCCATGTCTGCTATTCCAGGGACCGCGCCACAAAGGACGAGCAGAGGCTGGTGAACGACCTGTTCGAGCTCAAGAGGCTCGTCGAGGCTGGCGAGCAGCTCTCCCCCGCGGGCGAAAAGAAGGCGGAGAAGTTCCTCCACTGTTCGACCGTGGGCCGCGGCGGGAAGCTGAAGGTGGCCTTCAGAGACGAGGCCTTCCGCGAGGCCAGGAAGTATTTCGGTTTCTTCGCGCTTGTCTCCAATGAGGTCAAGGACGCCGAGGAGGCGCTGAAGTCCTACAGGCTGAGGGAGAAGATTGAGGAGCTCTTCAATGTCCAAAAGAATGGCATGGACGGGAGCCGCCCACGCGTCTGGCACCCTGACAGCCTTCAGGGCAGGCTCTTCGTGCAGTTTGTCGCGCTCGGCTACCACTGCTACCTCACCAAGCGGATTGGCGAGATCAAGGAGCGGCTCGGCACGGAAAAGGATGGGAAGACGAAGACCGAGCTCGATCTGGAAGTCAGTCTCAAGAAATGGCTTGAGGCCAGGTCCCTGATTCAAGTCCTCGAGTGGTTTGACTGCGTGAAGACGACCTCCGTGATGACGCCGCGGGGAATGAGGCGCTGGAGCACCGAGTCCGTGAAGCGCGACCAACTGTTCCTGAAGCTGCTCGGCATTTGATGAGCCAGAGCCACGAAGGCTTTCGTGGCTCTATTGCAGAACTTTTGGGATAGAGAATCGCCCCGGGTTTGAGTTTGTACGAGCGGCGAAATACGCGGATAAGCCGTGTCGCCTGATTCCGTTCTCGTGGTCCGTGGGTCAGACGATGGTGATTGAGCTGGGTGATAAGTACGCTCGGTTCCACACAAGAGGAGCGACGCTTCTCACATCCGACGGTAACCCGTATGAGATAGCCACGCCTTACGCGGCGGATGATTTGTTCGAGATCCATTACGCGCAGTCGGCAGACGTTATTACGCTTGTGCATCCGAAGTACGCGCTGCGGGAGCTGAGGCGCTACGGAGCGACGGATTGGCGGCTGGTAGAGATTAATTTCGGAGAGCCGATCAGCGCTCCGTCTGGGCTTTCAGGGTCATACACCTGCGCGTCATCCACGGCGACTGACGCGCAGAAAACGATGTATACCATCAAGTATCGGGTAACGGCGATCGTGGAAACAGACGACGGGGATAAAGAGTCGGGCGCATCCGGAACCTGCGCCGTCGTTGGCAACGTGTACCTGGAGGCCTCCAAGATTGAGCTTCACTGGAATGCGGTAAGCGGGGCTTCCAAGTATAGGGTTTATAAAACGCTTTCCGGCATCTATGGGTACATTGGTGAAACGACAGACACATCGTTTACCGATAACAATATCAGTGCAGACGCTTCTATTTCGCCGCCGCGGTATGAGACACCGTTTGGAGAGAATAACTACCCATCCGCGGTTTCCTACTTTGAGCAGCGCCGGATTTTCGCCGGTACGCTTACGAAGCCCCAGATGGTCTGGATGACCCGCCCCGGAACGGAAGCGGATATGCATTACACAATTCCGGTGCAGGATGACAATCGGATACGGTTCCGGATAGCGGCGCTTGATGTGTCAAGGATTGAGCACATTGTGCCGCTGACTTCTCTTATGCTGCTTACGCCGTCTGCCGAATTCCGGGTGACCACGGCGAACTCGGACGCTCTGACCCCTAAATCCGTCGGCGTGAAGCCGCAGTCCTACGTTGGCGCAGGATCCGCTCAGCCGGTGATTGTGAATAATTCACTCGTCTACGCGGCGTCGCGCGGCGGGCATATTCGTGAGCTGGGCTATAACTGGCAGGCGTCGGGTTTTGTGACGGGGGATCTTTCGATCCGCGCGGCGCATCTCTTTGAAAATCGGACGGTGAAAGATATGGCGCTCGTGAAAGCGCCTTACCCGATTGTCTGGGTGGTTCTGGATAATGGGGCGCTGCTGGGGTGCACGTATATGCCTGAGCAGGGGATCGGCGCGTGGCACCAGCACGCGACGGTTCACGGAGAGTTTGAATCGGTAGCCGCTGTGCAGGAGGGGACGTATGACGCGCTTTATGCTTCAGTCCGTCGGACGATCAACGGGCAGACTGTGCGCTATATTGAGCGGCTGGCTGAAAAGCCCTATGGAGATATTCTGAAATCGTTTTATGTAGATTCGGGGCTGACCTTCTCGGGTTCTGTGGTATCTTCGGTTTCGGGGCTTGGGCATCTGGAAGGAGAGACCGTCGCCATTCTGGCGGACGGTAAGGTGATGCCTGAGCAGGTGGTGAAAAGCGGCTCGGTCAGTATTCCAATCACGGCATCACGGATTACGGTTGGGTTGCCGATAACTGCCGAAGCGCAGACGCTTCCGGTAGCGGTTGGCACGAAGGACGGCGGCTACGGGCAGGGGCATGATAAAAATATCGTGAATGTCCGGCTTCGTGTCTACCAGTCGTCAGCAATTTGGGCGGGACCGGACGCGGATAACCTTCACGCCTATAAGCAGAGAAAAACAGAACCTTATGGCTCGCCGCCCGCGCTCATCAGCAAAGAGGCGGAAATTCTGATTGCTCCGCGGTGGTCGGACTCCGGATCGGTCTATGTTGCGCAGAAATATCCGCTGCCACTCATGATCTGCGGCGTTAACGCAGATGTAGAACTCTGATACTTGAAAGCCTTTCTTAAGCCCACAATGCCCTTATTCATGAGGGCATTGTGATTATGGCAAACAGCAGTTGGGGCTTTCAGCTTCCGTATGGTCCGACGTGGGGTCTCAGCTACCCCACGCGGACTCATAGCTATTCGCTTCCCGAGAGCGACTCTTCCGGCGTCTCAGGGTCCGCAAGTGTGTTATCCAAGGTTAGCCAGGCGGGCGGCGGGCTCTCCGCGGGCGGAGCCGCAGGGGCGGCGGGTGGCGCGGCGATCGGCATGATGGTAGGGAAAGCGATCGGCGACACCTATTCCGTTTGGAGCAAAGGGAAAACCCAGCGTTATGTCCTGAAGCAGCAAGCACGGATTGCGGATTCCAACGCGGGACTGTCACAGCTGGGTGTAGAGCAGGCGTTCCGTGCCGGAGAGGCGGAGGCTGGCGCCATCACGCTTCAGGCGGCTCAGGTCAAGGCGAGTCAGCGAACCGCTCTGGCGGCGAACGGTATCGCGGTTGATGGTTCGGGAACAGCCGCGGAGCTGTATACAGATACGGATCTCAAGAAAGAAGTTGATAAGAACACAGCGCTTAGTAACGCGCTTGCGACCGCCTGGGGCTATCGGCGGCAGAAAATCGGCTTTGAGACTGAAGCGGCGATAGACCGCAAGATGTCGAGCAGTACGAGGGGGCTGTGGAATATCGCCGCCTTTTCTACGCTATTAAATTCCGGTTCTCAGGTGGCAAGTACCTGGTACGGCTTAAGCGGGAAGTAAGGAGAGTGGTATGGCTATAGTTCCAACTTATGATCTGAAAGAGCGCCCGGTGGTTGGCGCTGGCACGGCGCCCACTCAGTATCGGGATTACAGCGGGCTTGTCCCCAAGGCAGATAGCCTGGTTTCCGCGTCTGCTGAGGGTGTGGCGAAAGTGGCGCTGAAGTACCAGAATCAGGCGGATGATACCCGGGCGGATGACGTCTACGTTCAGATGCAGAAGAAAGCGCTTGAGCTTCAGGACGCTTATCTGAAGCGGAAGGGCGAAGCGGCGCTGACACCGGATGAGCAAGGCCGAGGCCTGGCGGATCAGAACCAGGAAGATCTCCACGGGTATTTCAATCAGATCACCGAAGGATTGACCCCGGGCGCGAAGACCCGGGCAATGCGTAAGGTGAATCCGCTTCTCATGGGGCAGTACGCGCTTTCTACGGCGCACGTCCGATCCCAGTTCTCCGCGTACAGCGATCAGGTGGATAAGAGCCTGGTTGAAGCCCAGATGCAGGCGGCGCGTCAGAATTACGAAGATCCGATGGCGATAGAAATTAACGCGCAGACGGCGGCGGGGCAGCTTGAGAAAACTGCGGTACGCCATGGCTGGGATCCGGTGACACTCGCCAACGCGAAGCTGTCAGCGGTTGACGCCGTCGTGGCGAGTGCGGTGTCGGGTGCTTTGGACGCTTCGAAAGAGGATCCGGCGTACGCTGTCATGGCGCGCGGTATTCTGGAGTCCTATAAGGATAAGCTCTCAGGCGGCGCGTCAGCCAAGCTCTATAAGGCGGTCACAACCGTCCAGGATGGCTGGCAGCTGGAGAGCGAGAAAGACGCCGCCCGCCGTGAGCTGGCGGCTGACCGGATCAGGCTCACCATTCCGGGGAGCGCGGCGGCGCGGGACGCGGGGATTACGCCCGGGTCGTCCATTGAATATTTCAGGACGTCGATTGTGCCGGAGGAATCCGGCGGCGAACAGTTTGAGAAAGACGGACGCCCGAAACTCGGCCGTTATTCAGACGGCACTACGCCGCGGGATAAGAGCAACTGGGCTTACGGTGCGGCTCAGATCACGATCCCCGCCGCGATGGAAGCGGCGAAGGCTCTTGGCGTACCGCTCGATAAAGACCGGCTGATGAACGATAAGGAATACAACCTCAAGCTTGGCGAGGCGTATTTCAATTCTCTCGTCTCCCACTATGGCGGCGATCTGGTCAAAGCAACCGCGGCGTACCACTCGGGAGCCGGTACGGTGGACGGGCTGATCAAGACGCGGGGTGGCGACTGGGTAAGCGGTCTGGGCCCCCAAGGGAAAAGTTACGTGGAGAAAGTTCAGCAGCGCTACAACGCGGCCGCGAGTGGGGTTCGAAAGGATTCTTCGGGTAACGTGATTAATCCTTTTACGCCTCAATATGCTATGTCTTCGCCTCAGTACTTTACGCGGGCAGAGGCGGAGGACTGGGCGATGGGGCGCAGTACCCGGGCACAGCAGAGTCCAGAGTACCGTAAGAAGTTAGTGGACGCCATTATGGCGCGCCAGACTCAGGACATTAATGACGACCGACAGCGGCAGGCGAATCTCGTAGGCGAAGCTCAGGATCTGATTGTTCAGGGGAAAGAGCTTCCCACCGAGCTTACGGCACTGATGACGCCGGCAACGCAGAATGCGCTTCAGGAATTCAAAACAAAGTATGAGCAGGGGGACGGGAGCGGGGATCTTCGTCTTGCGGCTTACTATCTCTCGACTCCGGAAGCGCTCCAGGGGCTGACGGAGACTGAGCTGAAAAATGTGCTTTCGGTGATCCCGGCGTCGTATCGGGAGAATGTCGCCTGGACCTATTACACCACGACATACAAAGCACAGGCCGCGGCCGATAAGTCGGCTCAGCTTTCGAGCGAAGCCCAATCGGGGCAGATAGCCCCAGAGTATTACGTAAGCTTCGACGCCGTGGAATCTTCTCTTAAGAGCTATATGGGCAAGGCCTGGGGAAGTCTCTCATCGGAAGATCAGGCGCAATACGTAACGATGGCAATGAAAGCCGTATCGCGTGAAGCGCAGAGACGGGGCACCCCGATCAAAAGTCAATCCGAGATGGCGAGCCTGTTTAACGACATGGCCTCGTCGACTCAATTTACGGTCCCCACCGGGTGGTTTGGGCGCAGCTCAGAAAATAGAAGCATTTTCACGCTGACTAAGGACGATATGAAGAATAAGGGGATGAGCACTTCAGCGTGGGGCGTTTTGAAGCAACTTGTCCAGTCTGAGCATACCCGGATGGGGAATCCGTACCCGCCGAGCGAGGGTCAGATCATGTCGACCTTTCAGGAGGTCATGATGGGCATGACGCCTCAGGTAAGTCTTAAAGGCGTCGAGCTTGACCAGGGCGTGGTGGATTTCCTGAATCAGCAGGCGGCGTCCGAGAAGCGGACGCTTACGCCGCTTCAGCTTTTGCAGGCATATCTGAAATTCCAGATCGAAGGGAAAGAGGGGCCAGAGTCTATCGGAGCCGCGGCCGCGTCGAAATCGGCCTCAGGCAGCAGGCCTCATCCAACCGCGCGGGAGATCACCGAGCGGTTGGAAAACGCGCCGGATTCTATCTGGGATGATTAATTTTTAGGGCTTACGAGTATGTCTGATTATTTTGGTTTCCTTGACGCTCAGGAGAGTATCCGCGCCCGTTACGGGCTGCAGCAGGCGCTTGTCTCAGATATTGATCCGGAGAAACAGGCGCGGTTTAACCAGGACGCCCGCACGGCTGGGGCCCCAATCAGCCAGGGTGCGAGCGTGTCGCCCGAGCTCAAGGCGGAGAAGCAATCCGATGTGATTGATTGGGCGGCGAATTACGCGACGCAAACCGCGTATCAGAGGCGTCTTGGAACGCCAGAATTCGCGAATCTCGTGAAGGACGACGTGACGAACACTGGGTGGCTTGAGTCACTTTGGCACTGGATATCCGGAGATCCGGGAAAGCCGGAGGATGATGATCTCGGGAAACAGATCCGGAATTCTGTCGCCCGCGGCGGATGGGAGCTTGCGAACAGTCTTCCCTTTGGCGGCAATATTAGCCAGATCAGCCGGCTGAATGAACAGCTGAATTATCTGGATCGGACTGCGGCTCGGATTAAAGCCGGCGAATCGGACGCGGCGATTTTCGGGGACGAGCTGGATCCTTCGGGGTCGCTTGGCCGCAGGCTTTTTGATCAGAATTCCGAGTACGAGCGCCGGACGGCTGAGGCCGAGCTTCGGCGCCACGCGGAAGCCGCGGCGAAAATGAATCGTCTCGCCGCGATGTACCCGGACGCTGATGTCGTGCAGGAATTCAACGCGGCGCACGGCGCGGCGTCTGAAGCCGTTGGTAAATTCATGGAGCACCCATTCATGAATCTCGCGGCTATCGTGCCGTCGTCCACGATTCAGTTCGCGCCGGCGGCGGCCGGGCTTGCGGTTTCCGGGCTCACGGGCCCTGTAGCCCCAATGGCTTTAGGTGGTCTTTATTCGTACGGCCTTGATCGCAATTCAACGATCGCCAGCGGTCTTGGAGATCTGGGGATCGACGCCCGGGATCCGGAGAAAATTTATAACTTCTTCCGTAATCCAAATAATCCGGAGCTCGCGAAGCTCCGTGAAAAAGCGGAGAAGCACGCGCTGCCAGTCGCGGCGCTCGACGCCCTTTCACTCGGAGCGGCGAAGTATGTCAGGCTTCCGAAAGCGGCTCCCGCCTGGGTTTCCAAAGTCTCGCCTACAGCGGAGCGTGTGTACGATAAGGCTTTCGCTACGCCGTTCCGGGCGGAGCTTAATCAACTGGCGCTGCAGACACAGCTTCAAGGCGCTATGGGCGCGGCGGGCGAAGCGCTGGGGCAAGTGAATTCCGAAGGCGGGGTGACTTCCTGGTCCGATGTTGTGGCAGAGTTCGCCGGGGAATTTGGCACCGCTCCGATGGAAGTTGGATCGATGTCTGTCCACGCCCTCCGCGGCGCGCAGGAAGAGACCGCACGCGCCGCGGAGTCCGCGGCGGCGGTGAAGAAGCTCGTCGCCGTAGCGAAGACCGCGAAGATCTTCAGCCGGGATCCTCAGAGCGCTGTGGAATTCCTTGATGAAGCGGTAAAAGATCAGCCGGATGAAGGCGCGATTTATATCAGCGCTGAGGCTCTTCATCAGGAGGGGCTCGCGGAGAAACTCGCTGAGGTGTCACCATCCGCCCGGGCGCAGCTTCAGAGCGCCGAGCAGACGGGGGACGAGATCCGTATCCCGTATTCGGAATTCGTCACGAACGTCGCCCGCTCAGAGATTGGCGAAGCCGTGGCAGACCACGCTCACGTCTCCGGGCTTCCGTCATACCACGAGGCGATTGAGGCGGAGAGGGCGATTATCCAGGGGACGGCCGATCAGTCGACGGCGGCATTCGAGATGAAGCCGCAGGAATTCAGAACCGAAATTGCTGATATTGGGAAAGAGCTGACTGAGAGTCTGAAGGCGGCAGATGCCCCGGACTCCCAGGCGAAGAGCTACAGCGCTCTCGTTCAGACACTCGTCGGCAACATGGCGTCTGACGCTGGCATGTCACCGCGGGATGTCTGGGAGAGCTACGGGCTTCGTGGAATTTTCTCTGAGGGGCATGACGTCGTCCGGAGTAAGGACGGCGGTGTTCAGGCTGTGAGCGATCAGGCGAAAGCGGCGCTTACAAATCCGGAAAAGCTGCATCAGGATTTGCTAGGCAAAGCGCCGGATAAAGACTTCTACAGCAAAACGACCTTCGTCCCGGCAACAAGTGTCGAGACGCTGGATGAAGCTAAAAGCGTCGTCAAGTCTCAGGTGGGCACGCCTTTTGTAAATGAGATGGACGGCGTCACAGCCACAGTGTCAAACGCCAATCTAAGAAAGATGACCAGCGCCTCGGCGACAAAGAAATCGGTCAGCCCCGCTGCGCACGCTACCGCGGTGGCTAACGTTGGTTCTCTGTTTACAAAGTCAGTGCGCTTGTGGACCAAGGCGGATAGAGCGGGCGATCCCAATATTTTGGGCATCCACAGATACGTAAGCCTGATGGTTAATGAAGGAGCTGTGTACCCCGTTAAGCTTACGGTAAAGGAATATGCGGCTAGGGAGCAGGGATTCAAGATTTATTCGGTGGAGGCAGTCGAGGTAGAAAATTCTACCTCGCTGTCCACCTGGGCAGAGGAAGAGCTAAAACGCGATAGCGCCATCTCTTCAGCTACAACCCACATCTCTAAATTAGCACAAAGTTATGAAAATATAAAGGAAGAATTAGAAAGAGCTTCAAACGCCTCTGTCAAGGAGCAGAACCCGAACGAGCTTTCGAAAGGCGAGTATTTCCCCAGCGCGCGGGCTATCCTGCTCTGGGCTAACGCTGACCGCTCGACGTTCCTCCACGAGACGGGGCACTGGTTCCTCGGCGCCCGGGCAGCGCTTGCGCTGAAGCTGAAAGGGCAGTCGGGGCTGACGGCGGGTCAGATGCATCTTGTGGAATCGGTAGAAGAAGCGGTGAAGTGGCTGGGGTATGAGTCGCTTGAAGCTTTCTCCAACGCGACGCTCGAAGAGCGCCGCCCGGCTGAGGAGCGTTTCGCCCGTACGTTTGAGCAGTATCTTAAAGATGGCCGGGCTCCGAACGCCGGGCTTCAGTCGCTCTTCCGTCGTTTCGCGAACTGGCTTAAAGCGATCTATGGCTTCATGACCGCCGTTCCGGGCTCTCAGATGAGCGACGACGTCCGGCAAATATTCGACCGGCTCTTTGTCGCTGAAGAAGCTCAGGCCGAGGCACGGCTTCGCTACGATCTTTACCAGGCGCTGCATCGTGAAGACTTCGATGAGGAAGCCGCCTACCAGGCGTATCTCGCATTGATGAAAGAGTCGATTGATACGGCGAACGAAGATCTGACCGCCCGTGGCATGCGGGACATGCGCTATCTCTCAGGGCTTAAAGACAAGATCCTTAAGAATATGACAGAGCAGGCGAAAGCGATATGGCGCCGGCTTTCGGATGAGGAGTATGACCGCTACACCCAGACGAAAGACTATCAGACTTTCCAGCTGCTCTCAGAGGGTGAGGAGCGGGATGGGAAAAATTACGCGCCGAAGATCAGCCGCGAAGAGGCGAAAGCCGCAGGGCTGACGGCAGAAGAACTCACGAAGCTTGAAAACGCCGAAATGCTGGCAGGTCCGAAAGACCTGAAAAAGGGGGATGGACGGGTCATCGTCCCGGGGGACGCCCTTGCGGGCGAGCTTGGGTACTCGTCGCTTTCTGAACTCGTGAAGAAAATGGCGGCGGTCCAGAGGCCGGAGGACGTGGCGGAAGACCGGGCGCGGGCTCGGATGCTTGAAGAGTATGGAGAATTCTCCAGCGAAAAGCGGATGAAGCAGGCGGCGGCAGAGGCAATTTTCAATCCGGCTACCGCCCGGCTTCTCGCGACCGAGATCAATCTGATGGAGGGAAACGGAGAAGATCGCCGGGTCTCCGTTTCTCTTTTCCGGGATATTGCAATAGCACAGGTTGGGCGTACGACGCTCGCTGACCTGATTCCTGAAAAGGCGAGAAGAGCTGCGGCGGCTTTGAGCCGTGAATCCCGGAAATACCAGACGGGTTTCTCCAGAAGGCATGAGGACGAGACCGGGAAAACCATTACTGAGCGGATCCCGCGCGACGCCCGGAAGGCTGCGGAGCTAAAGCGTAAAGAGCTTTATCAGACGGTCAAAGCGGAAGAACTGCAGACGAAGCGTGACGAGATCAGGAAGCGCATTGGGAAACTTCGCCGACGGTTTGGCGGCCGAAAAGAAGCATCCGGAGTGGAAGGCGCTTACGCCGCGCAGATCAGCCGACTGATGGCCGAGTGGGGCTTCACCCGGAGTAGCACCAAAAACGAGCTGAAGGGGGAATCGTACGCTGAGTTTGCGAAGCATCGCCGGGCGGACGCGGGTGAAATCGTTCCCGAGCTTTCAGAAGATCTTGTGACGGCGCCGCAGGAAATGGGGCGGCGGACTGTGAACCAGGTTGAGGCGCAGATCAACTTTCTGGAGGATCTCGCCTCGCTGGGGAAACGGAGTAACGAGATTCGTGTAAATGGTCGTCTTCAGAGATTGGATAACGCAGTCGAGGCGTTAGCCGCTGAGGTATCGGCGAACGCGGCAAAGCACGGTCTGGTGGAGCAGGACAATACTGAGCGTGAAGGCAGATCGGCTAAGGTGAAAGACGCCATCCGTAAAATCGGACTGGCGCACGCGCGTATCCCATCGCTCCTTGCCGCTATTGCGGGCGGTCGCTTCGGGAAGATGTTTGACCTTGTGGTCTCCCAGTTCGATAAGGCGGCGAATAAAGAAATCGCTATGCGGTCAGAGGCGGCTAAGCGATTGGCCAAAGCCTACGCGCCGCTGGACCGTGCAACAAAAGATCATAAGCGTGTGTACCACGAAGTGATCGACGCCAGCGTGTCGCGCGCTGAGGTGCTCACGATGCTCCTCAATCTTGGCACAGAAGCGAACCGACAGCGGCTTCTGGACGGCAGCGCTTTTTATTCCTTCAATAAAACAGGGAAACCCTGGACGCTTGAGCAGGTAACCGCGCTTATTGGCGAGACGCTTACCAAGGAGGAGATTGAGGCCGCGCAGGGCGTGTGGGATACGCTCGGGATGTATGGCGAAGATCTGCGCGCTCTGGAGTCCCGGGTAGGACACCGCCCTCTTGAGCTCGCGAAACCTCAGGCAGTTGAGATTGCCGCCGGTGGTACAGCTATCAGCCTTAAAGGCGGTTATTATCCGATCGCCTATGACCGCAAAGCGGCGCACGGGGTTCAGTCATCTGTAGACGCCAGTGCGAGTCTTCAGGAAGCCGCGGCGCAGCGCCTGCGCCCTTATACCGATCAGACGCACGCCAAGGCAAGAGCCGCCGCGGTAAAAGAGCCGTTGACGCTTACCGCCCGTGCGGGATTCGAAGAGATAGATTCCGTTATCCACGATATCTGCTTTCGGGAACTTATTGCGGACGCCTCCCGGATCTTCGGTCCGAAGTCAAAGCTGACGGCTGAAATCAAGCGGTATTGGGGCGCGGACGCGATGGGCGCCATCAATGAGTGGCTTCGGGATATCGCGGTAAATGGCCGCGAGCAAAGCCGGACGATGGATACGGTAGCTAACGTACTCCGATCCAACGTTTCTCTGGCTGGCATTGGTCTGAATTTAGTGACCGCTTTGATCCAGCCGATCGGCATGCTGCAGTCAGTCGCGGTGCTGGGGCCTGAATGGTCCGCCCGGGGCATCGCTTCTTTTATTGCCAACCCGAGCCGAGCCCGGAAATTTACGCTTCAGAAGTCAGAAATGATGGCTGACCGCATGAGAACCCGCTTCCGCGAAGTAGCTGAGATTCAGGCGCGTGCCGTGGGGAATGTTGGCTCCGTTAAGGATAAGCTGCAGACGGTCGCCTACCTCCCGATAATTTTCATGCAGATGCTGGTAGATATTCCTACATGGCTTGGCGCTTATAACAGAGCGCTTTCCGACGGGAATACCGACGCCCGCGCTGTAGCGATGGCGGATCGCACTGTGATTGAGGCGCAGGGCAGCGGGCGGCTGATGGATCTCTCGGGCGTGGAACGCGGCGGAGCCTGGAGCAAGCTGTTTACGGTTTTCTATACGTTCTTCAACACTGCCTACAACATCGGGATGGTAACAAGGAAAACGGATTCAGCGCTGAGAGCCGCATTCAATATGATGCTGGTGATGGTCCTGCAGCCAGTGGTGGAAACCTTTGTCCGGGAGGGGCTCAAAGCCTCGGCGGGCGGCGGCAAAGACGACGATGATGAATGGCTCTCCAAGACGCTCAGAAAGGCGGCGGGAAATACGGTTGGCTTCAATCTCGGGCTTCTGGTGGGGCTTCGGGAGATATCGGATACCGTCGGAACAATCATTGGCGGCGGAACACCTTTTGGCTACTCAGGCCCTGGCGGTGTGCGCAAAGTTACCGACGCGCTCCGCTTGGTGCAGCAGATAAATCAAGGGGAGTTGGATGAGGGTCTAGTCAAAGCGCTGCTCTCAGTCATTGGCGAGTGGGCGGGGCTCCCCATGGTACCCGTTAACCGCGCGATCTCGGGCAAAGCGGCTCTGGATAACGGCAAAACGGACAACCCGCTGGTGCTGATTCTGGGCTATTCCAAGAACTGATACTTGAGAGAAAACGTTGGGCGCATCATTTCTCCAACCTTGGAGAAACAAATGGCTCTGGACGAAACCCAACGCAAGACAATCTACGAAGGAGACGGAACTGTAACCCAGTTCGCTTTCTCCTTCGTTGTCTTCCAGCCGTCCGATATCGCGGTCTACTCTTCGACTGACGGCGGCGATACGGAATCCGCGCTGACTTTCGAGCAGGATTACACCGTAGCCCTTAACAGTGATCAGGACAATGCGCCCGGCGGAACCGTGACGCTGGCAAAAGCACCGGCTTCCGGCACCCGTATCGCGATTTTGTCGAACATCCCGGAGACCCAGCCGATGGTGCTCACAACGCACGACGGCTTCGATCCCCGGGTGCTGAACAAATCGGCGGACCATGCTGTTGCGTTAATACAACAGCTCAACGAGAAAGTAGCCCGCGCTCTTTCTGTTCCCGCGACTTCCCGCAAGACCTCCGGTCAGTTCCGCGACGAGATCCTGAACCTTGCCGCGAACGCCGAGGACTGGGCGAATACCAGCGCATCGTCTGCCGCCGCGGCCGCGCAGTCCGCAGCAGACGCGAAGACAACGCTTGCCACCATCAAAAACGAAACGGACAGCCAGATCAAGCGGGTGGAGGAATCCGGCGATTCGCAGGCCAAGCGGATTGAGAACGTCACGGACGGGACGCTGGCGAATATCGGCATCTCCTGTGCGGAACAGATCTGGACGACGACCGAGGCCGTGGCCGCGGGCACCGAGATCACGCTCCCGAAGGCCATGTTCTACGTGGTCGGCCGCAAGCACCTGCGGATGGTCTGGAACGGCGAGCCACTCCTGCGGGGCACGGATTTCAACGAGGTGGGGTCTTCCGATCTTACAAGCACAAAGATCTCGCTTTCATTCCCTCTGACGGCCGGCGATGTCCTGATGGCGTGGACGGTGCCCCTGGGCCGCGGGAGCATCGATGAGCTGTACTCGCTCATCCAGTCCAACTCTGACGCGATTGCGGATCTCTCTTCCAAGGTGGTCTACAAGAGCGAATCGACAACTTCTTCTGACTCTTCCAGTTCTAGCGGGAGCGGCACATGACAGCTATTAATCTAGGTATTTCCACCGCGCTCTACGGCAAGGACGGCGAGACCAAGTACAAGATCGCGCCGGAGACCAGTGCGGCGCAGACGCTTATTAACGACAGCGACGGCAACGCGTCCACGGTCGAGACTGAGATTCAAGTCCTGCGGTCGCATATTTCCAGTATTGAAAACGGGGGCGTGACCTTCAAAGGATCCCTGACCAAAGACTCCGGGCTCCCGACCGTAGCTTATAAAGCCGGCTGGCAGTACGCCGTCAAGGATCCGGGAACTTACGCTGGGCAGACCTGTGAAGAGGGCGATATGGTCCTCTGCATCAAGGACTATGCCTCCGGGTCTGCGTCTAACGACGACTGGACCGTGATCCAGTCCAACATCGTTGGCGCGGTCACTTGGCCTGATACGGTCATTGCCGGGCATGTGGCCACGTTCAACGGCACGTCCGGCAGGATCATCCAAGATTCCGGCTTCAGCATTGCAAGCTCTGTCCCTGCCAACGCCAGGTTCACAGACACGACCTACGCCGCGGCTACGACCAGTGCCGACGGCCTGATGACGGCTTCCGACAAGGCGAAGCTGAACGGCATTGCCGCGGGCGCTGACGTGACCAACGCTGCCGCGGTCAAAGCGGCCGGGGCTTTCATGAAGGCCACGGATACGGCGGACGCTATATCGGACGGCACCACGAAGGTTGTCATGACGACGGCCGAGCGCACCAAGCTTTCCGGCCTTGCGGCCGAGGCCGAGGTGAATCAGAACGCTTTCAGCAACGTTAAGGTGGGGACTACCACGCTCTCGGCTACAGCGAAGTCCGATACCTTCAGCCTGAACGCGGGCAGTGGGATCACGCTTACCGCGGGCACCAAGGCGGTGACCGTGGCAGAGACCTACGTTGACTCCTGCATTGTGTCGTCACTCGACTCCGTTCCTTCGAACCTGAGGAACGGTGGCTTGATCATCTTGAAGCAGTGACGCCATGGCCACTTACAGCGCCTATATCAACGACAACGGCACGGCGGTGCCCATGCCCGCCAGCACGGATACGGCGGCCGTTGCGATCAACAAGATCACAACCACGTTGGAAGCTGACCTGACGGCGGGGACGGCAGTTTCCGTACCCACGCACACGGTCGGCTCTGCGAAGCTACAGGTGTTTCTTGACGGCGTGCTTTGCCAGCCGGACGACCAATATACGGACAAGACCGTGACCACGATCGCGTTCGCTGACACCATCCCGAGCGGCCACGTGATTACAGCAGTGGCCTTTACGAACGCCACCGATCCGTCCGACGACATGGCGGCATATATCGCGGCGCTCGGAACGAAGCTGGATAAAGCGGTCTATGAGGACGAGAAGGCCGTGGCGAAGGAGGCCGTGTCATGAGTACAACGTTAAAAGAAGTCATTCAGGCGGCTGTCACCCAAGCTGTCACCCAAGCTGTCGCTGAGGCAAAGCTTTCGGGTCACCCCGTAGGCTCATATTACTGGAGCTCAGAGAGCACCGACCCGAGCGCACTTTTCGGGGGAACTTGGGAGCGGGTGAAAGACCGTTTTGTTCTCGCCGCGGGGGATAGCTATACGGTTGGGGCAACGGGCGGTGAAGCTACACACACGCTTTCCTATAACGAGATGCCAGCACATAACCACACGCAATATGTAACCGCAAACAAAAACTCCGGGGGCACCGCTACAAGGCAGGATTATGTCACTGACACCACTGGGCTTTCTCTGTACCCGCAATGCGATACTGGTATGGCAGGCGGTGGGTTACCCCACAACAACATGCCGCCCTACATCGTGGCGTACTGCTGGAAGAGAACGGCTTAAGGAGAAATTATGGCATTCCCTATTCTTCACAGACTTCTGTTTGGAAACGACGGCGCCGGCCCAAAGCTCCGGTCGGACATCCTGCCGGACAACGCATTGGTGTCTGATGCCCAGACGCTGACAGACGCCCAGAAAACGCAGGTGCAGGCCAACCTCGGCGTAACCGCCAGCGCCGACACCGTGACGCTGTCGACCGCCCAGACGATCGCCGGGGCGAAAACCTTCGGGGCCCCGGTGACGGCGAGGGACTCGCTCTCGGTGGACGGCGGGATCACTGCGGGCGGCCTTGTCAAAGGCGCCCGGATCGGCGCAGACAACGGCGTGAACACCGACCTCGACTTCACGAACGTGCATGACAGCAAGGGCGGGGGATGGTTTTTGTCGGGCGCGAAACATACATCGGGGGACTGGACGGAGATCGCCACGGTGAACTCCAAGGTCGCCAAGGCGGCCGTCGCAGACTCGGCAAAGTATGTGGAGGTGGGACAAGTCAACGGCTTGAATATCGGCGCCACGACCTACAGCCGCTCGGCGACCAGCTCCGGCATTACCTTCTCGGTGCAGGCCTCGCGCGATGCGTACGGGAGGCTCTCCGGGCTTACGGTCGGAACCTCGGGGTCAGTGAACTGCGATTGCAACTGCAACTGCAACTGCGACTGCGCCGACTCAGACTCGGACGGCTAGCCATGCAGGAAGCGAAGATCAAATTCCGGGGCCGGAGCGAATTCCGCTACCAGCCCAAGCGCGTCTGCATACCGGTGGGGATGGCCTGCAACGTGAAGTGTACCTACTGCATGAGGGATGCCGGAAAGATCCGGGAGCCGCGCGAGGTCTCGCCCGACATGCGCCGGTTCCTCGCCCAGCTGGATCCCGCCACGACCGAGGCGGTGATTGCGAACGGCGGGGAGCCGCTCCTCTACCTCGACCGCATCAAGGAGATCTTCTCGCTCGTCCAGCCCGAGATCCACCGGGCCGTGATGACGAACGGGACGCTGATGACGGACGGGATCGCCGACTGGCTGAACGGCATGGACGGGGAGCTTCACTTCTCGCACGAGGGCACCGCATCGAAGGAGCTCAAGGGCGTTGACGTGCTGGAGGACGAGAAGATCCTCCGCGCGCTCAACCGGGTGAAGACGATGCGCGTCTACACGATCGTGACGGCGAAGAACCCCGACGTGCTGAAGAGCTACGAGTACATCGCCGAGAAGCTCCACAGGGTGAAGCACCTGTGGTTCACGCCTTTCCCCATGTTCGCCTTCGGGGGGCAGGATCCCTCGCTCACGGAGAACTTCGACTACGACACGTTCGCGCGCTCGACGGTCGAGCTCTGGCAGAAGCATCCGGAGGCCGTGGGGCGGAACGCCCACCACAGGCACTACGTCCGGAACACGGGGCACGTGATCCTGCCCGACGCCTCTGTCGCCTCGCTCGTGACGCTGCGCCGCTACGGCACCGTCTTCGAGAGCAAGGAGGCCATCATGGCGCGGGCGAAGGCGATGGGCGAGTATGACTACTGCCTGAAGCAGGACTGCCCTGCGCGCGAACACTGCTCCATGGCGATGCAGATCGCGAACCCCTTCACGTGCGAGGCGTTGCGCACCTACCTCGCGGCGCTCGACTACATGAGGACGTTCAATGTACTCTGACTTCAACTTCACAAAGGCGTACCTTATGCTCGGGGAGGCGTGCGACTTCAACTGCCGGCACTGCCTCCAGCACCCGTCGCACAACAGCTTCAAGAAGCGCCCGTCCGAGGCGGCGGTCCTCTACCTCCAGCACCTCGCGGATATCCGCCCGCGCGGCATCCGCAGGATCCCGCAGGAGATCGATGTCGTTCTCTTCGGGGGCGAGCCCCTGCTCTACCTCGATGCGGTCGAGGAAGTGATCGAGCGGGTCGGGCGGGACAACATCCGGTGGTCGATGATCTCCAATGGCGCGAGGCTCGACGCCGCCACCGTTGATCTCCTGAACCGCCTCCATATCCACTACGCGCACTCGAACGACGGCCCGCAGACGGCGAAGGTGAGGGACAGGAACCTGCTCGACGATCCGGCCTGGGTGGAGCTCTTCTCCGGGATCGAGAGCCGCTCGATCTGCACGACGCTCCACGCCTACAACCAGGACCTCTATGCGCTCTGGGACTACCTCGACGAGAAGGTCGGGCGGATCCCGCTCAGCTACGAGCAGCTCGTCGTCAACTGGGACATGCCGGGCGACATCTATGCGTACGACTTCGATGCGTGGGCGAAGACCTGCGAGCGGGTGAAGGAGACGCTCTTTGCCGCTTACAGCGACAGCCGGGACGATCTGAGCGGAATGCGCGAGGCGCAGCTCTTCAACCGCCAGATCCAGCGCTACTTCCAAGTGATGGAAGGCAAGGCCGAGTACCCGGCCTGCGGAGCGATGCGCAACGCCGTGAACCTCGATCTCGACGGCAACGTCTTCCTCTGCCACAACGGCATGGAGAAGTTCGGCCGGGTCGAGCGGGGCGGCCTCTATCTCGCCCGCGACGCGCAGGTCCGCTTCCTCGACAAGCGCATGGGGAGCCGCAAGCCCTGCGGGGAGTGCGTCGCCCATCCGTTCTGCCAGGAGGGCTGCCCCTTCTCGCCATGGTCGCCGCGGCAGGCGCAACAGTGCAGGTTCTATCAGATCCTCGCCGAGAACGTGCTCGGCTTCATGCAGCTCGTCGAGCTCCACAGCCAGACGGAGATCGAGCTATGACGGCCAAGCGCCTTTCCATCAAGCTCGGCAGCCAGTGCAACTGGAGCTGCCCGCACTGCCACAACGAGGCGGTGAACTACCCGTACAACCCGAAGCTGATCGACTTCATCCGCGAGAACGGCTACCGCCGCATCACCTTCAGCGGGGGCGAGCCCCTGCTCTACTGGAACACGATCAAGAAGATCTGCACGGCCCTCGGCAAGGAGGGCTACATGTACCGGGTCATCACGAACGGCTCGCTCCTCGACCTGAGCAAGATCTCCTTCATCGCCGACTACGGCATCTCGCTCATCGTCTCCTACGACGGCGAGGACGGGCAGAGGACGAACGACCCGCCGCCCCGCTGGGACGTGGTGAAGGCGCTGCGGGACGTCTCCTTCAGCGTGGTCGTCTATCAGCAGAACATGAACCTGCCGAAGCTCCAGCGCGAGCTTGTCGAGCTCTGCCGGCGCAACGACATCCGCCCGAAGATCAGCCTCCAGCCCGAGTTCATCCATCAGACCTCCGCGGTGCACGACGGCACCACGCTCGAGACGGCGAAGGAGTACTGCCGCCAGATGGCGCGGCTCATCGAGCCGGAGATCATCTCGGTGACGAGCGTCCCGGAGGCCGACCGCCTTGCTCGCATGATGCAGTACCACACGCTCAGGAAGGCGCTCGGGAAATGGCTCGTTCCGAAGGCCCCGACCAAGGGAACCCGGTGCTTCAACGAGGAGGTGAACTGTGTGTCCCTGGACGGCCGGTTCCTTCTCTGCCCCTACAACGACAAGCGCGTTGTGGGCGACATCGAGCACGGGATCGACTGGGAGAAGATCCTCGGGATGCGCCCGGCCAAGTGCCAGGCGTGCGGGATCTTCGACATCTGCCGGTGCAGCTGTCTCGCGAACGTCACGGACAACGAGTGCTACATCGCGCGAACCATGAACCGGTGGCTCAACAAGGTTGTCGACAAGTACGGCTGCCGGGACGAACTCTTTGAACTGTGGAGACAGGCAAATGATCATTCTTTTTCACAGGCCGCCGTTCGCGCCTGATCCGGAGACCAAGGTCGAGACCCCCGGCACCACGACCGGGGTGAAGCACTCGGACACCTTCGCCGTGCAGTCCCTGAAGTTCTCCGAGGAGGACGGCGCGCTGAAGATTCACATCGATGTGATCTGGAAGCGCAAGCACACCCTGTCGCTCGACTTCTCGCTCAAGGAAGAGGCGGGTTCCGTGGTGGAGCTCTTCTATGACTCGAGCCGCAGGCGCACGCTTGCGAGGAACTACCTCATCGTCAATCCGTACTCCCCGACCGGAGGCATGGGCGAGAGGGTGTTCGTGCCTGTCGGACGCGTCCACTTCGAGGAAGGGCGGGTGCTCGTCTATTTGCGCGGGCATTACGCCGACGCGGAGGGCGTGGAGAACCAAGTCCTTGCTGAGGATCAGTCGAGCGTTGACGCGATGGGGGCTTTCTCCTCCGAAGCTGAGGCGGTCTTCAAGTCGCTCATGGCGAAGCGGGATTTTCTCGCCGACGTGGACGCGCTCGACTCGACCGCTTACCTCGAGGCGCAAGTGGACATCCTCACAAAGATCGTTCTGGCAGCGGGGCTCGCCGACGGCGACGAGCTCAAGGCCGCGCTTGAAAAGGCAGACGAGGCCGCCATCTACCGGAGCAACAGCAAGGAGAAGCTCCTCTCGAAGATGGCCGACAAGGCCGCTTTCCGGAAGAAGCAGCTCGCCTACTACGTGGCTGAGCAAAGCCTCGAAGCGGAGGAGGTCGCCAAATGAAGGTGCGAAAGAAGGTAGCTGACTGGGAGGCCCAGAGTGCCTCGGCCTTCGTGGCGAAGCACGAGGGCTGCTCGCTCGAGGCCTACCGGTGCCCGGCCGGAGTCTGGACGATCGGATACGGGTTGACATCGGTTTCGGCAATGCCGGTTCACGCCGGCATGAAGATCACGCAGGAGCGGGCGGACGAGCTTCTCGCCGCCGAGCTCGAGAAGGTGAAGGGGCAGCTCGCGGGAGTCGTGACCAAGCCCGTCTCTCAGGGCGAGTTCATCGCTCTGGTGGACTTCGTCTTCAACGTGGGGATCGGGAACTTCCTGCGCTCGACCCTGCTCAAGTGGCTGAACAAGGGCGAGTACGCCACGGCCGCCTACGAGTTCAGGCGGTGGACCTTCGCAGCGGGCAAAAGCCTTCCGGGGCTCGTGCGCCGGCGCGAGGACGAGGAAAAGCTTTTCGAAGAGGGGTGATGTGCTGCCAACGTCGTTTCAATCTAAATTGGGCTGGAAAAATACGTAGTCGATAGTTTCGGTTATTTTTCAGCCCAATCTGGGATCATCGTATACAAATCAGGGAACCCAAGCCGAGCGGCAATGCCATGTTGCCGCTTGGTAACCTCAAGCCAATGACCGACCCCGTTCCTGTCAAAGATAACCCGCGGCGTGGCCAGTCGGTTTTTCAGCTCGTTAAATGTCATTTCGTCTGCAAGCGCCGGCATTTCTTTGAGTCCGCTCTTGGTTTCGGTATACGTTTTTTGCTTCATCAAAACATAGAGCCGGTTGAGAATCGACATGGCAGCAAAGCCGATGATGAACCGTCCTTCCATCGTTGCCTCGCCATGAGCTCTCACGACATCCAATTCAATATTTGTCTTGCCGCCCTTGAATGATTTTTCAATGAGATCACGAACTCTGTATGTTGTCATGGCTTCGCGGGCAGAACACTCCATCGTGGTGACATTGCAGAAGATACCGAAGTAGCGTGTAGCAGCGTCAACCGCGTCGTTATCCTGTTCAAGAGGCGTCCTGCCGGGGATGCCAATCCCCGGCTTGAAATATTTCATCCACCGGCTCTTGAGAAGAGGACACGTTTCCGAGCTGTCACCCTCGTGGTTCGGCCGCCACCGAAGCCACTCTTTCTGAAACGATTCCAGTTCGTCGTAGAAGGCTGTATTTTCAGTGTGAGATTTCGAGTCACTGCGATAAACATGAACCCAGAGTTTACGATTGCCCCCGTCTTCAAAACCGGGGTGGACGGGAACCGTCCAGCCCCAGCAATGTTCGCCTGGAATACGGGCGGCATTACTCCAGAGGTGTTCCATAGCGGTTTCAATGGCATCCTGAATCCAGATTGAATCAGTCTTGGCCGCAACAATGACGCGGCTGCCTGCATCGACAAACCGGGCCAGATTGGCCAGAGAGAAATAACCGCGATCAACAACCGCCCCAAAGACTCTGCGGCTGTCGGTAATCTCATCAAACCGGAACAGCATGTCCTGAACCGTAGTCACATCGGTAATGTTTCCAGGAAGCACTCTGAAGAGCACCGGCATATGCGACTCATGACCAACCAGGAGAATCAATCCGAGCTGGCGCTGGTACCCTCCTTCTTTTCCCATGCCGTATTGAGCATAGGAAATCTCAGCGGCTTCGGCAGCGATTTCCGTTGCGTCAAACGACAGCATTTCTTTGTCTGGCAGTCTTGAAATACGGGCGTTGAAGAAGTCCTTTCTCCAGCCCGAAACCTCTGTCAGACTGGCGAAGAACTCACTCATTTCCTTACTGGAAATACCCCTGGAATAAGGCAGCAGCTTATTGACTGACCAGGATTCATAAAGGTAAGCAGCATTGGATCCGGTATGAAGCCATTGGTACGCGATAGAAAGCGCCGCATTGGCCTTGTCTTTACCCCAAACCGCAGCCAGATCTTCCGTGAGTCCGATCTCCTGGGCGATTGCGTGATAAACGGGAAACTCTGCAGCCAGCTTTGTTTCCAAAGAGCCCAGCTGATCCAGCGAGAGTGAACCAGATTTAACGGATTCATCGTCCTGTTCAACCAGCCGCTTAACACCGCCGCGCTTAAAGAGCCGGTGGTAATCATCATTGGAATAAAACTGATTGCCGACAACGTAGCCCAGATAATTTCGTTTCTCGCATCCCCGATGCTTTTCCTTATCCCAGTAATACAGACGTTCAACCACGCGGATAACTCCGCGGGCAGAGACCATGACTGCTTTGGGGTTATCCGGGTAATCAGCTACATTCTGAGGATCAGGGAGCGAGCTTTTAGTAGGCATATAAACCTCTCTATTCATACGTATTTATTATATCATATGAATACGTATGATGCAAGTAAAAAAGAACTGATTTTTCTATATTTTCTTAAGAAAAATCGGTTCCTACGGATTCCCTGAGACTAATTTAGATTGAAAAGAATCCCATGTATCTGACCTTTTCATTGACAGCATCATTGTTTCTGATCAGAGGCTTTTTACCGGGTTCACTATCAGGTGTTTCATAGAATCTCAAAAGTTTGGAATCAGGGCTGGCTAACCCGTTAATCCAGTCTTCTTCAAAGGTTACCAAATCAGATAAAAATTTATCCTGCTCATTATTTGCAACTGCAAGACTGTAATAGATGTACACCCAAACACTACATGATTTTGGGTCCTCTTTCGTGCCTGGTATTGTGACCTGGGTTTGAACAGCGGTCAGGTTGTGACCGCGAACGTTGTTCGTCATATCCCAGAAAGCGGGAAGATTATCTTCGATGGCGTCCCTGATGAAGGAGTGATCAGTTTTGGCAGCCATGATGAAGTGATGCTTGTTCTTGCAGAGCAGCCGAAGATTCTCACGGCTGCAATAGCCCCGATCAAAAATTGAGATAATTTTTTTACTGACTCCGATGTTTTCCCATCGAGTCAGAAGGTCATGCATAGTGACTATATCTGGCACGTTTCCGGCGAATCGCCTGAACATCAGGGGAACACCAGAATTATGACCGTAGAGGAGCGCCAAACCAATCTGGTTTTCGTAGCCTCCGCGTTTACTAATTCCTTTTCGTACATCTGTCAGAGATCGGCTTTCAGACGCGATTCGTGTGCTGTCGAATGATAAATATTCTGTTTCAGGAAGACGCTTGGCCCGAAGAGCAAAGAGCCGATTTAATGAAGCTGTATCTGAGCCAATATCCTGCGATAACTCACTTAGTCTTTGAGACTCGATATTGTCTGGAAGACCGGCTGGCAAGGCGTTAGTATCAGAAAAAATCTTGAATCTATGCTGTGAAGTAGTGTTTTTGATGATTTGATATGCCGCCAGGCTTACCATCATGGCGGCCTTCCCCTCACCATAAACTTTCTTCAAATCATCAGTTAAACCCGAGGTTTCTGCTGCTTGAGTAAGGAGTGCGGTTGTTCCGAACGTTTTGTCATGATCAAATTTCTGACGCTTATCAGTGGTCTTTTTGACACGGGTCAGCTTCAGCTCTGCCGCATAAGCTGCGTTCGGAACAAATTTTCCATCAACAAGCTTGCCAATATATCGCCTTTTTTGTTGGCCCCGCTTTTTTTCTTTATCCCACCAATACTTATGGATTGCAACGTACTCTGTGTCTTTGATTCGGACAATACGCGCATCTTCGGGAAGGATCGGATTGTGATCAGTCATATCGCAAGGGCTGCAAAAGAGATTATATATGTCTATATTATACGTATGTTTTACCTATAAATCAACCCTTTTTTTAAATTTTTTATTTGGAAAATCAATAGACTTTTGTTAAAAAATACAGCTAACAGAGCGGGAATTTAGGGAACCAGCGGCTCGCGATGATAAGCCTCCCGCCCCGCTGCTTCATTTTGTATTCCATCTGACGCCTGAATTCACGGAATCCCATATCGGAAATGGCGCGCGCAAGGTGATGATTCCTCATCATGCCTTTAACGCTCAGATCCTCAATGCAGACCTCTGAATAGTTGGCTGTCAGAAATGCCGTGAGTTTATGAATGGCATCAAGTCGGATATTGCTGATTTTCTCATACAGCCGGGCAATCTTAATTCGAAGCTTCGCGCGATTATGGCTGTTTTTTCCGTACGGGAAAATTTTCGCTGAAGTTTGGCTAGCTTCTCACTGTATTTTTTCAGCGGCTTCGGGCCTTCGAAGACGAGACCGTTTGAGAGCGTGGCAAAATTCAGAACTCCCAGATCCACCCCAATGCGGCCTTGGTTTTTAGCCGGACTGAGATGATCGAGATCATGGAGTTCAAGCTGAATGCTCACGTACCAACCGTCCGCCTGTCGCGAGATAGTCGCCCAAAGCAGTTTAGCGCCCCGGAACCGCAGACGCTCATGCATCCGGACCCAACCGACATGGGGAACGCGGATGCGATTGTTCTCAACTTTAAATTGACAGTTATCCAGGCGAAAGCTGTCTCGCTTGGACCCTTTCTTTTTGAAATTCGGATATTTGAAGTCGCCAGGATTGTCGAAAAGGTGCTCAAAAGCCATCCCAAGATCAGTCAGCGCGTACTGCGGAGCGCACTTGGTCACCTTCTTCATCCAGAATAACTTCTCTCCCTCCTTTTTCAGCTGTGTCAGCTGTTTCTTTATATCTTTGATATTCGGAGGGCTGGAACGCAGCCCGTTTTTGTACTCCTCATACTGTTTTATCCATTGCCCCAGTCCCCAGTTGAAGACAAGACGAGCGGTTCCGCTGGCACGGGAGAAATATTCCGCCTGCTCCTTCGTAGGATCCAGTTTTGTTCTGAATCCGAGGTACCAGCAAAGCTCGCTTTCTGACATAGAAAAAGTAACTGTAAATGGGTTATTAAAATAATACTTATATGCGGCTAAAAAAACAAGCCCCGCTGCACAGTCACATTTTCTGCCGGTCTA
>ENA-UESH01000672-UESH01000672.1-human-gut-metagenome-genome-assembly--contig:-NODE-672-length-30110-cov-21.015083_pt1 | contig 30110 bp, 27 predicted proteins | sample MGYA00243001_ERZ508002 | MGnify/ENA primary metagenome ERZ508002 (study PRJEB26167, sample SAMN06115447) | human gut metagenome | host: Homo sapiens | place: China:Anhui | collected 2015-08-07... | reverse complement strand
CTTCAAACGAGAATTTGACAAAAAGCGCGAAAATAGCGGCGTTTTGGCAAGGTTCGTTTTATTCTTGGCTGGCATCATACGGCGCGGCGAAATATTTCGCCGCGCCGCTTTTCGTTGTTTTGACTTTTTTATTCTTTTATAGTAAAATATGATAAGGAATTCCGATAATCACCCGTCGGATATTGCGTTTTATTTTTGAAAAGATAAGGAACGTTATGTCTATGAAAATATTCGATTCTGCCGTATTGAAAGGCTTTATAATCGCCGTGCTGTTCGGCGCGATAAACGCCGTGACATGCCGACTGTTCATAGTTCCGAACTCGTTCGCGTCGGCGGGCGTCGAAGGCATCGCGATTATGATACAGAAAGTCTCCGATTTCAATCTCGCGTACGTTCAGTTGGCATTCAACATTCCGCTGTGCGTATTCGCGTTTTTCTGCGTCGGAAAACTCTTCGCCGTCAATACGGTTATATACTCGCTCGTCTATTCTCTGTTCTATTTTTTAAGCGACCGCATCGGACTGGACAAATACGCGTACGCCGCCGTCACCGATACTATATACCCCGTTGTTTTAACGGGCGTAATCACGGGATTCACATACGGAATACTGTTCAGGGAAAACGGTTCGAGCGGCGGCGTCGACGTCGTTTCAAGGTTCATACACAAACGAAACCCGCGATTTAACTTCTTTTACATCACCTTTGCGATAAACGCCGCGATAGCGATAATATCCGGTTTCGTATTCGCCGCCGACGCGGGAACGTTCGATTATAAACCGGTGTGCATGTGCGTGCTTTGCGAATTCATAAGCAACGTTATAGGCGATAAAATCATAAAGGGCGGCGAATCGGCGTATAAGTTCTTCGTCATCGCCGATGACGTAAGCCCGATCGAAAAAGACATCGCTGAAAACCTTATACACACTTCTACCCGTTTCGGCTGTTACGGTTCATACACGAACACCGCTAAACAATCGCTTATGTGCCTTGTGACAAAAGGCGAAATCGTCGAGTTTGAAAAAATACTCAAACGCCACCCCGACTGTTTCGCTTACGTCGAATCGGTAAACAAAGTAATAGGCTACTTCGACAAATAACATAAACATAACGGAATGGTAAGACCGTTGACGAGAGTTTTAACCGGCGAAAATTATTACAAATAACGTAAGACAAATATATTTTTCAGAATTTCGTTTTATATCACCAACGTTCGGGTACGGATATAACAAAACGGGCGGAGAATGCGATTATGCATTCTCCGCCCGACTTTATTAGTTGAAATTATTCGCCTTTTTCTTCTTCCTTAACCTCTCTAGCAGGGGTTTCGGCAGATTGCTCTTCGGTTGTTTCTTCTTTAACCTCGGTTTCGGCAGGTTCTTCCGTAACCTCTTCGACGGTCGGTTCTTCGGTCTTTTCGTCCTCGGCAGGGGTTTCGACTTCCGACGCGTCGGTTATCTTAGCCGCGTCTTCGGTTTTGGTTTCCTTTACCTTCTTTGCCGCTTTGGCGTCTTTATCGGTCGGTTTCCAGAACGCAACGACGATGATACCTATAAGGCAGAGCAACGCTATGCCAAGGAATACAAGCGACAGCCAGTTATTCTTGAAGAAGTTCTTAACAGCCTCGTTTTCGAGTTTGAGTTCTTCGACTTTGTTCTGTACCGCAATCGCTCCCGAATAACTCGTAAGCGTTTCGGTTCCGTACTTACCGCCCTTCGCGGTAATCTTAAATCTGAAATAACCCTTTTCGAGCGGCGTGAAGTAAAGTCGGCTCGAAGTGAAGTTGTCGGCGGTGAATTTCGCCTGATCTTTGTTTTCGGCGTCTACCCAGCCTTCGTCGTTTTCGTCGCCCGTAGCGGCATTATACTGCAACACGAATTCTACGTCGTCGGCGTTTTCAACCGTAACAGAAAGGCTCTGGTATCTCTGATTTACTCTGCCCTTGCCGGTATCGCCCTTGGTGGTTATTTCGATCTGCTTGTCGTCGGTATGTTCGTATTCGAATATCGGAGCAACCAAAGTCGCCGCGGTCACGTTATCGTCGGAATCTTTGGTAAGTTCGTAATAACCGACGATACCGTCTTTTTCGTAAATTTCGCAATCTTTAACAGACATCGCGTTACCGCGTCTGTCGTCGGCGAGGACGTAGAACAAATATCTGCCTTCGCTCGAAACGGTAAGTTTGGGGATAGAACCCTTTTCGCCGGATTTGGTCGAGAAAGAAGTCGAACCCGGAGCCTGATAATACAGCGTGTAGACAATGTTTTTAACGTCGGCGTACGAACCGGTTATAAGTCCCGAGATTTCTTCAAACGGAAGAGCAAGCGTATCGTTACTCGTTACGGTTCCCTCGTTTATCTTCGTCTGAGCAGCCGCGATTTTATCCGCATCGGCAACGTAAGCGAGATTGCCGCCCTTGACGTGCAATCTTACGGTAACGTCGAAATCTTTGAGGTTGTTCTTATCCGCCTCTTTCATCGAAACGGTAAGCGTATATTCCTCAACGACGGTATCGTCGGCAGCCATGGCGTCGGATTCGTAATAAGTAATCGTGTTTTTCGAGTTATCGTAAGTATAGCCGCGTTTGTTCGCGTCTTTACCGCCGTTTTCATCCAGCGCGGTCGCGCCGTATTTAACGGTTACTTTATCGATGTCTGCCGCCGCGACGACGGTCGCCTTATCGTTGGAACCCGTCTTTACCTTGAGGTAATCGAAGGGTACCGCAACGCCCGCGAGTTCGTCGACGGATGCGTTCTCCAGAACGTATTCTTTCGTCGTGACCGGAGTTTCGTCGTCGGCGAAAGCCGCAACGAATCCGAACGAAGTAAATACGGAAATAATGCCGACCAAAGCGGCGATTATGCGTAAACCTTTTTTGCTTTTCATAGTTCTCTCCGTGAAAACGTATTTACAGATTATAATCTATTTTATACTTTTAAGAAAAATTTGTCAATGCTATAATCGTGAAAAAAGAGACAAAAATCAAATAATAATGTTTTCGGCATAAATTTTCCGCCTTACGTTCCGTTTTAACGCAAAAACGGGCGGCATTTACCGCCCGCATTTTATTCGGCAATATTATTTTCTGCCTGTAGAGCCGAACCCGCCTTCGCCGCGCACGGTGTCGGAAAGTCCGGAAACCTCTTCGTATTCGACCCTGAGATACGGCGCGATCACGAGTTGCGCTATACGCTCGCCCGCCGCGACCGTCTGCGCCGTTTTTCCGTGATTAAAAAGCGCGACTTTGATTTCGCCGCGATAGTCGCTGTCGATTACGCCCACCTTGTTTGCCGGCGCAAGACCGCGTTTGCATGCAAGTCCGCTGCGCGCATAGACCAGACCGACGTACCCGTCGGGAATTTCGACCGCGAGCCCCGTACCGACGAACGCGGTTTCGCCCGGGGCTATTATCACGTCGTTTTCTTCCGAAGAAAACAAATCTCCGCCGGCGCTGCCGTCACTGCCGTAAACGGGCGCAACCGCCCTTTCGTTCAGTTTTTTATAAGCGATTTTCATTCGTAAAACTCCTCGGCGAGAACGACTTTGCCCGCCGCCCGCGTCTTTTTAAGGTCTATTATCCGTTGGTTTTCGCTGCCCCTGAAATTAAGCGATATATTCCTGAGATTTTTATCGTATCTGCCGTCGACGAGTATGTCCGCGGCGTCGAGTATCTTTCTTGCCGTCGGCGTAGCCGCCCTCGATCCGCCGAGCAGTTCTTCATAGGTAAACCCCGAATACACCCACACGGTTTTTTGCGGCAATTCGCTTTTCGCGCGACTTATAAGCCCGAACACACCCTGTTGGTTTTCGACCTCGAAAGGCTCGCCGCCGAGTACGGACAATCCGTTTATATAGGACGGTTTAAGGCTGTTTATAACCTCGTCTTCGACCTCTTTCGTAAAAGGTTTGCCGTATTGAAAACTCCATGTGGCGGAATTGAAACAATCCTCGCAACGGTTACGGCAACCCGATACGAAAACGGAGGTTCTTACCCCCGTTCCGTTTGCGATGTCGCAGTATTTGATCTCTCCGTAATTCATTACAGATGCAAAACCCTCTCTTTGATTTCCTGCGTTCTGCCCTGATTCCAGAACTGAGTGCCTATATATCCGCATGTGCGGCGAGCGACGTTCATCTTGGACTGATCGCGATTATGGCAGTTGGGGCATTCCCATACGAGTTTGCCGTCGGGATCGGTGACTATCCGCATTTCGCCGTCGTACCCGCAGACCTGACAATAATCGCTCTTAGTGTTGAGTTCCGCGTACATTATGTTCTCGTAAATGTACTTCATCAGTTCGAGTACGGCAGGAATGTTATTCTGCATGTTCGGCACTTCGACGTAACTTATCGCGCCGCCCGGAGAGAGTTGCTGGAACTCGCTTTCAAACTTGAGTTTGGTGAACGCGTCGATTTTTTCGGTTACATGTACATGGTAACTGTTGGTGATATAGTTTTTATCGGTCACGCCGGGTATGATGCCGAAACGTTTTTGCAGGCACTTGGCGAATTTGTAAGTCGTGCTTTCGAGCGGCGTGCCGTAGAGCGAAAAGTCGATGTTTTCTTTTGCTTTCCATTCCTTGCACTTATCGTTCATATGCTGCATTACGGAAAGCGCGAAAGGCTTTGCCTCGGGAGAAGTATGCGACTTGCCCGTCATATATTTTACGCATTCGTAAAGCCCCGCATAGCCGAGCGATATGGTAGAATACCCGCCGTACAGCAGTTTATCTATCGTCTCGCCTTTTTTAAGTCTTGCAAGCGCGCCGTACTGCCACAATATGGGCGCAGCATCCGAAAGAGTACCTTTAAGTCTGTTATGGCGCAACATAAGCGCGCGGTAGCACAGATCGAGACGTTCGTCGAAAATTTTCCAGAATTTATCGACGTCTTTACCCGAAGACAGCGCAACGTCGACAAGGTTTATCGTAACGACGCCCTGATTGAACCTGCCGTAATATTTCGGCTTGCCGTTTTCGTCGACGTAAGGGGTAAGGAAACTTCTGCAACCCATGCAGGTATAGCAATGCCCTTCGCCGTTCTTGTCGACTTTGTATTCGAGCATTTTCTTCTCGGAAATATAGTCGGGTACCATTCTTTTCGCGGTACATTTCGCGGCGAGTTCGGTAAGATACCAGTATTTTGAATCTTCGGTTATGTTGTCGGGTTCGAGAACGTAAATGAGTTTGGGGAACGCGGGTGTTATCCACACGCCCGCCTCGTTCTTGACACCCTGAATTCTCTGCAACAGCGTCTCTTCGATGATGACGGCAAGATCCTTTTTCTCCTGTTCGTTACGCGCCTCGTTAAGATACATGAACACGGTGATGAAAGGCGCCTGACCGTTGGTCGTAAGAAGGGTGACGACCTGATACTGAATGGTCTGAATGCCCCTCTTAATCTCGTTGCGGAGACGTTTTTCGGCTATCTTATTTATCAGTTCGACGTCGGTTACGCCCGCCTCGGCGAGTTCTTCGACGACCTCTTTTCTGATCTTCTGTCTGCTTATATCGACAAACGGCGCAAGATGCGTCAGCGAAATCGACTGCCCGCCGTACTGATTGGACGCGACCTGAGCGATAATCTGCGTGGCGATATTGCAAGCCGTCGAAAAACTGTGCGGCTTTTCGATATACGTTCCGCTTATGACCGTGCCGTTCTGCAACATATCTTCGAGGTTGACAAGGTCGCAGTTATGCATATGCTGGGCAAAGTAATCGGCGTCGTGGAAGTGTATTATGCCAGCCTCGTGCGCGTCGACTATCTCTTTGGGCAGAAGTATACGCTTGGTTATATCCTTGCTTACCTCGCCCGCCATATAGTCCCTCTGAACACTGTTCACTGTCGGATTTTTGTTGGAATTCTCCTGTTTTACCTCTTCGTTATTACACTCGATAAGACTGAGAATTCTGTCGTCGGTCGTGTTGGCTTTTCTCGCAAGCTGACGGGTATAGCGGTAAGTTATATAGTTACGCGCGACTCTGTACTTTTTACGCGCCATTATTTCGTTTTCGACAAGGTCCTGAATCTCCTCGACACTCAGCGCACGCGACGAAGACGTGGCGATTTTCGTCACGTTTGCACCTACGGATTTAACCTCTTCGTCGGTAAGTCTGTCCGCCTCGCCGACGGACGCGTTCGCTTTCGCCACGGCGTTGACGATCTTGTCTTCGTCGAAAACGTCTTCTCTGCCGCTCCTTTTGATTATCTTCATAATTACCTCCCCGAACGCCCCGCGCGCCTATTACCCCTCTTGCCGGTCAGAACAACCCTGCGGCGCCGCGTTCCTCGTTTCTCGATTATCGTGACTTAGTATATCACATCGGAAAAATAATTGCTGTTGCAGAAACAACAATTTGTAAATTTTCGTTAAAAAACACAATATATAGTATTTTGCACGAAATTTTCGCACAAAATGTAGAAACTCGCAAAACTGACTTTTATTGACTTTTTTTATGCGTTTTCCACCGTTTTTCACACTCCGCGACGAAGATTTGAAAACAATAAAAAATTGCGGATAAGAGTGTTTTCCGCCTCTATCCGCAACTTTTTATTCTGTTTTACACGAATTTTTTAAGCGCTATCACAACGTCGGTTATAAATACGATTTCCTCTTCGGGCGTTCCGTCTTTCAAAAGATTTTTAAGCAGAACGCGCGTTTGTTCGTCGTCGACGTTCTTGTCGAGGACGCTCTTCAATTCGTCGTCGGTAAGATAAGGCGCGACCGACCGCAGGAAAGTCTCCGCGGTCGGACTATCGTTCTTACAGACGAGGTTGGAAAAAACGTACGACAATCCGAGCGCGCCCGACGCCGTGGGGACTACCCACCCGTAGTTCTTGCCGAATATCAGCGCGGCGAGCGCGGCAAGAGCGAGCGAGAATACCAGCCTTGCGGCGAGTTCGCGTCGCAGATCGAGTTTTGCCTTACGTTTTATAAGCGCGGCGACGACGCTTACCGCAACCGCTATCAGCAGTTGTTCGGCGCCGTATCCGCAGACCATACCGAGTATTACGTCGATATCCATGTTTCACCGCCTTTCGACGCGTCAGAAAAGAAAATCGGGAATCTCGCGCGAAAAGCGCGCGGCAAGCGCTTTCCTGCGTTTTACAAAGTAAAATCTTCCTTTCATTCTTTCACCTCCGCTCCGTGATTTTTTCAAGGCGCGGGGGTATTATACATCGGTTTTTCAAAAAGTCAATATCCGACCGAACGTTTTGCGAAAATTTATTTAGCAAAACCCCTCGCCGAATAGCGAGGGGGACCGTTAAAAATAACTTACTTTTACTTTCTTGCCCATCTGACGAAGACTTTTCGACAGTTCTTCGACAAGATTCATTTTTATGTTGAAGTTTATCGGCAGATCGGGGTTCTGGTGCGCGGGGTTGACCGCCCTGCCGACAAAAAAGTTAATGTCGGTAGCCTCTTCAAAGAGCAATCTGCATATAAGCGACGCGCCGTCCTTGCCGAAACTCCATTTTTCATACTGCTCGTTGTCCTTTAACGCGTCTTTCGCGTATTCGACGACCTTATTTACGGTTATGACGCCCTCGGTTACAAGGTCGACGCCCTCGATTTCGGCTATCGGCGGAACGTCGCCGCGCTCGAATTTAAGGCTGGTTATAAGCGGCTTGTCCAGATATTTCGCCGCAAGCGTTGAAGTCGTGCCGCCGCAGACGATGTGCTTGCCCTCTTTTGAAAAGAACAGCGACATCATTCTGTTTACGTCGTCGGGATTTGAAGGCGGACCGAACAGAATATTGACAGGTTCGCGTTTTCTGACTTTCAGCACGCACGCAGTGGTGTCGTCGCCCGGTTTATCGCCGTACAGACGGTTGCACTCGTCCACAAGTATCGTCGAAAGGGTTTTCGCGGTATAACCGCAATAAACATACGGCAACATAAACGTTATTATGTCTTCGCGCCGCCACCCGAAATTATACTTGATGCCGAGCCCCGCATGCGGACAACCGTCGCTCATAACGATGAACACGTCGCCGTCTTTAAGTTCGATAACCGACTTATAGACTTTCTTCCCGCCGATGTTCAATTCGGTTCGCTTATACAGATAATTCGCGCCGTCTCTTAATGCTATGACCTGCGGATTATCGAATTCTATGATTTCCGCGGTTTTGTTCTCTACGACGTGTACTATCGTAAAAGTCGAATACGCCACGCCCCTTACCGAACATATCGGCAACGTCGCCGCAATCGTTTCGACGCAGTCTTCGAGCGAAAGTCCCTCGGCCATCATGGTTGAAATTATCTTCGACGTCAGCGTCGAAAGTATACTCGCCTTGACACCGCTGCCGAGTCCGTCGGCAAGAACGATTACCTGCGAATTTTCGGAAGACTCGACCACGTCGACGTGATCCCCGCAGAGTTGTTCGCCGTAATGGTTTATGCTTTTATATCCGACGTCTACGAAAAGGTCATTCATCGGAAATGGACTCCTTTAATTTTGTAAGCGCGATTTTGGTTTCCGCCGCCGTTTCGCCGAGCAGAGACGCAATCTCCTGAACGATACGCATCTGTTTGTCGACGACTTTGTCCGCAACCTCGACCGTCTGACGGGATATACTCTCTTTCTTTTCTCTTTCCGCCTCTTCGTCCGTTATATCTCTCATGATACAGACTAGCATATTGTACGTCGTATCGTAAACGATCGTCTCCTCGACGTATTTTTTATAATCGGCAAGGTATGCGCGTTCGTTTCTCAGGCTGCGTTTGCTGTTAAGCACCCTTCTGAACGGCGCGGGGTCGAGAATTCTGTCTATCGTCTCGCCGAGGACGTCCGACGACGAACGCACGTTCATAATCTTTCTTGCGGTCGGATTTATCTGCTGAACTTCGAGGTTGTCGTTGACTACTATCAGTCCGTTGGGAGTATTGTTTACTATACAATCCGAAAAACTTTCGGCTTTGTCTTTAAGGTAAGGCAGGCACATCGATATTTCGGCTTTGCCGTGATAAATCGCCGCGGCTTTTTCGCGGCATGTATTGTACCCGCACGACCCGCAGTTAAGTTCGTCTTCGGGGCGGGTCTTGCCCATTTTTTTCAGTATCGCGGTAATTTCCTCTTCGCTCGGCGCGCCGTTGCGAAGTTCTATCGCGGTAAATTCTTTTTTAACAGACTCGTCGTCGGGCATTTCTACGTCGAAGTCTTTTTTGCCCGCATAACGAGCCACCGCGGCGTAATCCTTTACGGGCGAACGGCGATATTTTTCCATGACGGGACCGCCGACGCAACTGCCGACGCAAGCCGACATCTCTATAAAACACTTATGTATCTTTCCGCTTTCGATGTCTTTCAGCGCGGCTATGCAGTTTTCGACGCCGTCTATCGCAAGATAGGTATAATCCGCCTGCCGAGCCATGGTTTTGAGTATTCCGCCCGTCGTCGGGAAGAACCTCGCGCGGCTCTTTTCGTAATCGTCCATATCGGCGACGAGTTCGATTTTTTCGGCTTTGAGCCACTCGGTAACCTCTTCAAACGTAAGCACGGCGTCGACTATGCCGTTATAATATTCCGCCTCGTCTTTTTTCGCGACGCACGGACCGACGAACACGACTTTTGCGTTCGGGTGACGGCGTTTTATGTCCTTCGCGTGCGCCTGCATCGGCGACAACACGTCCGCAAGATTTTTTATCTCGTCCGGGAAATATTTCTGCACGAGCAGATTGACGGAATGACAGCACGACGATATAACGACGTCGCGGGTTTCGGCGGCAAGCATCCTTTCGTACTCCGTCTTGACGATCGTCGCGCCTATCGCCGTTTCTTCGGCGTCGGCAAACCCGAGTTTTTTAAGCGCGGAACGCATTCCGTTTATGCCTATACCGTCATAATTCGCGATGAACGACGGAGCAAGACTGACGAACACGGGATCGCCCGACTGTATAAGCACTTTTACTTTTTCGAGTTCGCTTGCGATCTCCTTTGCGTTTTGCGGACAGACGACGAAACACTGCCCGCACAATATGCACTCGTTGCCGATGATATGCGCCTGATTCGCCGAAAATCTTATGGACTTTACGGGGCAGTGTCTTATACACTTATAACAGTTTTTGCAATTTGACTTTTTAAGCGTGAGAAAATTGCTGCTCATACGACATCTCCCTTAGCCGCGTTTACCGCCGGCAAAACCTTATCGTTGAAAAATTCCTCGAAATTCGACGGAGTTATTGCGGAATACACTTCGTCGCCGACGGTAATCGTCACGCCGACGCGGTTACACTTGCCCGCGCAGAAACTGCCGATCAACGTAATTTCGTCCTGCAAGGCATATTCCTCTGTCTTCTTTTCCATAAGCGCGACGATTTCGGGCGCACCTTTAAGGTAGCACGAACTTCCGACGCACACTTTGACTATTATCATATTTCCCCTGACCCTTATATCTTACGCGAATACGCCGTTCACATACGACAGTAAAAATTCGCGCGTTTTTACGTTACCTTTCACCGACTGAGCCGCCGCGACTATCGGCAGCCATTTTTCGGCGTAATCCCTGCTCGTTCCGCTCTTTTCGCAGAACAAATCCATATATTCTTCCGCCCCCGAAATATCGCCGTTCAGCCAGAACAGAAGATAAGTCCGCGCGACGTCCGCAGACGCGTTGCCTATCGTCGCGTGCGACCAGTCGAGTATGTACGGTTTTCCGTCGTCCGACACTATGATATTCGTCGGATTGAAATCGCCGTGGCAGAGTTTATGGTGTCTCGGCAGTTCTTCCAGCCGTTTCAGAAGTTCGGTCTTTACGTCGTCGCCGAGATTTGCCTTCGCTATGCGGTCGCGCATTTTCTCGGTAAGAGACACCAGAAGAGGACACGTCTTTGAAAACGCCTCGAGTTGCAGGTCGACGAATTTCCCGAGATATTCGTGGCGTCTGTCGTGATTTTCGCTCATCAGGCAGTCGAGCGTCTTGCCGTGGATATATTCGGTGACAATCGCCCATTTGCCGTCTATCTGCGTAACCGCTTTCACCGCCGGCACGTTAAGACCCGTGGTTTCGACGCGCGCGTGGTTCAACGCCTCGCTTAAAACGTCGTCTTTGGGGTATCCGTTTTCAAATACTTTTATACAATTTTCTCCGTCGCGATAAACGGTTTTACCCGTCCTCACGGCGATTATTCTGTCTAGTTCCATATCTTGAAATCACTTAAAACACTCGCGTTTGGAATCGCAAAGCGCGGTCATGAAAGCCTTGTCGACTTTCGTAAGTTTTCTGGTTTTATCGTAAATAAGAACGTCGCGGTATTTCTTCGTTCCGCCTTTACACGGCAGCGCGACCAATCCGTAAGAATCGAGAATATCCTGCGGCAGCGGAGCGACAAGCATATACGTCTTGTCGTTGGCGGCGAGAATTTCAAACCTTTCCGCCCTGCCGTACACGAAAATACGACGCTCGGATTCGACCGAGAGTTCTTCCCTTTTGAGTTCCTCTTCGGAAACCGACGGAGCGAACGGATCGGCATACGCGACTTCGGTATATCCCGTAAGGTCTTCCGCCGTAACCTCTTTCAGAGTCGACAGCGTGTTGCCGCGTCTCGTGATGAGGATATGCTCGAATTCGGCGATAAGTTCGCAAGCAAGTCCTTTCTGCGCGAAAGATTCTTTGAATTGTCTGTCGTACTGCGACGGATAACGGACTATCCCTAAGTTGTAACCGCGTTCGTAAACGTCGCTTATGGTATGCCTTGCGTTGGTCTCTTTATAATAAGCCTCCGCTCTGTCTATATCCGACAGAGAACGCGAAAAAGCCGCGAACGCGCGTGAGATGTAACTCGCCCGCGGCGCGGAAAGCGCGAACCTCGTCTTTTCGTAGAGGTGGTCTGTAAATTCTTTTTCGAGTTCGTCGATCTGGCGCAGAATCTTTTTGCCGTTTTCTATCAGCCGCTCGCCGTCGGGTGTGAGAACGATACCCTTGGACGTGCGCTCGAAAATCGTTATGTCGAGTTCTTTTTCGAGCTCCTTGATAGCCCTCGACAAATTCGGCTGAGCGACGAAAAGTTCTTCCGCAGCCTTGCTTAAAGATCCCGCCTTCGCGATGACGGTTGCATACCTTAAATATACGATATTCATACGATAAACGCTTTTGACCCGCGGATAGTAAAAAGGCGGCGGAGACAATAATCCCGCCGCCCCTCCGCCGATCTTTATTACTTATTGAAAAGTTCTTTGTAGGCCTTGCTGAATTTGATTACGGGCGCGTTGCAAGCCTCGATAACAACTTTTTCGCCGGTAAGCGGATTGACGCCGTCGCGGGCGTTTTTCTCTTTGACGGAAAAAGTCGCAAAACCCGAAATGTGAACGTATTCGCCTTTTTTTAGGTTTTCGGTCAAAGTGTCCAGAAACGCGTTGAAATTCTTTTCCGCGTCTTTAATGGTTACGCCGAGGTTATCGGCATACGCTCTGATAAATTCGCTTTTATTCATAAAATTCCTCCGTATTGAGGCGACTTTGCCGTCGCCGTTATCATACAATCGTATTGTAACACATTTTTCCGCTTTTTACAATGCTTTTTTCAAATTTTCCGAATTTTTTTTGTATTTGCGGCAATTATTTGTTTGCGCTTGCTTTTTTATGCATAAAATGCTATTATTTAGAAAACCGAAACGGCATATGTTTGCCGCATGACGAGGATTTTTATGAAAAAAAACGGAATTTACGCGATATTATCCGCGATATGCCTTGCGGCTTTCGCCGCGCTTATCGTAATACTTAAAACAGCCGACGTCGGGATATGGCTCGGCGAAAAAATCGGCTTGTTTACTCTTAACAAAGCGGTATTCGACGGTCTCGGCGGAAAACTCGACGAATTCTGGTATGACCTTACCAAGTACCTCGGTTACGTTGCGATCGCCGTCGCCGCGTTCTTCGTCGGGTTCGGAATATACCTCGCGATAAAACGCAAAAATCTTAAATCGGTCGACAGAGACATATATTTTCTCGGCGCGTGCTATATCGTGCTTGCGATAGCGTACGTCGTATTTGAAAAAGCGATAGTCAACTACCGCCCCGTACTGCTTGACGGCAGTTCTTCGCCCGAGGCGTCGTTTCCGTCTTCGCACACGATGTTATCCGTCGCCGTTTTCGGAACGGCGATCGTCGAAATTCTTTTCAGGATAAAAAATCGCGCGCTCAAAATCTCGCTCGCAAGCGTTTCGGGCGCGCTTTGCGTCGTCGCCGCCGTCGGCAGACTCTTATCATGCGCGCACTGGTTTACGGACGTACTCGGCGGCATACTTCTTGCCCTGTCGATCGTGTTCGCCTTCGCGTATTTCGCCGGTTGCGGCAAAAAAGAAGAACAACCCGAATGAAACCGACGAAAGCAAAACGCGGATTTTTATTTGCCGCAGCGTGCCTGTTCGCAATCACGGCAGGCGTATACGAATGGTTTTTATCCGGCAGACTTAGTTCGCCGCCCGCATCGGTATCGATCGACGCGATAATAACGCGGACGCTCGGCGCCGTCGCGGCGGCGTGCCTGTTGCCGATTTTCGGCTATCGTATTTTCGGCAGACCGACGCTTAAATCTTTGCTTGCGGTTATTCCGTGTTTCGTCGCGGTCGTATGCAATCCGCCGCTCATCGGTCTTTTTGCGGGCGATGCGACAATAACTTACGACGCTCCGTCGTATTTTATTCTGTTCGCGCTGGAATGCCTCGCCACCGGTATGTTTGAAGAACTGCTCTTCCGCGGAATGCTCTTCCCTGCGATACTCGAAAACCGCAGAAGTTCCTCAAAAAAGATATTCCTTTCGGTAATAATCTCGTCCGCGGTATTCGCGCTGGCTCATCTGTTCAACATCTTCACGTCGTCGCCGGCAGCCATATTTATGCAGATAGGCTATTCGTTTTTAATCGGCGGAATGTGTTCGTTCGCGCTGATGAAAACCGGTAACGTGCTGACCTGCGTCCTTCTGCACGCGGCTTTTAATTTTACCGGCACATTGGTCGAAAGGCTCGGCAGCGGCGGCTGGGGCGGCTTAATCACCCTTGCGATAGTTCTGCCTGTCGCCGCGGCGACGGCGGTATACGTCGTTTATTCGCTTGTTAAAATCCGCCCGGAAAAGACGAACAAATTATACGAGTAAAAAATAATCCCGCCCGAAATCCGGGCGGGACTTTTATTTATGCCAGCCAAGAACAAAACGAACCTTGCCAAAACGCCGCTATTTTCGCGCTTTTTGTCAAATTCTCGTTTGAAGTACGTCTAGTACGTCTGCACTCGCCTTTACCAAAAATCATCAAAAATATCGGCGTTTTGGTTGCTAGCAAGTCTGACGGCGGATTTTTAGGATAAGACAAGGCGCGCGAACGGGTTAATACTAGACGTATAAGCCGCGAGCGCAACGACGTATTAGTCAAAAATACGTCGTCAGACCACGGTTCGTTTTATTCTTGGCTGGCATCGTTCAGAAGAGCGGTAAAATTCGTTCTGAGTTCTTCTATCGCCTTTTCGGCATGAGCCTTATCTTTAGCTTTTACCGAATAATATATTTTGAGTTTCGGTTCTGTACCGCTCGGACGGAGGCATATAAATCCGCCGCTGAGCAGTTCGTAATACAGGCAGTTGACACCGCTTATGTTTATCTTTTCGGTCACGCCGTCTGCCGTTCTCGTCCCGGCGAGGTAATCGCGGACACCGCTTACTGTGTAAATGCCGACGTTTTCGACGTGTTTTTCGCGCATGCTTCCGACAGCCGTGTTCATTTCTTTCATCGCGTCGAGACCCGAATATTTAATGCTGTCGGTAACGTCGAGAACGAACCCGTATTTTTCGTAAAGTTCTTTAAGTCTGCCGTATACGCTCTTGCCTATGCTCTGGTAATAACAAGTCATTTCGGCAAACAGCATGCTCGCGACGACCGCGTCTTTATCCCTGGCGTGCGTACCGCGAAGATACCCGCAACTTTCCTCGAAACCGAAGATGAACGTATGCGAACCGTCGGATTCGTACTGTTTGATCTTTTCGCCGATGAACTTAAACCCTACGGGAGTTTCGACGAGTTCGACGCCGTAATTCGCGCACACGGATTGCGCAAGCCCCGTAGAAACGAAACTCTTTATGACCACGCCGTTTGCGGGCGTCTTGTTTTCCGCTTTCAGCCTCAGCAGGATATAATCGAGCAAAAGCACGCCCGTCTGATTACCCGTCAGCGCGACGAATTCTCCGTCGTCGTTTCTGACGGCCACGCCGAGTCTGTCGCAGTCGGGGTCAGTACCGAAGACGACGTCCGCCTTGATTTTATCGGCAAGGGCGATACCCATTTTAAGCGTCTCTTTGAATTCGGGATTCGGTACTTCTACGGTCGAGAAGTTCGGATCGGGTACGGCTTGTTCCTCGACGACCGTCACCTTGATTTTAAGGCGTTTAAGTATGGTCGTAACGGGTAAGAAACCGCTGCCGTGTACGGGAGTATATACGATTTTTATCTTTTTGCCTATCTCTTTGACGGCTTTTTTGGACAACGTAAGTTTTACGAGTTCGTCGTAATAACTCTTTTCGAGATGTTTGTCGATAACGGAAAGCGATGCCGGATTGCCGCGACGCTTTATTTCTTTTACTTCGACTTCTTTAACCGAGAAGTAATCGGTGACCGCGGAAATATATTTTACGACCTCTTCGGTGTCTTCGACGCTCATCTGCGCGCCGTCCGCGCCGTAAACCTTATAGCCGTTGTATTCTTTGGGATTATGGCTTGCGGTTATCATTATACCCGCGAAACAGCCGAGTTTTCTGACCGCGTAAGAGAGCATCGGTACCGGGCGCGGCGCGGGATAGATATAAACCTTTATATCGTTATACAACAACACGCCTGCCGCCGTGCGGGCAAACAGTTCGCTTTTGTTACGGGTATCGTAAGATATGGCGACGCCCTTTTTCATAGCGGCATAGCCTTTCGACTTAATGAATTCCGCAAGCCCCTGCGTAGCGCGACGAACGGTATAAATGTTCATTTTATTGGTACCGTATCCGATTATTCCGCGCATACCCGCCGTGCCGAATTCGAGTTCCGCGCCGAAAGCGTATTCTATCGCCTTGTCGTCGCCTTCCATCGCGCGGAGTTCGTTAAGCCCCTCCGCATTTATATAAGGACTGGTAAGCCAGTTATCGTAATTTACTTTATAATCCATTTGAATTTCCCTCCGAAAATACCAAATCGGTTTCAGTATACCGCTTTTTCGTCCGTTTGTCAAAAAATATACGACGTATTTAATTAAATTTCACGTTTACTATTTACTTTTGCGCCCGAAAATGTTAAAATAAACTTATGAAACCTGAATTGAGTATCGTAACTTCGGCATACAACGAAGAAGAAAGTCTTCCGTTGTTTTTCGATCGCGTAACCGCGGTAGCCGAAAAAATGAACGTCGCATACGAAATAATCGTCGTAAACGACGGCAGTAAAGACGGAACCGAAAAAGTCATCCGCGAACGCGCCGAAAAGGATAAGCGCGTGAAAGGGGTCTTCCTCTCCCGTAACTTCGGACAACAGGCGGCGTATCTTTGCGCGATGAAACTTCTTGCCGGCGACTGCGCCGTGTTTCTCGACGCCGACCTTCAGGACCCGCCCGAACTCATACCCGAAATGTACGCTAAGTATAAAGAAGGCTACGACGTTGTGCATGCCGTCAGAACAAAGCGCGAAGGCGAAACCGTCGGTAAAAAACTATCGGCGGCGGCGTATATGGGTCTGCTGCGCAGAGGTTCGGGGCTGAATATTCCCGAAAATTCGAGCGAATTCAAATTATACGACAAAAAGGTTCTCGACGCGATAATTTCGATGCCCGAGACGACGCGTTTTTTGCGCGCGCAGGTAACATGGCTCGGATTTAAGGAGGCTTTCGTATACTTCGACCGCCCTGCCCGCGAAAAAGGCAAAACGACTTACAACTTCAAAAAACTTGCGAAAATCGCAATGAACGGCATAATTCCTTACGACAAAAAACCTCTTGCTCTGCCGCTTAAAATCGGCGCGGTTCTCGGCGTGGGGTCGCTTGCGGCGTTTATAACGTTTATCGTTCTTACCGCGCTGTCGATAAGCCTTCCGCTTGCGGCGTGGCTATTCCCGACCGTCGGTGCGGGCGTATCGCTGATACTGATTTCGCAAGGAATAACCGGCATTTATCTCGGTTACGCTTACGACGAAGTAAAGCGCAGACCGGTTTACGTCATAAGAGAAACACTCAATTTCGGAGAAGACGATGATAAAAACAGGTAACGATTGGGACGAAGTTTTAGACGACCTTTTCAAAAGCGAAAACTATCTTAAAATACGCGAATTTCTTAAAACCGAATACTCGACGCGGGATATTTACCCGTCTATGTACGATATTTTCAATGCGTTTAAGTTTACGCCGTATTCAAACGTAAAAGCGGTTATACTCGGACAGGACCCGTATCACGAACCCGGACAGGCGCACGGACTGTGCTTTTCGGTGCAGGACGGCGTAAAACTTCCGCCGTCGCTCGTCAATATATATAAAGAAATAAAGAGCGACCTCGGTATAACCGAACCAGACAACGGAAACCTCACGAAGTGGGCAAAACAAGGCGTGCTTTTGCTCAACACTTCGCTTACGGTCAGACGCGGAGCGGCTAACTCGCACAAAGACTGCGGCTGGACGCAATTCACCGACGAAGTGATAAAAAAACTTGCCGCCAGAGAAAAGCCCATGGTATTTATCCTGTGGGGAGCGAACGCCCGCAGCAAAAAGGCGTTCATCGACGGCAAACGTCACCTTATTCTGGAAAGCGCGCACCCCAGCCCGCTTTCGTGTTATAACGGATTTTTCGGCAGTCGCCCGTTTTCAAAGACAAACGACTTTCTTGTCGCGAACGGCGAAACGCCGATAGACTGGAATCTTAACGACGATTGACGTTCCGTTTTTACCATTATTTTTTACATTATGGCATGCCGGACAAGAATAAAACGAACCGTGGTCTGACGACGTATTTTTGACTGATACGTCGTTACGCTCGCGGCTTATACGTCAGGTATTAACCCGTTCGCGTGCCTTGTCTTAGTCTGAAAATCCGCCGTCAGACTTGCAAGCAACCAAAACGTCGATATTTTTGATGATTTTTGGTAAAGACGAGTGCAGACGTACCGGACATACTTCAAACGAGGATTTGCCAAAAAGCGCGAAAATGGCGGCGTTTTGGCAAGGTTTGTTTTATTCTTGTCCGGCATATAAAAAACTCCGCAACGATTGTTGCGGAGTTTTCTTTATATTTTACGATTATTTAATGTTCGCGAAATATTTGATGGTTCTTACCATCTGAGAAGTGTACGAATTTTCGTTATCGTACCAGGAAACTACCTGTACCTGATAGGTGTCGTCGTCGATCTTGGAAACCATAGTCTGAGTAGCGTCGAACAACGAACCGAATCTCATACCGATAACGTCGGACGAAACGATCTGATCTTCGTTGTAACCGAAAGATTCGGATGCGGCAGCCTTCATAGCGGCGTTGATGCCTTCCTTCGTAACGTCTTTACCCTTAACGACAGCGGTAAGAATGGTGGTCGAACCGGTGGGAACGGGAACGCGTTGAGCCGAACCGATGAGTTTACCGTTGAGTTCGGGGATAACGAGACCGATTGCCTTAGCGGCACCCGTCGAGTTGGGAACGATGTTAGCGGCGCCCGCTCTCGCACGGCGAAGGTCGCCCTTGCGGTGAGGTCCGTCAAGAATCATCTGGTCGCCGGTATAAGCGTGAATGGTGCTCATGATACCCGAGACGATGGGAGCGTACTTGTTAAGCGTGTTCGCCATAGGAGCAAGACAGTTGGTCGTGCAGGACGCAGCCGAAATAATCTGATCGTCTTTGGTAAGGGTCTTTTCGTTTACGCTGTAAACGATAGTCTTAAGGTCGTTGCCCGCGGGAGCGGAAATAACGACTTTCTTTGCGCCAGCCTGAATGTGCGCCATGGATTTTTCTTTGGAGCAGTAGAAACCGGTGCATTCCAGAACTACGTCTACGTCCAACTTACCCCAGGGAAGATCCTGAGCCTTGGGCATAGCGTAAATGGTGATTTCTTTACCGTCTACGGTGATGGAACCGGGAACTTTTACGGTCTTGCCGTCTTCTTCCAATACGGGTTCTTTGGACGAAACGGTATGAAGGTTTTCGCCTATTTTACCGCAATATCCGCCCTGAGCGGTATCGTATTTCAAAAGATCCGCCAGCATCTTAGGGCTGGTAAGATCGTTGATAGCGACTACGTCATATCCTTCCGCGCCGAACATCTGTCTGAACGCAAGACGACCTATACGACCGAAACCGTTAATCGCAACTCTAACATTTGCCATTTTTATATCCTCCGATATTTATTTACCTAAGTATTATAAACGCTTGTACGGGCACTATACGCCCTCACCGTTTATTTCCTCGTATATTATATAAAAAGAAAAAATTAAAGTCAATTATTTTTCGTATTTTTTTACTATTTTTACCGCTTGACAACGCGAAGGTTTTATATTATAATACGCATAAGTATTTAATATATAAGGTAACCATCATTATGAAAAAAATAAACGCAAAGATAAGAACGGTTCTTCTGTTCGCCATTCTCTCCGCCTGTTTGCTGGTCGGAGGCATTCCGATGATAATAATCGGCGCGGGCAGAATGCCCGTCGTAATGATTCTGGGCATAATTTTCGTGGTCGTGGATTTCTACGCCTGCCCCATTCTGTTCTCCTCGCTAGGCGGGCTGAACTCGATTAAACGCACGGTACAGGCGGTTACGGTGGAACACCTTTACACCCTGTCGGACATAGCCGCTCAATCGGGCAAAAAAGAAGCAGTCATAAAGCAGGAAATTCTGACGAGTATGGAAAAAGGCTATATTACCGGTCTCCTCTTCGACGGAACGACGCTTTCTTACAACGACAAACGCAAAGCGGACAGAAGACTTCTGAACTGCAAGTGCGAAAACTGCGGAGCGATGATAACTTATTATTCCGACGAAGTTCCTGTCTGCCCGTATTGCGGCGCGTCTCAGACAAAAAAATAAAATACGTTTAATCCGCGGCGGGGGCGATCGAAAAATCATCCCCGCCCGTATTTTCCCGCGAATGACGGAGAGTTCTATGTTTGATTTTATATTGTCTGCCGATTTAACGATGCCAGCCAAGAATAAAACCGATTTTAAGATAACAGCAATCACCCCGCCGCGTTTTCGCGGCGGGGTGCCCATATATTATCGGTTTATACTATCTTTTCGGCGGTTTCGCTTTCGAGCGGATAAATACCGAATTCTTCGTCGAGATCGAAACAATCCACGTTATCATACGCGGCGAGTTTGCATATCGAAACTTCATATGCCGTCATGGTTTTGCTTTCGTCTTCGGAAATTTTCTTCACATATTCGCGGCTCTGAATTCTGCCCGCAAGCGCAACCCTTTCGCCGACGGTCAGATTGCGCACGAATCTTGCGTTTCTTCCCCAGGCTATACACGGAATATAATCGGACTTGTTATACGCGCGGTTGACAGCGATAAGCACGTCGGCTATTTCGCGCGAAAACGGAGTGGTACGGTAAATCGGCGGCTTACAGATATAACCCGACAGCACGACGTTGTTGGGGTTTTTCGCTTTGGGCGCGTCGACCAGTTCTTTGACGAAAACCGTAAGCATAAGTTTGCTTTTCCCGTCGGCAAGTTTGTTGTAACTTCTGAACTGCCCTATCGCGCTGATTTCCGACCCGACCGTAAGCGAATGTTTTTCGATCAGTCTTTCGGATATGGTCACGGGCAGAATATCCGCCTGACCCGACAGACGTTTTACCGACACGTCGGTCTCGTAAAACCCTTCGCCGTAGACTTCGTGCGAATATCTCGCCTCGGTCACGATTTCGCCTCTTATGAAGACTCTGTTGTTTTGCCTTTCTTCGTTCATCATTATTTATCTCCTTCGTAACTTATCGTAAGTTACTAAAAAAATTTATCTTTGTCATTTTGTCCGCTGTCTGCCGTCGCGGAGAATTTCGTAATTATCCTTATATATAAGGTCGTCTATCCTGACGAATTCGTATCCGTTTGCGATAAGCGGTCCGAAAATAAGCGGAAGACTTTCTGCGGTGTGCAGACCGTTGTTGTGCATAAGAATTATAGAGCCTGACTTAACCCGTTTTATGACTCTTGCGGCGATGTCTTTTGCCGAAAGGTCTTTCCAGTCGAGGCTGTCTACGTCCCACTGAATCGGATAAAGCCCCGCATCTTCGGCGCCGGATATGACTTTATCGTTATAATCGCCGAACGGCGGACGGAAGAGCGTGACCGTTTTACCCGTAATCTCCTCTATCGCCTCTTTCGACGACAGAAGTTCGGCTTTGATCTCTTCCTGCGAAAGTTTGCTCATGTGCGGGTGTGTTTTGCTGTGAGTTTCCAGCCCGTGTCCGGCAGCGGTGATCTTCTTACAGTAATCGGGATATTTTTCAACCCAGAACTGAACGGCGAAGAACGTGCATTTTACGTTATACATTTCAAGCGTCCGTAAAATTTCGTCGGTGTATTCCGTACCCCAGGCACAATCGAACGAAATCGAGATTTTGTTATCGGTTCTTTCCACCGAATAGATCGGCAGTTTCTTTTTAGCCGTGGCGTAAGTGTAAACCGAATACTTACCGCTTGCGTTGAGGTACGCGGCGCAGACTATTATCGTCAGGCACGCCGCCGCAAAAAGCGCGACTGCTTTTTTGGTCTTCCCTTTCAAACTTTGCTCCTCCATTTTACGATGAGAAAAACGTCGAAATTCAATCGATATAAACGGGGATTGTCGAATAATAGCGGAAATCCTCTAAATTCGTCCGCGCAGACTTCCAAGGCAGCGTTTTTCCCGTTTTCAGAATTAAATTTATGCCTGCGGAACGGCATCTATGAACAAACGAAAAAAATATTGAAAAAAGTGCTTTCAAACGTTTGACATACGACAGGAGTAAGAATATAATACTTGCGTTATGTTTAGAGATTGTAAACTTTTCGTTTATATAAACTTAACCCTCTAAACTTTTTGTTTACTATGGAACTCGGCGTAAAATTAAAGGAACTGAGACTTCATTGTGCGCTGACGCAGGAAGAACTTGCCGACAGGTGCGAACTGACGAAGGGCTATATAAGTCAACTCGAAAACGACCTTACGAGTCCGTCGATTGCGACGCTTATAGACATCCTGTCTGCGCTCGGCACAAATCTCAAAGAATTCTTCTCCGAAGAAGAGGAAGAAAAAATCGTCTTCAAGGAAGACGATTTCATCGAAAAAGATACGGGCGCGCTGAAAATCAACTGGCTTGTAAACAACGCGCAGAAAAACGCTATGGAGCCGATCATCGTCGAACTTATGCCCGGCAAATACACCGAGGCCGACGTTCCGCACGAGGGCGAAGAATTCGGCTATGTACTTTCGGGCAGCGTCGTCGTACATCTGGGCAACCGCAAATACCGATGTAACAAGGGCGAAAGTTTTTACTTTTCGGCATCGAAAACACACTATATGGAAAACCCGACCGACAGAGTGGCTAAATTCATCTGGGTAGCCGCCCCGCCGACATTTTAATCACGAGGAGATAACATTATGGAAAAAGAAGAAAAGATCATCGAACTTATAGGCGTAGAAAAAGTTTTCGACGGACAGACCGCCGTCGAAAATCTCAACCTGTATGTAAGAAAGGGCGAATTCATCACCCTGCTGGGTCCTTCGGGCTGCGGCAAGTCGACCACGCTGAGAATGATAGCGGGGTTTGAACTTCCCACCAAGGGAAAAATTTTACTTAACGGTAAAGACATAACCAATCTCCCCCCGTACGAAAGACCGATAAACACCGTCTTTCAGCGTTACGCGCTGTTCCCGCACCTCAACGTATACGACAACATAGCGTTCGGGCTTAAACTCAAACGCTATCGCAATACCTACGTCGATAAAAACGGCAAGACGGTTACAAGAACCGAAAAACTCTCCAAAGAAGTCATCGACGCGAAGGTTTCGAGGGTTCTTAAACTCGTCGACCTCGAAGAGTTTGAAAAGAGAGACGTCACTACCCTTTCCGGCGGACAGCAACAGCGTATCGCGATCGCGCGCGCAATCGTCAACGAACCCGAAATATTACTGTTGGACGAACCCCTCGGCGCGCTCGACCTTAAAATGAGAAAAGACATGCAACTCGAACTCAAAGCGATGCACGACAAACTCGGTATAACCTTCATCTACGTCACGCACGATCAGGAAGAGGCTTTGACGATGAGCGACACCATAGTCGTAATGAAAGACGGCAACGTCCAGCAGATCGGCACGCCTAAGGACATCTACAACGAGCCGAAAAACGCGTTCGTCGCCGACTTCATCGGCGAAAGCAACATCTTCTCCGGCACGATGGTCGGCGACAAGAAAGTCCGCTTTATCAATAAGGTATTCGACTGTGTAGACGAATTCCCGAAGAACGAAAAAGTCGACGTCGTTGTCCGCCCCGAAGACGTATACCTCGTGGACGAGGGCAAAGGTCAGGTGGACGGCGTCGTAACCTCTTCGATTTTCAAAGGCGTTCATTACGAAATGGTCGTAACGGTCGGCAAAACCGAAATCGTCGCGCAGGACACCATCGAAAGAAAGTTCGGAACGCATTGTTCGGTAATCGTCCGCCCCGACGACATTCACATAATGGCAAAGGAATTCGATGTCAACCGCTACACGGGTTATATAACCAAGAAAAACACCGTATGTTTTGCCGACGGCGAATTTGAATGCGACGTAACCCAACTCTACGAAGGCAGCACCCTTGACGAAGAGGGCTACCTCATAACAAAAGAGGGCGAAAAAATCGACCTTACGGACGTTGACGTCAACGTAGAGGTCGGGCTTAAAGACATCGAAATAATCGATAACGACGAAGACGGCGACGCCGCCGGCACTATCATTCAGATAGTCTACAAGGGCGACCACTATCAGGTAATTATCCGCACCGACGAAGAAGAGGAAGATTTCATCGTCGATACCGAATACACCTGGAACGAAAACGACCGCGTTTCGGTAAAAATCCCCGCGGACAAGATAAAACTTACCTTAAAGGCGGCGAAATAACATGAAAGCGTTGAAATTTTCGAGGAAAAACCTCGGCATTCCCTACGCCGTGTTCATGCTGGCGTTCGTGATATTTCCGTTGTTACTGATAATACTTTACGCGTTCACGGTCGAAAACAGAGAAATCGTAACAAACGACGTGACGGCTTTCACGTTTTCGTTTTCAAACTTCACCGCGTTCTTCTCTTCGTCGGCGAATATCCGCGCGATATATATAAGTTTCGCATTGGCGATAATAACTACCGTCGTATGTCTGCTTATAGCCTATCCCGTGGCTTACATACTCGCGCGTTCAAAGATGAAAAGCCGCTCGGTACTGCTGATGATTTTCATTCTGCCGATGTGGATAAACTTCGTTCTGCGCACGGCGGCGATGAAAGAACTGCTATTTGCGATGGGTTTCTACAACTCGAATAAAATGAGTTTGTTCAACACCGTAATCGGCATGGTATACGATTATCTGCCGTTCACGATACTGCCGCTTTACACCGTGCTTATAAAACTCGACAAGAACGTACTCGAGGCGTCGCAGGATCTCGGCGCGACAAGCGCGCAGACTTTCTTCAAAGTCGTAGTTCCCCTTTCCGCGCCCGGCATCGTCAGCGCGATAACCATGGTGCTGTTGCCGACGACGACGAGTTACGTCGTATCGGACACGCTCGGCAACGGAAACGTAACTATTATCGGCAAACTGATAGAAGATCAGTTTTCGACAATGTTCGACTGGCACGCAGGCTCGGCGATAGCGATGATATTGCTCGTACTTATATTCATCACGATGTTCGTAACAAATAAATTCTCCGACGGAGAAGTCAATACGAGAGGAGGCGGATTATGGTAAAAAAAGTCCTTAAATGGTTTTATCTGTTTCTCATAATAGCGTTTTTATATGCTCCGATAGTCCTTTTGACGATATATTCTTTCAACCTTTCGCCATCCATCGGCGTATGGTCAAAGGAATGGGGGTTTAACCTTTACAAGCAACTCTTCACCGACGAAAGTCTGAAAACGACGGTCGTAAACACGATAGTTCTTGCATTGCTTGCGGCGACGTGCTCGACGATTCTGGGTACTATGGGCGCAATCGGATCGTTCTACTCCAAAAAGAAAGTAAGAAAAGTACTCGATTCCGTCACGAACATACCGGTAATAAACGCGGAAATCGTAACGGCGATCTCTATCGCGCTGGTCTGCACGATGTTTGCATTCGGCAGAACTTACGCATCGCTTTTAATAGGTCACATCGTACTGTGTTTCCCGTTCGTATACCTTTCGGTATTGCCTAAGTTGAAACAACTCGACGGTAACCTGTACGAGGCGGCTCTCGACCTCGGCGCAAGCCCGACGAAAGCATTGTTTTCCGTCATATTGCCCGAGATTATGCCCGGCGTCATCAGCGGATTTACCTTGGCGATCACTCTGTCGCTCGACGACTACATAATCACCACGTTCACCCGCCCGCCGACGTTCGATACCATTTCGACCTACGTCTTCGACGCATACGCCAAAGGCGGAAAAGGTTCGTCCGTACCCGCGCTCAGAGCGTTGTCGGCGATAATCTTCCTGTTAATGGTCGTCTATGTGCTCGTCAAAAACATTATCGCCGTAAGGAGGGCTAAAAAAGATGAAAAGAGAGTTTAGTCTGTTACTTGCCGCCCTTATGGCGGTCGGCTGTCTCGCTCCGCTTACATCCTGCGGGAAAAGCGGCGAAATCGAGTACCTTAACGTATACAACGCCGAAGAGTACATATCCGAATTCGACGAAGAATGGGAAACCGTCGACGCGATAGCCGAATTTGAAAAATATGCCAGCGAACAACGCGGACACACCGTAAAAGTAAGATATTCCACTTTCGGTACGCTCGAAAACATGTACAACGAGTTACAACTCACAAAGCACAAGAGCGGCAACGGTTATGTATACAATTACGACCTCGTATGTCCGTCCGACTACATGATTCAGCGTATGATAAAAGAGGACATGCTCGAGAAATTCGACGTGGACGAAGACGGCAAATACGTCAGCATAGAAAACTACAACGAATACGCATCACCCTTTATAACCGACTTATTCGAGGGCAAAGGCTGGAACGAATACGCCGTCGGGTATATGTGGGGAACAATGGGTTTCGTATATAACCCGGAAGTGCTTGCGGCAAACAACAAGGAATTCGCCGCGGCGATAGAAGGTCTCGAAGACGACGAACTCGTAAGCGCGTACGAAGAATTCGTCGCGACGTGGGAACTCCCCTGGAACGCCTACTACAAAAATCTCGGCACGATCAAAGACAGCATACGCGATACATACGCGCTCGCCGTCGGATACGTCTACCGCGAATGCCTTACGACGCTCAACGAACTCTACACCGCTGGCGACCTCGGAACGGACGAATACCGCGAAATACTCGTCAAAATCTTCAACAACGTCGACAGCGACCTCGTCGAAGACGTAGAGAACCTCGAAGAGGTTAAAGAAAGACGCGGCGAAGAAGGTACCGAAACCGCGATAGCGGCGATTAAAGCCGCCGTTGAAAGCCTTGACGGCGAAAAAACCGCAGACGCCGCCGGAAGAGAGTTGAAAACGCTTAAAAACAACGTTTACGGCTTTGAAGTCGACAGCGGAAAGAAAGATATGGCGGCAGGCAAAATCGCGATAAACTTCGCCTGGTCCGGCGACGCGGCTTATACCCTCGACCTTGCCGACGAAGACGACGGAGCGACGCTTTACTACGCCGTACCCAAGGAAGGCAGTAACATATGGTTCGACGCGTGGGTAATGCCCAAGGGCGCGAATAAAGAACTCGCGCAGATGTTCGTCGACTTTCTGTCTTCGCCCGAGATCGCCATTTCCAATATGGATTATATCGGCTACGTCAGTCCGATAGCGGGCGACGAGGTATTCGAGCATATGCTCGACGGATACGAACTCGCACTCGAACCCGATGAAGACCGCACCGAAGAAATCGACTATTCGTACTTTTTCGGCAACATATCCGACGAATACAAGACCGCCGACGGAAAAGTGATAATATATTCCTCGACGGACAACATCGGCAGACAACTTACCACGCAGTACCCGATGAAAGACGTCGTTGATCGTTGCGCGATAATGACGGCTTTCAGCCGCAGCGAACTTAAAGCGGTAAACGAGATGTGGAGCGACGTAAAGGTCGGTAACGTGCCGTTATGGCTGATGATAACCGTACCCGTTATAATCGCGATCGCCCTGCTCGGCTGGTTCGTATTGTCTATACTCAAAAAACACGGAATACGTTTCAGATTGCCCAGACGCAATTACGGAACGCTGATTTCCAGCGAAAGAATAAAATAAAACGCGACAGACAAAACCGCGGCGTTGTCGGAAATTCCGACAACGCCGCGGTTTTTTATCATAAATTCCGTATTTCTATATAAATACCGACGTTTTGACAAAGTTCGTATTATTCTTGACCGACATCGATTATAAATATCTGCCCGTGATACTTTCGGGATTGTCTGAAATGTCGCCGACCGTGCCTTCGGCGACGATTCTTCCGCCCGCATTTCCGCCGCGCGGTCCCATGTCTATAACGTAGTCGGCATTTTTAATCATATCGAGGTCGTGTTCGATAACGATTACGGTCGCGCCGTCTTTTATAAGGCGGTCGAAAACTTTCAGCAACGAACCGACGTCCTGCGGATGCAAGCCTATGGTGGGTTCGTCGAAAACAAATACCGAATCGCTCTGCGGTTTACCGAGTTCGGTCGCAAGTTTAAGCCTTTGCGCCTCTCCGCCCGAAAGCGTAGGCGTACTTTCGCCCAACGTCAGATAAGACAATCCGAGATTTAATAAAGTTTCGAGTTTTTCTTTAATTTTTTTATGCTTTTCAAACAGTCCCGCAGCCTCGCTTACGGTCGTCTGCATAAGATCGGCGATCGAATATTCCTCGCCGCGCAATTCGATTTTTACGTCGTTCGCCTTTTCGGAATACCTTCTGCCCGAACAATCGGGGCAAACGATGTCCACGTCCGGCAAAAACTGAATATCCATCGAAATCTGTCCCGTACCGTCGCACGTCGGACAGCGGAGACTGCCCGTATTGTACGAAAAATCGTTGACTTTAAGTCCGAGTTCTTTCGCCTTCGGCGTCGCCGCAAAGAGTTTCCTTAAATCGTCTAGAATGCCCGAATACGTCGCAACGGTCGAACGGACGTTTATACCTATCGGCGTGGCATCGATGAGGTTTACGCGGTTAATACCGTCTGCTTTGATCGATTTTATATGCGCCGGCAGACGTTCGCCGTTTATTTTTGCCTTAAGCGCGGGGATAAGACTTTCGAGTACGGTCGTGGTTTTTCCGCTGCCCGAAACACCGGTAACGACGGTCAGCCTGCCTTTCGGTATCTTCACGTCTAGCGCGTGTACGGTATGCAGCGGCAGTGTGGACAATTCTATCGTACCGTTATCGAACGTCTCCGATTTATCGGCTCGTATGCGGACGTTTACGTTCTTCTCACCCGACATATACCCGCCTATAACAGACTTATCGCAACTTTCAATCTCGGCTACGCTACCGCAGGCGATGACGTTACCGCCCGCATTTCCCGCGCCGACGCCCATTTCTATAACATAATCGGCGGCGTTTATGACGCGCGTGTCATGGTCGACGACGACAACAGAGTTTCCTCGCCCGACAAGGTCGCGTATCACTGCCAACAGCCCGTCTACATTGGACGGATGCAGACCTATCGACGGTTCGTCGAGAACATATAACACGCCGGTCGTCTTATTCCTTACCGCCCTCGCGAGTTGTATGCGTTGCAGTTCGCCCGTCGAAAGCGTATTTGCGGCTCTGTCGGGCGTCAGATAATCAAGCCCGAGATCCATAAGTCTTTCGGACACCGACAAAAATTCGCCCGTTATGCTTTCCGCCATGAGGCGCATATCCGACGAAACTTTTTGCGGAACGGTTTTCACCCACGAAATCAACTCGCCGAGCGGCATTGCCGACACCTCGGGAAGAGTTTTACCGTCGACGAGAGCCGATCTCGCTATTTTATTAAGTCGCGTGCCGCCGCAATCGGGGCAAGGCGTTTCGATAAGGAACTTCGCCACGCGTTTCATGCCGGTTTCGTCTTTTACCTTCGCAAGAGCGTTTTCAACGGTATAAACGGCATTATAATAAGTGAAATCGAGTTCGCCCGCCTGATTGGAATTTTTCGCATGATAAAATATGTGCTTTTTCTCCGCAGGACCGTGATAGACGATTTCCTTTTCTCTATCCGTAAGATCACGGAACGGAACGTCCGTCCTGACTCCCATTTCCCTGCAAACGTCGGTCATCAGCGACCACATAAGCGAATTCCACGGAGCGACCGCGCCTTGGTCTATCGTAAGAGAATCGTCCGGAACAAGCGATTCCGTATTTACTTTGCGGATAATGCCCGTCCCCGAACATGTCGGACACGCTCCGGTAGAATTGAACGAGAAATCTTCCGCGGCGGGAGGGTCGAATATCGCTCCGCACACGGGACAGACCGATTGCTTGCCCGCGGCGATGTTTACCGTAGGCGGAACCATATGTCCGTTCGGACAGATATGACTGCCCAGACGCGAAAACATAAGCCTTAAACTGTTTGAAAGTTCCGTCAGCGTGCCGAACGTACTTCTGACGTTGGGTATTGTCGGACGCTGATGGAGCGCGAGCGCGGCGGGAACGTTTTCGATTGCGTCTACGCTGGCGTTTTCAGCCTGCGTAAGCCGCCTTCTCGTATAGGCTGACAACGCCTCGAGGTATCTGCGCGAACCTTCGGCATATAAAACGCCCAATGCGAGCGAAGATTTGCCGCTGCCCGATACGCCCGCGACAGCCACGAATTTTCCGAGCGGAACGTTTACGTCTATATTTTTCAGGTTATGCACGCGCGCTCCGCGTATAATAATTTCTTTAGGCATTTACATTACTTCCGTTTTTCTTTTTGTCGTTATCGTTCGATTTCACGGTTTTCTCTATTCGGTATAATTATTATATCCGATGCCAGACAAGAGTA
>ENA-UESH01000657-UESH01000657.1-human-gut-metagenome-genome-assembly--contig:-NODE-657-length-30605-cov-6.054245_pt1 | contig 30605 bp, 62 predicted proteins | sample MGYA00243001_ERZ508002 | MGnify/ENA primary metagenome ERZ508002 (study PRJEB26167, sample SAMN06115447) | human gut metagenome | host: Homo sapiens | place: China:Anhui | collected 2015-08-07 | study... | reverse complement strand
ATCACTCTTGGAATTTTGTGAAATTCTTACAAAGATTTTCTACGTTTTAAACAAAAAAAGACAGCTATATTTCAAGCTGTCAAATTATCAATACTCATTTCAATTATTCAATTTCAAACCCTACCAGCTCCCACTGATCCGGTTCTCCGTCCTCATCGTAAGATACAGGATCGTTAATTTCTTTAACTCTAAAACTCGGTGTATCTTCATCCAGCGCCGCGCCTGTACTGTCACATTTCCATGCTTCCATCGTCTCGCCGTTGCTTGTGTCGTGATCTACTGCGATCATTCCTAACTCTTCAACCTTGAAAATTTCTACTGCAAAATGTCCTTCCATCTGTCCTAACTCTTTTAAAATCTTTAACATAGCTTTTTCCTCTTTTCTTTCTTCTCTGGATGTGCTATATTCAAATAGCACACATTTCACTTGGTATGGTTTTTGTGTGTCGGGCTGGATTTTCTCCAGCCCTTTTGTTTACTCCTTGTCCGGTGTCGGCTTATACCGGTCATCTCCGGTCTCGATGTAGAGTAGAAAATCATTTATTTTCTTTTCACTCCATCCGGCTGCCCTAAGTCCAAGAACAAGTCTAGCGTTTTCCTGCATGTTCATATCTTCGCTCATTTTTCTCCTTTCCGGCTTTCGCCTATTGCCTTTCGACAATATTATAATAACATTTTGTGCCTTATAAGTCAACAGTTTTTTGTGCCTTATTTCAAAATTTTTTCGTCATGCTCCAGCTTTTCCGCGACTGCAAGTTTAATAAAGTCGTTTGCGCTCTTGTATCCAAGCTTTTCTATGCGATCCTTTGTACCTTTTGCAAATCTGCAATTAACACGCTCAAACTTATCATCATATTTATAGATTGCTCGCCGTGTTGCTTCTGTTGTCTTACGTTCCATGCTCCATACCTCTCTTTCTTTGTTTGCTATCATTATAATGTTTTGTGCCTTATAAGTCAATAAAAATATTTTTCTTCCTATATAAAGGATTTTTATGTTTTGTGCCTTATACATATTTCACAAGTAAAATTATGTTTTGTGCCTTATATTTTGTATATTATGTCAATTGATTTTGTGCCTTATATTTACTATAATACAAGTATCAAATGAAGCACAGAAAGAGAGGAAAACGATATGACAAAATTTAAAATTGAGAATGGAAAAATCTACAGCGAGAAACCAATGAGCGAGGAAGTCGATGTTTTTGAAATCGTGGAGAAAATCCCGGTTCGCTTTTTTGTCTGGAATATCGGCGAAAACATGGGAACGCATGAATATATTCCAGTTTGCGAAGATTTACACCCAGAAAACAAAAACAGTTACGAGATCAACACGGCAACACTTAAAGCCGTAAAAGTTGCACCGGATGAATGGGAAAAACTTGATAAAGCGGCATCATGGGGAGTTGGAAACCTCGAACAAGCAGAAAAAGCACTAAAAAGCAAGCGCAAAGGCTATACAGCAGACAGAAAAAGAGCTGCTGCAGAACTCACAATTGAAATTTTCCGCAGAATTTGCGAATAGTCGAAACCGCCGCGCGGCGGTCTGCAGGAACTGCCCCACCTGCACCGATGAGACAGGGCGCATGATGAAAGGATGGTTGATTTTATGAAGTATTACAGAGCAGAGATCGAAGACGATAATTTCGAAATGATTTTAGCCGATAGCGAAGAGGATGCTATCAATCAGTATTTTGAGTTAGGAGAAAAACACGATTTATTTAATCTGATAGAGCTAAATGATGATTATAATGAGGTTCGTACAATTTTATAAATTAGGCAAGCGGCGGCGTTTACCAGGGTTCGACTCCCCGGCTTGCCTTTACCCGGAAGGGAATTTTATTTTTTAGGAGGATTCAAAATGATTTATCAGAACGGAGCACAGACAGTTTTTCAAATCACATGCATGGGAAGTGTTTATAGCGTTGAAGATGGATTTTTCAGAAATGACGACAAAGGGACAGACTTTGAAACGTTCGACGATGCTTGGGAAGTTTTCAAAACGCTTCCCGAATGGGAACAGAATGCTGCGGAAATAGAGGAATTTTAAGCCGGAATCATCCCGGCTTTTTCCAGTGTCCGGATATATTGCAGCTTGACAAGATACGCGCCCGGTCATATAATGCGCTTAAGTGAACACGTATAAGCCATTTTAAGGCTTGCGCAAGGCAATGCAGTACTTTTATATATACACAGCACGAAACGCCTGTAAATCGCTTTTACGACGTCGCGAACCTGTAAATGCTGCGTTTATCTTGTCCGGGCACACTCCACCGACATACATCCAGTAAGCATCTGAAGAATCACCGGCAGACCGCCGGGGCGTGAAAATTCTGATTTCTTATCTCAAAATCGAGCCATTTTCCAAGAAGAAAAAATTCAAAAGTTGAAAAATGAGATTCCAACTGTGAAAAGACAATATGCACAGTAAATTATTATGTGTCATTTCGCAACTTGTGAAATTTGACTAATTCGTTCTCTTCTCTTCCTCTGACTCTCAGTCTGTTTCTGTTTTTTCTGTGATTTTGTTGTTCTTGTTCCCATTTGAAAACCTCTCATTGACCTTCTGGTTGCGTGATTTATAATTTACAATCTTTACATCGGTGTTTAATTCATCCGGTATCTTCCCGACGATCAACACTGTATGTGGCTGCAACATGTCGATCATAACTTTGAATCCCTCGCAAAACTCTATCCGTGCCGCCTTTGCCCGCACTCTTCCATTTGTGCATACAGCGATCACACCACCCTTACTGTACCCGGCAAAACAAAGATCATAATTATCTTTGTCCGGGATGCCTACGGACGGTATAACGCGGATCCCGTTCAGCAGCATGTAATGTGCAAGCGCATGATTCCGGTACACATTATACAGATTCAAAGCAAACGGCATACCACAATCGCCTGTAGCAATACTGAAATCCGGCATACAGACCGAGTGGAAACACTTCAAGTGCTCTAGGTATTTATCCGGGTTATTCCACAGTCTTTGAAACTTTGAATCGTCAATATAGAAATTCACATTTAATTTTCTATGCCCTTTTATCTTTTGTGAAAAGCTCTCTCCAAAATCTATGGAGTCCTCCGGCAAATAATCCAAGCTGCATGCCGGGACAATCGGGATCTGATATTTTTCATCAAGCTCCGCTCCATAGATCATATATTCTTTCATAACATCAAAAGATGTATGACATCCATTGTACAATACTATCACCCCAAAAACATTTTACTATTTTTCTTCTTGACAAACAACTTCTTTTGTGAAAAGCAAAGAACGTGCGGCGTAATCACTTCTGCTTAGTTCATTTATCAGCTTTTCCCTTGTCATTTCCGGGTTTGTTCTGTGAATATACCGCAGCAATTCATCTATTTTGTCCACTATGCTGCCCTCCAATCAATGTTTGACATCAGATCATCCAAAAGATAGATCAAATCAGTACCGTACAGGCTTATCCAGTCCGCAAGATACTCTTCCTGCTCAATCGGCATATGAATGTTATAGGAAAAGCAAAAACAATGACAAAGTTCATGAGCCAGTATTTTTCGCAAATAACCATTTTTCGGTTTATCTGAAACATATATAGCTCTGTCGTTCCAATCTGTCACAGCAAGGCTTGTAGAGCCATCAGAGCGCATCAATTTATTACTTGCGCCGTGAACAAATTCTATTTTCCATTCAATACCATTTATTAAAAACATATTTTACCTCCAAAAAAGAAACCACCAGCCAAATATCAGCTAGTGGTTTCTAAATTCATGCTTATTTTACCTTTTATTCTTCAATAAGTAGGTAATTGATGTATCTTGTCGCCGTATCGTTGAGGTCTCTATTAAAATCAAGCAGATCAAGAGCGTATTCCGGTGGATATCCATAACTGGCGTAATATGCCTTTTCGATTGCGCGTAAGTTGTGCAGATCCGATAATTCCACGAGAATCTTGTGATATAAAAATTTTCGAGTCCAACCAAACCGTTCTAGGATTATACTTAACTTCCAGTTGTTCTTTGAAAACCATGTTTCCGTTTCATGTTTCCATCGAATCTCCCAGTGCTCAAACGGGTCTTTCTCCGTAATTGCAGGGTGCGGTTTTTTCAGCGCTTGTTCCATGTCGTGGAATCGTTTCACATATCGAGCAGTAAAGACAATTCCCTTTTCCCCGTTAAATTTGTTTGCGAGGAACTCACATCCCATGCGGGTTACTTTGTAGCATGGCATCTCCTTATTTTGTTCAGATAAGTATGTAGACGGTATAAAATAGTCGGTAACAACAATTTTGTTGTCTCCTAAAATTTGTATAATTCCTTTGATTTTTTTCGTTCCGTCCAGCTTTCTTAAAATCTGCCAGTGAGGCATTTCCATCATGTCCGCAATGTCGATAGTTGTCAGTGTCAGTTCTTCTTTATTTTCTGAAATCTGAATATCGTTCATCAGCAAATCCCCCATTTCTGTTTGAATGAAAGTATCGTGTTCAAAATAAACTGCAAAAATTTTTCGTCCTGTATGTTCTGAATTTCTGTAATTAACTGTTCTTTCATCTTGTACCGCCTTTCTTGTCAGATGCAAGGTTACTTGTAAAAATCCAGACACATCTTAAAAAGTGTTCGCTAAGTAAATTCAGATTTTTTGTAATTTCTTCAATATACAGTTCTCTCATAATAATCTACCTTTCTTTCAAAAAATACTTGATTTTCCGCAAGGAAATGATAGAATATATTTATCAGTCCTTGCGGATTGGTGTTTTAAGAGTAACTTCTACTTGTCTATGGTGTAAGTTACTCTTTTTCCTTGCCTAAAAGTAAATGAATACCTCTGCGAATTGCTTCTGCTCTTGTAATGTTATTTTCAATGCAATATTTATCTAACTCGCTTGTGGTTTTATCGTCAAGCCTAACTTTTACATCATTGCTTTTCGGATTATTTATTTTAGGTCTGCCTGTTCTTGGACTCATTTTTACCACCTCACTTATTGAGTTCCACAATCTCATTATATTTATTGGAACTCATAATGTCAATACCTTTTTAAAGATTTTTCCTGCCTTTCGTTTGCTGTTTGACAACCATTCCAAAAAGCGGTATAATCCATGTATCAACCGCTTTTGGTGGCTGTAAGTGTAAGAGTAACCGTTACTTGTCTAGGGCTTCGGTTGCTCTTATTTCGTTATAGACCTTATCAATCCCTTTCATTACTACATCATATTGTGTCATTCCGGTTTTTTCACAGCAATATAGAAGTTTTTCTCTATCTTCTTCTGTTGCTCTTACTTTTATAATGTTATTTTTGGGATTATCTGTCGGTCTGCCTGTTCTTGGTGACACTGTTTCATCTCCTTTCTTTTGGGTACACATAAATATTAATATATGAGTACACAAAAGTCAATACCTTTTTGAAAAATTCCCAAATCCACAAATCACTAGCTGATATTCAGTTGTCAATGTTCAAACAAACAGGGGCATTCCTGCCCCTGCCATTACATTTTGGAAACAAGCGTTGACAGCTTGCTTTTTGTCATTGTGCGCTCTTCCGGTGTCATGTCAGAGATAAGCTCCGCCATATCCTCCGAAAGCTCTTTCATGTATCTTTCAAGGTCATGCATCTTTGCGTCCTTGTCCTCCGGCGTATTGCCCTTGTGAAGCTCTTTGCTTTCCATGTAGGATTTACGGCTCATTCCGCTTTTGCCCTCTCTGCGGTCACGCATACCGCCATCTGCCGCAATTGTAGGCTCTGTGTAATACATTCTGCCAGAGTGACGATCCATATCACGGTCGTGTTCCATTTCCCGGTACATTTCTGGTGTCATGTGCCAGTACGGAGGTTCTTCATATCCGCGGCGCGTACCTCTTCCCTTTGGCGCGAATCTGCCGTCTGCATACCGGTAACGGTCATAATACCGTCTGCCGTCTCCGTAACGCTCAAACATATCAAGAACCTGCTCTGGGTCTGATTCGTCCATTGATTTTGTAAGCGTCCGGTAATACATGGCTTCCGCAAGGTCTTTAAGCATGTCCGTGACTTTTCCCATCTCTTCTGTATCTACACATTCGATACCTTTTGCAAACTCACACTCTGCGCTTTCAGACAGTTTTTCGATCATTTCGTGCATTCTCTTAATATCCATAAAACCGCCCTCCTTACGCTTCCCGGACTGCAATTAAATTGCTGTTCTGAACTTCGATTGACTGCGTAGACGTATTCTGTACCGCTACCGTAACACAACAACCGCGAGGAACGTCCACATATGCCTGCGCCGAAACGTTAAAGAAGTTTTCAACTGCCGCCGGTGTAACAATCATTCGAGTTGACTGCAACGGTTCTCCGTCAATTGCAATAGCCAGTGAAATAGCTTCAACTGTTCCACCGGTAGGAATTTGAATGTTTCCAGAATAAGATACCAAAAATCTTGCCCGGCACTGATTTGTAAGTCCTCTCAATTTAACAATGCCGCTTCCCTGTCTATGAACAATACATTTTGTTGCGCTTGCCGGAGTTTCTGTAAATTCCACATCTTCTCCCTGCGCAACAGTTTGAATTGCAATTCCTGTAAATTCTGCCATAATTATTTACCTCTCTTTCAAAAATAAGGGCAAACATTATAGTCTGCCCTTTGTGTTTATAAGCAATACTGCACAGCAGACATAATCGAGTTAAACTCAATTAAGATACTCAATTATTCAATTTTGTGTAGCAGCTACTTTTAGCAGCTACATCCTGTGTTGCATCCACAGCCATACGCATAAGCGTTAGGATTTGGAACAACATATGCCGGGATTGCAGCCGGATTTACAGCGTTGATGATCTGCTGTGTCTGCGCTGACATTGCAGTAGTGAGCAATGCAGACTGGCGATCCTGTGATGCGGCTCTTCTTAAGTCATTATTTTCTGCCTGTAAGGAAGAAATCTTTTCCTGACACAGGTAATCAAGGATTGCCCTTGTTCCTGCCTGCTGGCTGTCGATAATGTCTCTTGTGTTGCTGTTCATGGTGTTCTGCAGTGCACAGGTGTTCTGTGACATATTGTAGTTTACACCCTGGATAGCTTCCCTGGTCTCGCAGCAGCAATTAGCCAACTGGGACTGCAAAGCATTCTGCGCCTGCATAAGTGTCACATTTGTGGTATTAAATCCCTGCTGTGTCTGGTAGCCAAGGTTGCAGATTGCATTATCTACGCCGTGGAAACCGTTCATGATAGCCGTGTTCTGTGCGTAAAATCCATCACAGAGACCATTTGTGATACCATCTAACTTTCCGATGATAGCCTGCGTGTCAAAACCACGCTGAATTGCAGAGTCGGTGTATGCAGATGCTGTCGCTCCCATACCTCCGTTTCCTCCCCAGCCATTGCCGCCAAAGCCGCCCCAGCCAAAAATCATAGCGAAGATAATGATAGCCCACCAGCCATCGCCGCCCCACATGCCATCATTGTTTCTTCCGTTTCCTGTCACTGCTGCAATATCAGCAAGACTAGGCATTGCATTTCCATTAAACATTTTGTTTACCTCCATCTGATCTATTTACAAATGGGATAACCGGTTATTTTGCGCGCACCCCAAAATGTACTAATGATTAAACATACTCATAACTTTCTGTTTTGCTTCATCTACCGTAATTCCTCTTTCTTTACAGAGATTCTCTGCCATTGTCTTAAGTCCACCTGTATCTCCGCTTTTATACATTTGCATGGCATTTTTTGCCATAGGATTGTTTTGAACCTGCGGAGAATTCATCATTTGATTTAACAATAATTGTGCCGGATTCATTCTGGATCACTCTCCTTTTTTACCTGTGAAGTTTTTCTTTGACTGCTTGGAATTTTATCTAATCGGTTTTCTATCTGTTCAATCTTCCCAAAAAGTTCATCAAACTTCTGCATAAATGCACCTGTGCACTCGTCTGATAGGTCAAATTTCAATTTTTCAGTATCATGCGATAAATTGCTAACAGTATCATGCGAAACTGGCTTAAAAACGATTGTGCGAATTGTGCCATCTGCGTTCCAACTTTTAGCGTATATTTCCGACATATCCTGCTTTGGGAAAAACGCCACGCTTCCATCCATCGGCACATCGTTTGCAGTAATATTTTCAACAGAAGGCACAATTTTTCCATTTATTCCAATAGGCGTCATTTGTGGCTGCTGAATTTGTTGTGTTTGCGCCGGTTGAAAATAATTTTGTGGCTGTTCAATTCTTTGCTGATTACCATATGGATTGTACCCATATGATGCCTGATAAGGAATTTGCTGACTATAGCCCGGTGCCGGATAAACTCCGTTCATGTTCATTTTCTTCAACCTCCTCCAAAACATCCTCGATTGCGTGAATGATAGATGACTGCGTTGACAAATCTAATGATTGCAATTCTTTTCTGGCAAAAATTTTCTCAAGAACATCGTCAGAAAACATTATCATCCCTCCCTTTGCTTATATTGTGGCATAAAAAAAGACGGTAAAACCGCCAGAATACCGTCTAAATAACGCCTGTTTCCCGCCGCATTACCGCCAAAATTGCAATAAAAAAGAACGCATCAAGCGTCCGTACATTTGTTCGTGTTACCTTTGGTGTTACCTTTGATTTTGACCTTTAGAAAAGACACCATTCAAAAACTCCTTTCTTTCAGTAAAATCAAGGCTTCACAAGGTTTTCTTAAACAAAAATAAAGTAGCGGAAGGGAGATTCGAACTCGGTATCAATTCTCTCAAACCCGCATAAATACTGAATTTCTTTATCTCCAAAGGTGTTACCTCGTGTTACCTTTTACATTGATAATGCTTTTGCAATATATTCCTGCATTTCACTCTCTGTCTTGTTATTAAAATAGTAATGATCGAGAGTTGTTCTGATATCTGTATGCCCCATTTGTGTTTTTATTACCGATTCTGGAACATTTCCATCTATCAACTTTGTTGCATATGTCTTTCTTGCCTTGTGAATTGAACGTTCACCAATTCCTATTCTATCACATATCACATATAGCCGCCTTGTAAATGCCTGACCTTTTATTCGTTTACCGTTTTTCATAAAAATATATTGCCCAAATGGATTGAGCATTTTTATTTTTCTCATAAGTTCTTTGGTATCTGCGGTAATTATAACATCTCTAAACCCGGCATCACTTTTAGGAAAATTTTGAACATCAAATACATATTTGCCATTATCATCTCTATATCTTATTTCTGTCTTTGATATATGTATCTTATTTTCTCCGACATCAGACCATGAGAGGGTAGATATTTCCCCAACTCTCAATCCTGTTTTAAATGCCAAAATAATGCCAAGTTCTATCAATGTAGGCTCATCTTCCATTACAAATCGTTCAATTAAAAGTTCCTCATCCTTAGAAAATACCAATTCGCAGTCTGACTTATGGTTCTTTTTAAATGACTTTTCCGAAATTTCCAAATCACCCATAAAACTGGTTATGCTCAGACTGGTATAATGTTTTTTCTTTGCATATTTGAAAATTCCGTTAATCAATATCCGCATATCAGAATAAGCTTTTTGCGTAAGTTCCAGTTTTGAAATAGCTGTTTTTATGAATGATTCCAATATTTCTTCATCAATGTACCGGATTTTTCTATTTGCAATCGGCAAATACTTATTTTCAAAAAATCTTTTAAAATTTGTCTCGTACTTGTCCTTTGTCTGTCTTGTTATTTCACCATATTCAAGTTTTTCAGAAATCCAATTAGAATATACCTGAATAACTGTAGGTTCATCCTCCTTAGCTTTATAGAACTTTACTATTTCATCTTCAATTGCTTTTTCAGATGTTCTCTTTACAAGTCTCTTTCCTCTCTTATTATCTTCATCTGGCAAATATGTGTAAAACTTTCCATCTTTTCCTTGCCAAATGCTGTAAGTGTGTTTTTCAATAAATTTTTTCCTTTCGTTCATTTCAATTTTTTTCTGAATGGTGTCTATGTTGATAATACCATTTTCGATGGCAATATTCAACAACTCACTATTTGAAAGATTTCCCGTTTAACTCACCTTCTAACTTTTTTACTTTCTGTTTAATATCAAAAATTCTTCTTTCCACTGTTCTTGTTGATACGCATAGTCTCATGGCTATTTCTTTTGAAATAAGTCCACGGGCAAGAAGATAAAATATTTCTTCTTCCTGCTCCGTGAAATTGGCGTTTTCAATAATTGTTTCAAGCTCTGGCTTAGTCAGTTTTGAAAACTTCATAAGCCACTATCCTCCAATATTTTATTCTTCTCCCTGCCAGATCTTCGGTGTGCCGTCCATCATTGCCACATATTTTCCATAACTCATTCCGGCTTCACGTGCCTTTTCCAAAACTTCACTGATGCTATTGTTATTGCACGTTTTAATACTTCTCTTTTCTCTATATTTTCTTCTGTGGTACTCATTCCGGCACTGCTTCCCACAGGTAAGTGCTCTGACTGATATTGATTTGTATTCTTTTCCGCAGATCACGCACTTTTTTGTATATACCTTGCTATTGAGCATAATTACACGTTCTCCTTAATCATAACAATCCCTGATATCATCTACGTCTCCTGCCAAAAAGCTGTCAAATACTTCTGCTACTCTCTCTATAAGGTCTCCATCATGTCCATTCTCTCTCATCTGCTCCGAGAAATCTTTCTGTGAGCACTGAAGTAAACCATTTTCCAACCTTGTCCATTCTTTTCTGTAAGTTATTCCATTCAATTCCAATGTTTCATTAATTCCGTTTTCTGTCAGTTCTACCGTATACTTCATGCAATTATTCCTCTCTTTCTGCATTATATTTCTTCCACGCAACAATTTTGCTTCTATAAAAATACTCTGGATCTCCACTAAAGCACTTACCTCTTCTAACGGAATGTCCCTTGCGTGTAAGAGTGCCAAAAAATTCACGCTGTGGCAAAAGTAAATTGTCGTTTGCCGACAGTAAGAAAACCTTTGCATCTAACGGGCAACTGTCCATGTCATAATTCCAATCCATCTGTGATCCTCTCTTTCTGTGTTCATCAATCATACGGTTCGCCGCAAAACGGACACTGTGACAACAATAACGGCATTTTTTCCTCTTTTTTCTTGCCTTTTTTCTTTACTGTAAACTCTAAATATGCTTTGCCTGTCAAAAGTTCCACAGGTGCTTCCACGCTTTCAGCGTCAACCAACTCTTTCATCTTCTCTTCCATTTCATTCATACAATTACACATTATTTTCCCTCTCTTTCCGTATCATACCGCCCCACCGCATATACTAATACGGGAGGTAGGCTATGATCGCTTGGTTTTGTTATCTGGTTCTAAAATAAACTCATCTGGTTCTCGTCGTACTGATAAATGCGTCCGGTTGTGATCCTTCCCATCTGACGCAATCTCTCCGCCCGTGGTTTTTGCTTAAGATTTGCCATATAATTATTGTTCACTTCCGGCGGTAGGGATAAATAACATTCCTCCGGTAATGGCAACTGATTTTCTGTGCAGGCCTCATGGATCTTTGACTGATAATAAACAATGTGATTTCGCACCAGATTCATGTTGCATCCATCGGACCAGAACGGATCATTACACCCGTTCTGATTGATATCTTTCCAGTGTTCTATTTCTCTGCGGATGCACTGGCAGTACTCTTTCACTTTATCTTCTGCTGTCTGGATCATGGCATTACCCCTGGAATATCCTCGAAACTAATCTGATTATCAGTTTCAAACACAAGCATTTTCTCTTTTGCTCCTGTATAAAAATTGCGGTCAATCTCAAATCCATACGCATTTCTTCCAAGTTCCGCCGCCGCTCTTAATGTGCTACCGCTTCCACAACATGGATCAATTACCACATCACCGGGATCTGTAAATATCTCTATTAGCTTTTTTAAAACAGATACTGGCTTCTGTGCCGGATGAATTTTGGGAATATCTTTTCCATCCTTTTCCCATGCAAACCAATTAAAAACCATCTTCCCAGTGCCCCGAATCGTCTTACCGTTTTCATCAAACTGTGCACCATTTCTGAACTTCGGAAGTTTGTCTCGATAGAATGCAAGTGCGTATTCAGTAGCACCAACCACACGCATATTTGCCTTAAGCACCTGCGGACTATAATTTTTCACAAATACAAGCGGTATGTAATGGATGAATCCATGTTTTCGGGCTGCATCAATCAGTGTGGGCATTTGTTCAAATGAGCAGAAAACAATCATACATGGTGCATCTGAACTTCTTCCTCTGTTCCCTGCTTTCTTGGGTTCTTTCTTAAGCATTTTCGAACAGAAGTGAAAATATTCATAGAGATTAAAGTTAAAATCTGAATTAAATGCCGCTTTTCCTGCAAGCTTACTTTCTCCGTTTTTATTATCTCCGCCGTTGTACCACATCGGATTACTGCCATAAAAGTTTTTTCCTACGTTGTACGGCACGTCTGCAATAATTAACTGTGCCGGTGGAATTGCATATTTTTTATAATTCTGCATTGAATCTCTGTAAATTTCACATTTTAATTTCATTTTCTTTTGAAAGGAACCCGGCGCGCCTTTTATCCGGATAGGTTCCGGCTCCTTTCTTTGTTTTACTTTATTTTTCTGTTACTCCGTATTTTATCCGTCTTCGCTCATTCATGTTATCAAGTACGTGTCCTGTTTTATCAACCCACTCCTGCCTTTGACGCTCTTTTTCAGATTCATACCGTCTTTTTTCTTCCTCTTTAGGCTTCGACCAATCAATCTTTTGACCACACCTTGAGCAGAAAGATAATTCGTCCTGAATATGCCATTTGCCAAACCCACTGTATAATTCACCCACGAACCAACCGCAATTAGGACACATCCAATCAGTATAAGTGGATTGCACAAATTCTCCATGACCGTCTGAATGCAACTCGTGATGCAAACCTGTTTTTGTCTCAAGAATCGGCTCTGCTCCGTCATCTCTGTCAAACACCTTGATTTCTTTTTCCTCATCAATGACGGCATCAATCTCTTTGCATTCCTTAAGCCCAATTTTTGATTCACTGTTCAATCTCATAAATCTATGACGAATATGCTTTTTTAAAGCATCAGAATCAATATATCTTGCCATGTCATTACTCCTTTCTCATCCCATCTGTTTTCCAAATCTTATCCAAGCAAGCGTTCCAACCAGATGTAAACGCTTTTCCCAGTCCGCCAAACTCGTATTTTTCAACCGGAAGTTCCTCTTCTCTCTCCGGCAACTCCTGGAGCGGACACCAATCCGGCTTTTCTCCGTCTGGTACAAGTTTTCCTGTCGCACAGCACAGATATTCGTCATCATTCTCTGTCTCATAGCACAATGTGCATTTCTGGCACACCTGTTCCGGCATATCCATAACCAATACTGCTTTAGGCATTTTCTATTCCTCCTTATTCTGCTATTCAGTGGCATAACTCAATTCGGATTCCAGATATTCTGTCAATTCCTCCACCGTCTCAACGTTTTCTCCTGCGCGTATTTCTGCAACCAACCACTCAATGCTTTCAAATTTACTTATTACTTTTGCTAATTCTTCCATGATTATTTTTCCTTTCTGTCATTTAATTAACTTTCGTTTCCGGCTTCTCACACCGCTCAAATTCGATCACCCATACATAAGGATTCACATCCCAACTGTAACGATCAAGATCAGATTTTTTGATGGTGCTGTTCCAGATTTTAATAAAATGCTCTCTGGCTGTATGTATGCGATCATATTCATTCTCCGGGCTGTGGATAAACCCTCTGTTATCTATCGCTCCTTCTGCCTTTGCTCCATTCTCTGTTATCTCCTGCAACCGCTCCACCCTCACATTCGTAACCTTGAGCCAGATCCGCGCTGCTTCTTTCGGCATGTGGATGGATGGTCGCCACGGCGTATGATCGTGTGTCACTCCATTTTCATCAACATATGCATCGAACGGGATTGTATCTGTTGCTGCATAATAATATTTCCCCGTATCCTCAATGACCTGTTCATTTCCATCCAATTCATATAAATACTGCCATGTTTCCCGGACATACAGGATATCGCCCGGACAAATAGGACAAGTTCTTTCTGCTATGCTTAACTGCTCCGTATGCTCCTTATCAGCAAAGTTATGTACTGCATAAGTCCGCCTGTCAGCATTGTAAAATTCCATATCCGGCACGGTATACTCATTTGCATCTTTGCATATACGCCGAGTACAACTCTTTCTCCCGTCCAGAATCGCCCTCACCATTTCGGTACTAATTTGTTTGTTGAATAAAATCGGTTTAATTGGCATCTACACCACCTCATCTTCCCATCATGTCAGGGGATTTCTCCCATGAATTTCTAAACGCTTTTGTTCGAAGTTCTTTATTTTCTGCCCTTAACGCTTTATTTTCTGTCAAAATCTTCTGCAATTTGCAATCCTTTTTATGCTCACATCTTGTGTCCGCAGAATACTCGGTACACATTCTACATAATTCTATGCTTGTCACTCTACTCCACCGCCTTTCACGATTTCTACTGCATCTTTCAGCGTTATAATTTCATACGATTTAGTCCATCCAACCGGTCTTGACAATGTGCTTCTATATTCCAACTGCTCCACAACCTTGTCTACATCATAAGCCGTCGGATATTCTTCTAGTAAATACAATACTGCATTTGTATTTACTAAAGTTCCATTGCTTAAAGTAACCGATTTTAAATCTTTCTTCAGCGCATCCGCATCAATCAGTCTCATCGTTCGCCCTCCTGTTCCTCCATGCCGAAATACCCAATTTCTTCCTCCATGATGTCGTTCAGTTCCCCGAGGTCGTCCAGATGTGGGGTTTCCTCTGCGATTGTCCGCATTTCTTCATCCAAACACCCCATTTCTATAAATACTTTAATGTTCTTCGCTAATCTTTTTACTTCGCTCATTCTTCATCACCCCAATCTAATTTCTGACCACAGCCACTGCAATATGACCCGACATTATACTTGTTTCTTAAATCTCCCTTCTCGTAACAAACAGGACAATAATAGTGATGCATTCCTCTATTGTATCCTTTCTTTATCTTTTCTCTTATTCCTTTCCTTGCCGTCTGCTTCTCCACTGCCGCCCGGCATTCTTCCAAAGTCCCAATCTTGCGACATTGGCGCCAATCACTTAATGCTTCAAAATAATTGCTTTTCATATCCTGCAATTCTTCAGCAGTACCGATTGCACGGTACTGCTGTATCTCTTCCAGTGCCTCGATTGCTTTCTCAAAAGCTCTAAGTGTACTGCTTTTACTTTCCCATTCCATTTCCTGCCTGATTATTTTTATTGCCTTGTTCTCATCCATTGTTACACCTCCAACAGTTCCGGGTTATCAATCATGTTGCCGATCACTTCAAAATTCTCTGAATCAAAATCATCCAGTTCCTCGTAGTCATCACAGCGCAGCTCATTCGTACACCATCCGTTTTCATGCCACACGACACGCTTTCTCGTCTCATCTTCTGGAAACCCAACGTCGATATGCCCTGAAAGAATATCATTCTCAAAAATCAGCTTACCGTTCTTATCAGGCATTGCGGTGCACTGGCAGATGGTAGATGGATCAACGGCATAAAATTCAACATCCGCATCTTCATACGCTTCAATTTCTCTGATCTCTCCGTCTGTGTCATAACTTGGCAATCCGTATACCCATATTCCATTATCAATCCGCTTTGCGCGGTATAAAAATCTATTCTCCATCGCGTTCCACCTTTTTCCCTTTACAAACTCCTCTGTGTTCATGCACGGAAAATGAAATACTTCCGGTCTGCTTCATGTAAGTCAATTTTTCTCCGGTCAACTCACATTTATGTTTACGTTCGTTTAAATACTGACATCTTCCATCACAGTACATCACTTTCCCCCTCCATTTCTTTCAGCTTGGCTTCGGCTTCCTCTCTAGTAAGGAATATCCTTTCGCCAATGTCGCACGATAAATAGCAACTCTCACCCATATCAGCGTCATTTATAACATCAATTCTCATAATAGTTCTGTCTTTATGAATCTGCTTGATATATAACTGGATAACGCGCATCATAATAACTGGCTCTTTCGCTCCTTTATTTACCCGATACAAAGTATCTCCCACCTTGCACGGCAACCGCAGAAGTAATCCCTGCTCTTCGGCTTGCTCTCTATTTGCAAGTCTTTCCGCAATCTCTTCCAGGGCTTTGTATCTTCCATCTTTCGCAAGCTGGGTAATGGTAATTCCCTCATCATCCGGTAAATCTGCTGGATGAAATAAAACTTCTCCATTCTCTGCCACATATGTTAATCTCTCCATGCTATCCCTCACTTTCTGCCTTAAGCCATTGTTCCACCTCTGTAACAGAACACATTGCTACGCCGCCCTCAATGGTCTTTACGCTACCCTGCTCATATGTTTCGATTGAGCAAAGGAAATCTAAAAGTTCTTCATCCGTCATGCTCCGGATCCGGTCTGCATTGGTCTGCGGCTGTTCAGTGAGTGGCGTTTCTTCAGGCTGTGCATTTTCTGCGCTTACTCTGTACGGCTCCGGCAGTGGCATCCAAGCGATAACGTCCAAAATATTCATTCCATCCGTGAAATTAATTCCATTCCAAAATGCTCTAAATGGGTATACCTTGTCTTGCTCACTACTTCCGTATTTTGTTGTTACCAAATACACTTCAAGACATTTTCCCTCAAATAACGGATTTTCTTCCGGTTCTTCTGGAATCTGCTCACTGCATGGAATCCATCCGCTTTCCTGCTCCAAAATTCTGTTGATCTCTTCCTCCGAAACCACTTTTGTTAGAGGAGAATACCCACAGGCTTCTGTTGCTACCTCAGATATCCGGTTTTTAATCCTGCTTATTTTCATTCTGATCCTCACTTTCCGGCAACATAGCATATTTATAGCTACTCATTTTACCGTCATATGTGCTCCATGACGTTTTTCCGTAATCCCATGTATAAACCGTTTCATCTTCATATTTTGCAAAATGTTCTTTGCTCCACGCAAAAAGTTCAGAATCTCTGACCAAAATCGGTGTATCGACTGGAACTTCGCTCCAATCAATATACTGGCTGTTCGCCCATTCTTTTGCTTTTTCTCTGCAACGACCAGCATTTCTAATGTCATTATCGCAAAAATCGCATTTATCGCAGACTCCCCTGCATTTTTCCAGTTTTCCATTAATTAACGCAATATTGCCTCCATCACACGCAATATTCAAAATCTCTTCCGCATATTTTTCTCTATTCAGCATTTTCCTGCTCCTTTCCGATCCTGTTCACAAGCTGTTCTGACCTCGTATAAGCCTTATCCAACAGTTCCAAGTATTCACTAAAGGAAATCTGCGCCTTTTCGGATAACTCACTCGGATAACGCTCTAACAAAGCCTTAATGCACTGTTTCATGTCTCCAAAATATCCGATTGTTCGAACGCTTTCTTTTTCATTGCCGTCCTTATCCTGTCCGGCATATCTCTGTCTCAGGGTGTGATTCAGAGAATCAATCTCCACAAAATATCCATCCTGCAGTTCCACAGCTAACTTGTCCATCAACCATTCCTCCTATATTTCATACGTCTTTCCGATAAACCGCTTATCAATGTACTTACATTCCCATTCCAGTACACTTGCGATCCCCGTCATGGTTTCATATCCGGTAGCAAGGCAGTTAATCAAATATCTGATTCTCTCATAAACCTGTCTGATCTGATTTTCCGAAAATTTAAACTGTGTTTTAAGGCAGACACCCAACATAGCAAAATAATTAAATACCTGTGCCAGTAAAAACTTATTTGCCTGTATCATGCAGTTCGGTGCGATCTTTCTCTCTACCAGATAAAAACTCTCACGATACGGAATCTTATTTGTTTCCTTTCGCACGTCAATCTTGCATTTATCTTTCAGATAAAAACCAAGTTCCTCGCCTGTCGTTCCATCCTTTGCATTCTCCACATATGCATCAATGGTCTGCTCAACCTTTATGATTCTTTTGTGTCCGAATCCGAACTTATCATGCAGTGCCTGATATGCCATCATACGGACGTTATAATAGGATTCCTCTATCAGATAATCCGCATTGCTTTGTGCCTTGGCGTGTCTCTGTATTCCAATCAGTTCACTCTTGGAATATCCAAGTGTCTGCATCCGCTTTTTCTTTCTTGCCAGTGCATTACTCATTTGTTCTTCCATCTCCTCTCTACATCCTCAAAATGGCTAAATACAAGACTTTGAACATATTTTGATATATTTGTCCGTGCATATTTTTTAATTAGCATTTCCCCTGCTTCCATCATTCCTTGGAACCACTCATCTTCGTTATCAGCTTCATAAAACTGCTGCCGAAATTTATAATAGTCATTAAAAAACTGCCATTCTTCGGAACCTTTTTCAAATTTCTTACTTGCCATAATCATTCACCTTTTAATCAAATGGTGTGATGCCACATACTTCTCGGAAACCGTCTTTCTGTCGCATCCGTGCTTGAATCTGTTCAATGGTTTCGGTTCGCTCGATAAATTCCATACGATCACCTTCAAACTGAACAACTTCTCTAATCGGTGTACCCTGTCGATTCTTTTCAACTTTCAAGCCTTTAAATTTTCTGTCTTCATCCAAATTCCACATAAGAATAATATTGGAAGCATCCTGCTCAATATCTCCGGATTCTCTTAATTCGGACATTGTAGGCTCTTTCGTTGCATTCATTTCCGATACTCGGTTAAGCTGTGACAATAGGATGATCGGAACGTGAAGCTCTCTCGCAAGTGCTTTGAATTGCTTCGAAACTTCCCCGACTTCGGATGCACGGTTATTGAACTTCCGGTTACACCGTACCAATTGCAGATAGTCAACTACGATCACGTCATATCTTTGATGCCTGCATTGCGTTCTTATTTCCTCAATAACATTTGTCTGATCGTCAATTGTGATCGGATATTTTTCAAGCTCATCATTTGCCTTGTCAAATGCTTCTTTCTCTCCACCAAGAAAAGCCTTTGCCCTGCGAACTCTTGTCAGACCAATCTTTGACATTCTTGAAACAAACCTTTCATAAATCTGACTGTTGTTCATCTCCATGTTGTAGTAACAAGTGTTATAGCCTTTTCTTGCCATATTCTCGATTATTTGTGCCACAATAGCAGACTTACCAACTCCCGGTCTCGCGGCAACAACTGTAATGTCTCCGCCTTCAAGACCGCCAAGGCAATCGTCAAGATGGTAAAATCCTGTCTTTACCCTATCCTCTCCAACATCATCATTGAAGTATTTATCTTTGTTCTCTGATACGATTTGCTTCATCAACTTAGATTTCTTCAACTGATTAACTTGGATTTCTTCAAGCCTTGTAAGAACTTCCGCGATCGAATTATCAATATCACATGGTCTAAGACTCACTCTCTGGAAAAGGCTTTTCGTTTCCCTTGCCCGCCAATCCTTAATGACTGCATCCGCATAGTTTTTCATTGCTGTCGATAACGGAGTTGCGGCAATACATTCCTTAAGCTCCCCGGCAATCATTTCCGGCTCCCATTTGTGGTTTTCAAGTGACTGAGACAGTGAAACGACATTAATGTTTTCACCCCGGTCATACATGGCAAGCATTTCAGCAAAAGCATCTTGACAAAATTCAGAGCTAAACATTTCCGGCTTCAATTTGTTGTAAATCTTGTACATGGAATCATTGTCAATCAATACACATCCGATCACTCCAATTTCTGCTTCTGTCAACTGTCATCACCTCGCTTTCGTTTCTCTACTTGGCGAATCCAGTAATCGCAATCCTCTTTCAGCCAGTCTCCGTATTTTGGTATGTAGCGATAATTCGTATCATCCGGATTCTTCTCTATATAGTCAGTAACATATGCCACTGTAGCCTCATATATCAGCTTTGCAACGGCTTTTCTGTTCGGTTCGATAACTTCTAAAAGCTTGTCCATCCATGCTACCTTGGCAGACGTTAACGACGTTTTCTTTGGATATGCATTGATCGTGTATTCCCATCCCCATTCCGCGTCAAAGTCCAAATCAGATGCATGCACGCTTTCTTTTGTATTTTCTTTCTCTATCTCTATATCTGTATCTATATCTTTCTCTATATCTATCTCTACATTGCAATTTTGTTGCAAAATGTTGCACTCCGTTGCTCCACTGTTGCATTGCAACGTTTTTTGTGCATTTTCCCTAGATTTACGACTTCTACGAGTGCTTGCCGTCTCGCTTCCTAGGTTATCTTGCACAAAAGGCATAAGATACTCGATATTGTCGGCTGTCTGGATCAATCCGCAGGAAAGAAGATACTGAATCGTAACTTGAACATTGATTTCGTCCTCGTCAATATCAAGGGCGATCTCTTTGTAAAATTCATCTTCCAATCCGGAATATTCCAGATAGCCACCTTTTTTCAACGACAACAACTGCATCTTAAGATAGATGATCGTATATGTATCGCCACCAGCCATCTTTCGGAGTTTTTTGATTCGTTTGCTATCAAAGAAATCATCCATCAGTTTAAGCCAGTAATACCGCTTATTCTCCGCCATTTTCACTACCTCCAAGCAATTCAATAACCTTTGCCCCAGCATCTTCCGGGCGACAAAATACGAACTCAACGCCATACTTAAGTTGCATTGTCAACATAGCTTTTGCCAATACCTTGCCAGATGTCGGCTTTGTTTTCGGTAGCGGTACATTCAGCCATTTTCCAAGTGTGTGCATATATGCAATATTGTTATACCGGTCTACTCGAGGATTATGCCATGCAAATACATCATTGACGAAATACACCTTGTCTGTATTTTCAATAAGCACATATAGCTTAATTCCGTTGTTCTGCGCCAAAATACACTCGTCACGGAATCTCATATGTTCTTTTCCACAGATATTCCCTGCAATTTCCTGCATGTCCTTTTTCGTGTCAACGGAAACATCATATGTGCCAAGAAAATCCATCTTTTTAAGTTCCATCTTTCGCGCTGTCTTGCGCTTAATCACATCCATTACCTTATCCGTGGCAATTATGTAATCTCCAACCGGTAATGGTGCACGCAAGACTTCCATATCGTGGCTTTTGAAATATCTATTCTTAAGGATATGTAAGCCCTCTTTCTGTCCTTTATCCTCAATTATTAACACGTATTCTCCTTTCTGGCGGTCACTTTTAGCAACCGCCAAAGATATCTCATGGCTTTTGATAAAATGTTTGTGATATATTAAATTCCTTGCCAAAATTTCAGATACCGCATGAATGGGTTTCTTTTAGGCTTTCGCCAAGGTGTTGCAACCATCAGAACGGACAAAGGTTCATATCAACTTCCAATCCTTTTTCTGCAATATAAACATCTGCTCCGTATTTAATTGTTTCTTCTGTCTTTTGTTTGAAAAGTGCGGGATTTCCGCTTTTATCTGATAGGTGAATTAAAACGACATTTCTTAATGCCGGGTTATCATTAGTAGAAATAAATTTAAGTGCCGTATCAAGGCTCATGTGACCTCGTAGGCGGTGTTCGTAGTTCGGCTCGTCCCGGTCTACAAGTTCCATGTCATAGTTAGCTTCAACCATGATATGCTCAATGTTCAGCTTTGAAAAATCGTATTTGCAGTATTCCAAGTCAGTCATGAACAATAACTGTCCCATTTCCTCATGCTTGATTAAATAGCCGTAGCACTCGATTTCTGTATCATGCGGCACATTGAACGGTGTTACCGAAAAACTGCCGATTTGCCGTGCTGTGCGTGGTGGAATGGCTATTGTACGTTCTCCGGTTATGGTTTCAAGTGCGGTCTGCGTTTCAAAAGCCGTGTAAACCGGAATGCCGGATTTCATGAAATCTTTTATGTATCGTGCATGGTCTCCGTGTTCGTGGCTTACAATGCATCCGGAAACATTTGCTATTTTCCAATCAATCATTTTCTTAAAATCAAGAAATTTGCATCCGGCTTCAATGGCAAGGATTTCGCCATTTCCGGCAATTAAGGCGTATGAGTTGCCGGAACTACTTGAACCCAAAACTCTAAGTTTCATTGTTTTCTCCGATCTTTGAAAACTCTGTGTAGACCTCATTTTCTGCATAATAGAGGTTATAATCACATTGCTCGATATACCACCACAACTTCTTATGCCCGAGTCTCAATACATCCTGCCAATAATCGGTAACCTTATACCCTTTATCAACAAGCTGTCTAAAACTCAATTCGTCAATTTCTTTACTGTCAGCTACGAACATTGCGATATTCATGATCTGTTCAAGTGTGAAATCTTTTGTTACCACATAAACAACTCTCACGATCTCATTACCGGTTCTGCGAATGTGCTTCAACTGCTCAAATGTGTTTGGATGATACACAGCCCTTTTGCAATCGTAGAACGGGAATGTACTTTCGTCCGTCATATAGCTTGTATGCAGTTCAACCGGAATATGGTATGTAGCACAATTGACATGGTAATTGTTAACAATCGAAAACAGCTTTCTGTACCAGTCAACATGTTTTTCATACTCATGCAATGGGTCTCCACCACCGGAAATAGAAATAATATTGCTACTTGTTTCCTTTAAAGTCTTAACCAGATTGTCGAGACCACAAAGCGTTGTTTTTGGCACTTTAATGCCGTTTTCTCTAACGATGCAATAAGGGCATTTTCCGTGACACCCAAAATTTGTGATAATACTTAAATATTTTTCCATACCCTACTCCAATTCTTCCTCTGTGGGAAACTGAAAGATAGCATTGCTAATGCATTCTATTTTTGACGGCTGATTTTCTGTTCGCACCATAATGCCGCATTTCTTTAATCTTTCAAATTCCCTTGCCACATCTTCCGAAATATCAACATTCTGCATTACGATAGGCATACCGATATATGTATCTCTAAGCATTTCCATAGCTTTCTTGGCTTTTTCTTTGGAACTGTATCCAGCCATTTTTGTTCCCATTGCTGTCGAAGAGTTGTGGCAAAAGATAGCTGCGTGTTCAACATTCTCATATTTCCCGACTGCCATGCTCAAAGAACTGATTTCATAAGGCGCATCAATTGTGCCATCCTGTGATATAATTCTCATGCAGCTACCTCTAATCTTTCATAAAGTCTGGCACGTCCTCGTCATTCTCAACGACTTCTCCGGCTACTTTTTCTGGCTGTGGTTCAACTACTTCGCTCCCGGTCTCAATAGCTTCGGATTCAGCTACAACAAATGGCTCTGAATTGGCATTTTCGGAAATATCACGCTTGACCTGTTCCTGCAAATCTTCCATCGGATATTCCTTGAAATCGTTGTCCTGCATTTCCTCTTTCGTATATAATCCCATTGTCAGCTCCGGGCAATTCAGACTGGAGAAGAAAGATGCGGCGCGATACCGAAGCATTAACTGCGGCATGGTTTTCCATTTGCTACCGTTCTTGCCAAGCCAACCCTCATCTTTTGCCATATCCATATTTACTTCCATGCCCTCAACCCTGCGACCATTTTTCATAGTCCAAGCCGTGCATGAGAATGGCTTGCCGTTCTTGTCCTTTGCTTCGTCAAACTGCAATTCCATATCAAATTTTTCGGAGTTATTGATTGCGGCAATCAGAAATTTACTGCTCCAACTCGGTCTGCCCTGAATAACATACAGATTCTGCATGACCATAAGTGGACTAACTCTTAACCGCTGTGCCTGTTCAATGGCAATCAGACAGTTCGCCTCGTTCTTCTGGAATGTCTGCGGAACGATTGTTGAACTTGCCAGTGCCTTTGCCATCTGCATTGCCATGATGAAATTATCTGATGTTCCGAAAATTCCAAGACTGTAATCTGTAACTTTGTTGCTGTGCGCAACCTCTTTCTTTTCCTCTGCTACTGCCACTTCCTGTTTCTTTGTTTCTGCCATAATTATTTTTCCTCACTTTCTTTCCTTATTGCTTTTTTAAATGCTCCATTTTTAAGAAATTTCAAAACAAGATTGAGTTGCATATTCTTGATAACCTCTATGTGCTTTGTACTGTGATACCACATTACCCATTCCTGTTTCAAAAGTTCCTCAATGCTTGTAATCTGATCACCCTCTGCGAATTTTCGCTGACTCAAAAGGTATTCCCTGTGTTTTTGAATTTTCTCGCATTTTGTACACTCTTCGGAAGAATACCTTGAACAATGCTTTCCATTAAGGTTTAAAGACAATGCACAATATCTACATGGATTAACTCTCATCGTCACCACCGCTTTCCGGTTCATCACACTTCTTCACAACTGCCACCTTATCAGCACCGTAGGTCTCTACCCACTTCATATCCACGGTTTCATCCGTAACTTTCAGCTTTGCACCATTGGCATTTACAACCGTGTCACCGGCTTTTACGGAATCCTCGGTGCGGTATGTATAACTTCTGGTGCTGTTAGGAAATTTTGCTTTAATATAATGCATCATTAACCCTCCTTTTTCACATATCCATTTGACAAATTTTCAAGAATACGCAAAAGTCTTTCGTTTGTTCCTGAGACTTTTCTAAGTTTTTCTTCAAGGCAATATTTATTACTCATAAGTTCATCTACCTTTGTTCGCAAATCCGAGTTTTCAGCCTTCAATTTTTCAATATCATCCATGTACACGACCTCTCTTTCCTTTATTTCTCATATCTTTCTCGCAATACGGAAGAGAACAATGTCCGGCTCTTTCCCAGAACCCCTTACTTGCACTCTTCCAACGCTTGCACGACATACACCGTGCATCCGGCTGTGTGATGTTGTTGCTTGTCCCTACTCTTGACATTCTACACACCCTCCACTTTCAACTGTTTGTCCTCGGAAACGCTCAAAAGAATTAACTGCGCATCCATATCCGGCACATTGAACTCATTCAGCGATTCTGCGTTATCAACAAAAATAGGCACGCTTACGCCGTATAACTCGCTAAGAGAACGGATAATATCAAGTCCTGCTACGATTCTGTGACCACTATTCAAAGTCGAATACGGAACGCCATTCACAGTACACTCGCAACAATCTTTCATACCGCCATTTAATTGCGTTTCGAAGAGTTTGAAATTAACTGTCTTAAAATGGCTGTTGATAGATTCAGAAACCTTATTCAGCTTGAAACGAATGAACTCTTCCAAGAGATAAATCATCTGTTCCTGATCGGCAACTTTCTGCCCGATTTCTTTCTGCTCGTCACGAAGCGTTTCGATACGATCATCAATCGCAACATTGTTAGCCGCCTGCGCAATAACCTTGTTCACCTCGTCAAGCTGGCTCTGCAGATCGGCTTTCTCGGCTTTTAAATCAGTAACAACCTTGTCTGCGCCCTCGGATTCCAACTTGGCAATATCAGCAAGAATCTTGTCATGTTCTGCTTTCAGCTTCACATATTCCTCATTCTGCGAATAGTCAGCTTCTTCTGGGATCTCGGATAACAGTTTGCAAAGTTCCTCTTTATTCGTAAAAGTCCCCTGCTCCTGTTTCTTTAAGGAATCTATTTCCATTTGCAGATCAGCATTTTTCTTTGTCAGTTCCTCGATAAGATTTTTCTTCGCAAACCCATATGCCTTGATTTCTTCCAAGTTGGATTCTTTCTGGGTAATAAAGTCACTTTTTGAATCATTTAGTTTCCGCTTTGCATCTGCCTTGGCTTTTGTCTTTCTTTCTTCAAAATCAGCCTTTAACTGCTCAATCTTATCAGCCGGTAACTTCTGACCGCATAAGGAACAAACCGTTGTAGATTCATCGAATACCCACTTGGATTCATCGAACTGATAAGGTGTTTCATCAAACGCTTTGGCTTTCTCAGAATTATACTGTTCGCCCAGTTTCTTCCGCTCTGCATCCGCATCAGTGATAGCTTTTTCGTTATCAGAAATCTGTTTCTCTTTCAAAGAAATCGTAACCGCAAAATGTTCTAACTCATTTTTACAATCACGCAATTCAGCATCCATGATGCTTCTTTTGTTTGATAACTCGCGATTCATCGTCTGTTCCATGCCGGACATGTCAAACTGTAACTGCATTTCCTTACTTCTTAAATCGCCCAACGCGCTACCTGCGTTCTCCATTTTCTTGTCACATTCAGCGATTCTTCTTGTCAGATCAGCCTTTGCAAGCTCCTGTTCTGCCACATCCACATCAATCTTAGATTTTTCTGCTTCATCAATACGTACCGGAATTTCAGCCTGTTTCTTCTTCCACTCGCTCAAAGCCTTGGAAAACTTGGCACGAATATCATCCGTTGACGGTGCTTTCTCAAGTTCTTCAATCAAACTTTCAGCATAAGCATTTTCATCGAACATTTCTTTTGCCAACTCCACATCTGAAACCTCTGTCGTAAGTTTCATCAGAATATCTCGCTGATCTTTCCATTTCAGAGAAGAAAAATACTGTGGATTGGTCAGCATCTTAAACATATCCTCGCTCTGTGCCAGATTTGAAACATAGGCTTTGAAATCAGCTTCACTCTTCGGATAACCGTCAATCTCAAACGAATTGACATTGCCTTGTAAAGTCACGGTGTCGGTACCGCGCTTCTTAACCCAATTCTGTTTCTGCACCTTGGAAAGTTCCACTTCTTTCCCATCAACGTCAATAACTCCCACAACCTTGATTTCCACGTTATCAATGCGCTTTCCGTCCTTATCCAATGGTCTGACATTGAATTTTTCCTCTCCGGCACTGTTCTTATTAAAAAGCAACCATGTAAACGCATCGAATACCGTTGTCTTTCCTGCGGCGTTCTGTCCTTTGATACTTGTCTTATTGGAGAAATTCACATCAAGGCTCTTAATTCCCTTGAAATTCTCCATATGTAATGATCTAATTTTCAGTTTCATTTTCCTTCTCCTTCCACTCTTTATATTTTTTAAGTGCCTCTTCAAAGCATGCTTCATCGTCAATATATCCAAGAGCTGACTCTATAATTTTTGAATTAATAGTTGTTCCCTTTTTCCCCATCAGCTCAATGTCTCTTTGGTGTTCATTTGCAATAATGGCACATGCTGTATGAACTTTCGTCCTGCATGCAACCAGATCTGCATATTCCTCAACGGAAATTGTAACGGTATTTTCTGCCATCTTAATTTTCCTCCTCTAATACATTAATTTTGCTCACAGACACCTCATATGCTGTTCTCTGCTCTTCTGTCCCATCTTCGTACATCTTTACATACCCACGGCTCTGAATGCGTCCGGTAAGTTTCAAATGCGTTCCAACCGGAAGTCCAGATGTATACACCGCATTTCTGCCCCAGACAACACACGGAATATAATCTGATTTGCCATAGGAACGATTGACTGCGATTAATAAATCTGCAATTTCTCTTCCAAGCGGAGTTTTCCTGTAAATCGGTTCTTTGCATACATATCCGTCAAGCTGGATTTTGTTCAAATCTGTATGCTCTCCCGGATTCGCTTTTTCAATTTCACAGACGAATACATATAATAACAGACGATTTCTCTTTTCCTCATGTTTGTTATAAGAACTATACACACCGGAAACATTAACGGCAGTGCCCGTGTATTTATCATTCAGATTGATTAATCTCTCTGAAATAATTAATTGGATAATATCAGCCGTTCCACTTAATCTATCCACTTTGAGGTACATATTATAAAATCCCTCTCCAAACACCTCATGGTTAAATTCCGGCTCTGTGATAATCGTTCCTGTAAGTTCCACTTTATTGTTTTCTGCTCTCATATTTGAATTTCTCCTTTTCTTATGCTAAAATAGGCGCAAATAGCTTATGCTATTGCTTTGATTGGGAATCATTCAGCTTTGGTCGGTTCGGATGATTCCTTTTCTTTTTCATAACTTCTTTATAATAAGGAAGTTTCTCTTTATCTTCGTTGCTGTCGCATATATAAATAATTCCATCGTCTGTTTCTTCATCTTTAAAAACATGATCCTCGACTATTTCTTCTGCTTCCTGCCAGTCTCCATCCACTTTGCATCCTATGTAGATCAGTAATAATCCACCTAACACAGGAATAGCTACCATCGGATTTACTGTTGCATCTGCGCTGATTCCAAGAAAAAAGAGTAACGCACCGGCTAATTCAATTACCTTTGCTATTTTTTTCATAGGCATCCTCTCATGTAATAGAAAAAAGTTTTTTCATCTTCTTTTTAGGACTTTTTATTTCAAACTTTTCTCCTGTTTCATCGTCGATCATGTAATTGCCGTCGGAATGCATCGTATGTGGCTTTACTCCCTGTTCTTCCATGAACTCAAGCAAGATATCTTTGCCACCTTGTAAAATATTCATCTGACTTACAACTTCCATCCAATAAACCATAAAATGTGTAATATCCCAGTTCTGATATTCCATAAGAAATTCCGGTGCTTTATCTCCTATCAGTTTGTCCATACCGAACTTCTCAATGTAATTCCTTGTATAGAAGTAATCTTTCCACTGGTATTTTTCTCCATCGAATGTCTTTTCGATAGGAAACATATTCATAAATTCTCTTGGTGTCAAAGTCCCCACCATAGCACATATCACTTCAATAATATAAAATTCTTTTGTCACAAAGTCCGACTCTCCACGCTTTAACGACTTGCAATCAGATTTCCCTTTTAGTTTTATCAGCAAGTACAGATTCTTCTTGAAATCATCCGGATAAGCACTTTTAGACTCCTGTATTGTCATATTTTCCCAAAGACCTGCCATTTTACATTTTCTGTCAAATGCTCGTGCATAATTAATCCACTTAGGTTTAAAGTCGATCAGCTTTTTGCCGTCCATGACGTAAAAATTAAGCATCTTCATCATCCTTTCTCTCAATTAACGGTAAAACCCCATTCTTTTTAAGCTCTTCATACAGGAACAATCTTCCTTTTTGCGTCCATTCCGTCTGCATAACCACATCAGACCGCCCATTCGACCTTGTAATATCAATAGTCTTACTGTGAACATATCCAAGCCCTTGATATTGCCTGTATAAAATCCACTGTTTTCCTACTTTGCGCTGAACTCCTAACTCTTTCAGCATCTTATTAAACGCTTTAGCAGATATTCCATAATCCTGTGCGATCTGTGTTACCAGTACTGTTGATTTACTGTTCAAAATCAAATCCACGTAGTTGACTTTTGGTTGCATTTCTAAAATGATGTTATTCATTTCAACAACTTCGGTTTCAAGTTCCTGTATCTGCTTGTCTTTCTGCTCAAGCATCTTGTGCGCTTCAATAACTGCAAGTGCCATAAGTTCTTCGCCGGTTGGAATAACTGTTTGCGTCTGGTTATAATAATTTTCTTCCAGTGCATCAAACTGTTCCCATGCCTTATCAGTCCCAAGCATTTTGCAATGACGGCTTGCACCTCGACGTGTCCAAAGATAAAGCTGATTCGCGTTTTTCCCAACAAGGGGAAAATCAGTTACCCTGTTCTTAAACTCCTTAAGATCTGCTCCTTTTAATAAGAAGAAATGTTCTCCCTCTTTAAAATGTGTTTTGTTGCTCTGAAAGTTCTTTTTTACGTTATCTGTTTCTGTTTCGTACACATCAGCCAACTGTGCGGTAGTGATAACTCTTTGTCCTTTCCACTCAATGACCGGCAATTCTTTTGTTCCAATATGTACTAATTCGTTCATTCTTCTCCTTTCCGGATTTTTGCTATAAAAAAAATCCAACTTCCGCTTTGATAGTTGTAAAATACTGGTTGTCTCTATTTTGCTTTGTTGATACAATGAATACGTGATGGCGGACATGATTCCGAAAGGAGTTTTATATGGACGTTATCATAGTGATTGTTTCATTTATAGGATGGAAAGCAAGTGGAATTGATTTTCCCACGCTTTACTTCTATGTCGACCTTTCATTTACTATATGGAAAGTCGTTAAACATTACACTAATGATAAAACTGCCAGACGGTAGATTAAAAGTACTTACGAGCAGGATGGTCTCATCATCCTAATATACTTACGAGAAATAGACTTGAAAAGTCTCACATAGTAACTTGTCAACCGCCGCCATCACATATTCATTGTATCAACTGATTTCCTGTGTTACAAACACATTTAATCTGCAAATTTAGACATATTTCTCAACTATCTCAATATTCAGTTCTTCTTATTCTTTCGTTTTTGAGTTCCCAGTTTCTTCACTGGTTGCCTTGCTTGCTGAACCCTCGACCATTCCCAGAACATATCCTTTCTGAAAATCGTTCATTTTGGGAATCGCGTCTTTCAACTTTTCTACAACTTTCTTTTCCTGTTCGCTCATGTATTCACTTCCTTTCTCCCTGTGATATAATTTCCTTATTAAATAAGGAAAGGCGGTGATAATATGGATAATGGTTATTCTGAAACATTTGCTACATATGAGTTTGCAGATAAAGGAACATATGTATGTATGCAATGCGGTGGCGAAAATAAAATTGGAATCGTCACTGTAAAGCAAGGCGAAATGCTACCAGAATGCAAAGAGTGCGGATATACTACATGGATTAAAATAATGTAGGATTTTTAAACACTCTCTTTTCCTCTGCGAGCGTTTGGCTTGTAACCGCCAAGTTATCATCAACCATATGCTCAATGAGGAACGTTCTTTTTACCACTCTCGTTCCATCTTCACATACTTGTGAAACATGCAAATACATTTTCCCATCTTTAATAAATGGAATAATAAGTATGCTCTGCAAAAACTTCCCAAGTTCAAATTCAATTCCAATTCTTTTTAAGAAATATGAAAGTTTTTTCTCTATAAAAGTTCTCCCCT
>ENA-UESH01000650-UESH01000650.1-human-gut-metagenome-genome-assembly--contig:-NODE-650-length-30882-cov-19.836715_pt1 | contig 30882 bp, 32 predicted proteins | sample MGYA00243001_ERZ508002 | MGnify/ENA primary metagenome ERZ508002 (study PRJEB26167, sample SAMN06115447) | human gut metagenome | host: Homo sapiens | place: China:Anhui | collected 2015-08-07... | reverse complement strand
ATAAGCCGCGAGCGCAACGACGTATTAGTCAAAAATACGTCGTCAGACCACGGTTCGTTTTATTCTTGTCTGGCATGGGTTTTCGTAGATTTTGTATTTCCGAGATTACGTTATTTTCTTTTTGCGGTTTATTATAAACGCACTACCGCGGATGCGGTAGTGCGTTTGAATATTATGGATTAAAGATTTAGTTTACGATTTCGTTTGCAACCGTCAATTTGAAAGTCTGTCCGTCGGAAAGAAGTATCAGCATACTGTTTTTAAGTTGATTAAAGCCTGTCGAACTCGAACCCGAACCGATTGTGTCCGCAAGTCTATAGCATGTGAGTGAACCGTCGTCGGTTACAACCCAAAATGTGATGTAATATCTGCGATTCGGCACATACTCTATTTCGATTTCGACATTTCCGTCGGATCCTGTTTCGAGTTGTATAAAGTTTTGGTTTTCTTTGTTATCGCTGCCTGCGACATAGTCGTAGTCGGTAACATATATATTGAATTTGCAATTTTTTATTTTGTCGGGAAGTTTCGATACGTCAAAAATCAGTGTTTCCTGCCATTTGGTAGTGACAAGCGTTTCCGCTACGCTGATTTGCACGACTAAACTTGCATTTTGCGAAGAAGAATTGCCGTTTTGAAGGTTGATGAGAAGAAAAGTCTTTCCGTTTTCAATCTTATCGGTGTCAATGCTTACTACCAGTGCGGTTATTACGTTGCTGTAATTTGCGGTCTGAGTTCTTGCGGAAATCGCCCCCGTTTCAGTGAGTTCCGTATAAGAATTTTTAACGCTTGAACCGGGTAATGCCGCTTGATTTGTCGATTTAATTTCCCAGTTGAGAATAGTCATATAACTGCCGTTTAACGATATTGTCAAATCGACTGATCCGTTATTTTTTGCCAGTGTCGTCGGATTAAATGTGAGAAAAGTCGCAAAGCCGTTTGAATCCGATAATTGTTGTTGATACGGTTTCAGCTTAACTTCGACGATTACGTCGTCGTTTCCCATAAGAAAATCGTAGGTATTTTCAGAACGTCTGGTTGCGGTATTTCCGTTGTATGTTACGCTGTCGACATATTTATCCGTAACTTTAAGGTTGAGGGTAACGGTAACGGTTTCGGCGAATTCCGCTTGTTCTTTGTCAACCGAAACGGCGCATTCTTCTGTTGATTGAACCGTAATCTTATGTTTCGGAAAACCTGGCTGAGAATTGTCTTTATCCGAACAGGACGAAAGTGCAGAAAGACCCGACGCCAAAATCAGCGTAAGGCATAAAGCGATCAATGTTTTTTTGATTTTTTTCATGACATACTCCTTGCGCGAAATGCGCATTTTATCTCGTTGCTTATTGTAACACGACTTAAAATATCAGTCAAATGTTTATATGGTATATGGCGAGAAAGAGTATTTTGTATATATATGGAGCGCTGAAAATTCGTTTTGCGTTTTTACGATATAAGGGCTGGCATGACGGCGGATTGTTATTCTTCCGCTTTCGGCGGTTGCGCGGGTAGTTCGCTCTTTTTCTTTCTGCCGCGTTTTTTCGGCGCGCGCGGCGGAACGGCGGCGACAAGTTCGTCGTGCCGTTTCATAAACGCAAGCATTTTCGCGTTCATCATATACTGCGGCGGGGCGAAATCGTCGGGGTCTTTAAGCGCAAATCCGTTTTCTGCCGGCTTGTTGTCGTTTTGCTGCCGCGCTTTTGTGGCGGAAAAGTCGTTTTTTCCGCTCGCCGCGGAATTGAATTTGTCGATTATATCGAAAAGTCCGATTTTTTCCATTTTTCACTCCTTTTTTGGTTTTTAATGCGATAATTTCGTTGCGTATTTTCAAATATTAGTGTATAATTATAAAGCATATTTATAGGTATGCTTGTATAAATAAAAGTATTCTCTTTAAGGAGCAGGATATGGCTAAAAAATTATTCGCCGTCTTTTGCGCGGCTATTCTGGCGTTATCGCTCGCCGCGTGTTCCAAAGACACTAAAGCGACCGTCACGACCAAAGACGATACGATCGAAACGGTTTCGTCCAACGGCGGTTTTCTCGTCGAAACGGGCGATTACGTTTATTTTCTTAACGGCGAAGTAAGCGCGGCTAAGTATAAAACGGGCGAAGTTACCAAAGGCGCGCTCGTACGCGTCAGAAAGACCGACATCGCCGCGGGCAACACCGCCGACTGCGATATAATCGTTTCCAAACTCGTCGTTTCCGACGATAAAGACGCCGGCATATATCTTTACGGCGGATATTTTTACTATGCCGCTCCCTCTACCGAAAACGACAGCAAGGGCGAAGTAAAGACCGAAAAGATTTTGTTTTTCAGAACTAAGGCGGACGGCTCGGATACTTCCAAATCCATCGCCGGCAGAGACTTTGACAAGTCGGTCGATTTCCGTTTCGTTCAGTCGGGCGATAACGTTTACCTTGTGGTGAAAGATTCTTCCGAAATCTACGTTTACGACGCGATCGCAAGGGAAGAACTGTTCAGTTATACCGATACGAAGTCTTCCGTGCAAGAATTCATATTCTCTTCCGACGCGGGTGACGCGGCGGCGTTCTTCTCGATTAAACCCGTAAACAAATTTACTTATCCCGACGAAGACGACGACAACCGTCAGACCGAAAACTATTACGAAGTTTACGCGCTGAGATTCGGCGCGGATAAAGCCGAAGTCACGAAAGAACTCGTGCTTGACGGCATAGGCACTTCCGTCAACGGCAATACCGAAAACAAGGGCGTATATCTCAACGGCGCGACTTTCGACCTCATCAGATATACGAACGGCGTTCTGTATTATTCGGTGACCAGTCTCGACACGACGACTTCCGTACTCAAACTTTACAATTACGTCGAAAAGGCAAACCTCACCGAGGCAAACTCGCTTAAATATAACGACAAGACTACGCACGTCACGATGAATTACGGCGACGGCGTTGCCGACTCCGCTTTCGGCGACTCTTCGATGATACTTTCCATAAACGAAATTCTCTACGTCAATTCCGATCAGGGTCTCATGCTTTACGATTATACCATGACGGGCGACGGCAATAAGCCTTACGGCGCGACGAGAATTCTCTATAACGACCAGATCAAAGGCGCGACGCTCGACTTCATCGTCAGAGAGGGCGCGGACGATTACCTCTACTATCACAACGGTAACGTTTATTACAAGGTAAACTATACCGAAATCAAAGACGGTAAGCACACTACGGCAGAGGCGTTCAGAATAAATACTTTCGACGTCAATACGAGTTGGTATAAACCCGAAGTCGTTGCGTTTACCAGCGGCAACGAAACGCATTACGCGTTTATAGCGACTTACAGCGACGACACCTTCCGGTCTTACGTTTACGTCATCGATACGACAGCCGAAAAAGCCGAGTACGAAGAATTCTGCAAAGAAAAGGACGACGACGGCAACGTTACGGGCGAGAAATCCGATGAAGATAAGGCTAAGTTCTACGAGGCGACCACCAAAACGAAAGAAAAATACGAACTCGTCGCGAAGACGCTTTTGGGCAAGATGACGAGCGACGACGCGAAGACCGTCGAAGACGCTCTTAACGAAGATTGATTTGCAAATGACCGATAAATTCGGCAAAAAGAATAAAAACAAGGAGAAAAGGGCTGACGCAAAATATGCGGCGACCCTTTTTCAAGCGAGGTAAAAATGTTACAGGTAAGCGGCGTAAGTCTGCAATTCGGCAGCAGAAAACTGTTTGAAGACGTCAACATAAAATTCACTAAAGGCAACTGCTACGGTATAATCGGCGCGAACGGAGCGGGTAAATCGACGTTTCTGAAAATACTTTCGGGCGAACTCGAACCGCAGAAAGGCGAAGTCATTCTGGATAAAAACGAACGTATGTCGGTTCTTAAACAGGATCAGAACGCCTATAACGACGAAACCGTGGTAAGAACGGTAATGCTCGGACATAAACGCCTTGTAGACATAATGGACGAAAAAGACGCCCTCTACGCGAAAGAGGATTTTTCCGACGAGGACGGCATAAGGGCGGCAGACCTTGAAAACGAATTCGCCGAACTCGGCGGCTGGGATGCCGAAAGCGACGCCGAAAAACTTCTTTCCGCGCTGAATATTCCGACCGAACATTTTGAAATGAAGATGGGCGAACTCGACGGCAAAGAAAAGGTCAAGGTACTTCTCGCTCAGGCATTGTTCGGCAATCCCGACGTGCTGTTGCTGGACGAGCCGACGAACAACCTCGATATAAAGACGACGCAGTGGCTCGAAGACTTCCTTATGGACTTTGAAAACACGATCATCATCGTTTCGCATAACAGATATTTTCTGAATAAGGTCTGCACCTATATCTGCGACGTAGACTTCGGCAAGATCAACGTGTATTTCGGTAACTACGACTTCTGGTACAGAACCAGTCAACTTATAGCGCGTCAGCAGAAAGAGCAGAACAAGAAAGCCGAACAGCGCGCCAAAGAGTTACAGGACTTCATAGCGAGATTCTCTGCGAATGCGTCCAAGTCGAAACAGGCTACCGCAAGAAAGAAAGAACTTGAAAAACTCACGATAAACGATATAAAAGTTTCGTCCAGAAAGTACCCGTATATCAACTTCAAATACGACAGAGAAATCGGCAACGATATACTTTTCGTCGAGAACCTCACTAAAGAAGGGTATTTTGAAAATATTTCTTTCACCGTCGGCAGAGACGACAAAATCGGCATTATCGGGAAGAACAGTAAGGCAATATCCGTCTTATACGACGTGCTCATGGGTAAGGAGACCTCCGACGGCGGCTACTTCAAATGGGGCAAGACCATCACCCCGACGTATCTGCCGTCAGATAACGACGAATATTTCTCGGGTTGCGATTTGTCGCTTGTAGACTGGCTGAGCAGGTATTCTTACGACCATTACGAAGAATTCGTGCGCGGCTGGCTTGCAAGAATGCTTTTCTCCGGCGAGGAATCGCAGAAAAAAGCGTCTGTCATTTCGGGCGGCGAAAAGGTAAGGTGTATGCTTGCTAAAATGATGCTGGAGGCAGGCAATTTCATGATTATGGACGAGCCTACAAACCACCTCGACCTCGAATCGATAACCGCGCTTAACGACGGCTTGTCGGCATTCAAAGGTTGTATGCTTTTGACCAGTCACGACCGCGAACTTATGAATACCGTATGTAATCGTATAATAGAGATTGACGGCACGAAGATTTACGACCGCCCCGTCGATTACGATACATACCTTGAAGAGACCATGAACAGACAATAAATTTTAATAACAGTATAACGCCCCGCCCGCTTGCCGTAAAGGCAAGCGGGCGGGGCGTTTGCTATTTTATTTAGTATGACTTAAAAGTTAAGCATTGCGAATTGTTCCGAAAAAATTCGTATGACGTTTGTCCGACCTTAAATTTTGACCGACGGCGTAAAAAGGTTGAAAAAATTTTTGCTTTTTAGTATAATGGTTGCGGAGTTTACGTTATATGAAAAAAGCAGTATTATTCGATATGGACGGCACGCTTATAGATGCGTCCCGCGATATTCTGGTATACCTCAACGCAACGCTTAAAAAGTACGGCTATGCCGAGATTACGCTTGCCGAAGCAAGAAGATTCGTCGGCAACGGAGCGAGAAAACTCGTCGAGAGGGCGATAAAAGGCAAGCCTTGCGAAGAAAGCGTTTTAGCCGGGATGATTAAAGATTACAACAACGGTTACAATTTCTGCGACGGCAGCAGAACGGTCGTATACGACGGAATGGCGGAACTTGCCGCAAAACTAAAAAAAGAGGGATATAAAACGGCGGTCGTTTCCAACAAGCCGCAGGACGGCGCGACCGAGGTCGTAAAGAGGTTTTTCCCGACGGTCGGGTTCGATTTCGTCTGCGGTCAGCGCGACGGAATGAAGACGAAACCCGATCGCGACTGCGTTGATTTTACGCTGGGGCAACTCGGCGTGACTACCGACGAGGCGGTGTTTGTCGGAGACAGCGATACGGATTTTCTCACGATGAAAAACGCCTGCGTCGACGGCGTATGCGTGCTCTGGGGATACAGGAGCAAAGAGGAACTTTCCGCGCTCGGCGCGAAGGTCTTCGCGTCTTCTGCTGCGGAGTTGTACGACAAAATCAAAGCGTTCTGAGTCTGAAGGGTTCGCAATATTTGCGGGCGGCATAAAACCGCGAAAAACGCGTATGCTATTTTTATGAAAGAACCTGAAAAAATAGCATGGGAACTCTTTGAAAAAACCGGCAAACCCGGGTATTACATGCTTTATCGGAAGTTGTCCGGTAAAAACGATAAAAAATAGTCGTATGGACGTTAAGGTAAACGGAATAACGCTTTCTGCGGTAAATTATAAAGAAAGCGACAGAATATTGAACGTTTTTACCCTCGAGCGGGGCAAAATTACGGTCAACGCACGGGGCGTAAGGAAGGCTAATGCCAAGATGAAGGCTGTTTCGGAGCCTTTTTGCTTTGCGGAATGCGTTCTTGCCGAAAAGGCGGGCAGATATACCGCAACCGAAGTGAACGTGTTCGATTCGTTTTATTCTCTGCGTCTTGACGTCAAAAAGTATTATGCTGGGCTTTGCGCTCTTGAATTTACGAATTTGTTTTTTCCCGAGGAGACCGTTTCGGAAGAACAGTTCGTGTTGCTGGTCGAATATCTGAAAAAGTTGAGCGGAGATTGCGTCGCCGAAAGTCTGCTGACCGAATTTTTCATCAAAGCGGTGAGAATAAGCGGTTACGCGCTCGATTTGTCGGCGTGTCCGAGGTGCGGCGGCGAAATATCCGGAAGAGCATATTTTTCAACGCAGGCGGGCGGCGTGGTTTGCGAAAACTGCGTAAAGCAGGGCGACAGAGAGTTTTCATACGCGACGTACGATTGCTTAAAGCGTATCGCCGACGGAAAAGGCAGTACGCCGTCGGATACCGAAACGCTTAAAAACTGCCTTAAATTTTTCGCGTACTATATGTCTTCGGTGGCGGGCGTTACGCTCAGATGTCTGCCGCAATTCATCGCGCTATGCTAGACGAGAATAAAACGAACCGTGGTCTGACGACGTATTTTTGACTGATGCGTCGTTGCCAGCGGCTTATACGTCTGGTATTAACCCGTTCGCAAGCATTGTTTTATTCTTGTCCGGTATAACATAGTAAAAAAACGCGTGTCGGAAGAATTGTCTTCCGACACGCATTTTGCATATAAAGTTAATTGTTTTTGACGTGCACGTCGAGTTGGTTGAACGGAATTTCGATTCCGTTTTCGTCGAACGCCTTTTTGACCGCCTCGGTCAGATTGAAATATACGTCCCAGTAATCTGCGGTTTTGCACCAGAATTTGGAGCATATTTCAAGCGAACTGTCTCCGTGTTTCGACAATCTTACCGTTCCCGCGGGGTCGGACAGAATAAGCGGTTCTTTTGCGGCGACTTCGTTGATTATAGATTTCGCTTTCTCGAAGTCGTTGTCATACGATATACAGAAGGTAAGATCCACGCGGCGAAGGTCTTTTTCGGAATAGTTGACTATTTCGCTTGTGGAAAGTTTGCCGTTGGGCAGGTATACGACTTTGTTGTCGGGCGTTCTGAGTTTCGTATTGCAGATAAGAATATCTTCGACGGTGCCTTCGTAGCCGCACGCCGCGATGTAATCGTCGTCTTTGAAGGGGCGGGTTATAAGCAGCAGCATTCCGCCGGCGAAGTTTGAAAGCGTTCCGTTTACGGCGAGACCGACGCCTACGCCGAGAGATGCGACCAAAGCGGTGATTCCGCTGGTGTCTATGCCGAGATACGCTATCAGCGCGACGACGACAAGTACTTTGAGTCCTATTTTAGCGACGTAACTCAAAGTTTTGTAAACCGTCTTATCGACGTGTTTTTTCTCGGCAAGTTTTTTGCCGCGTTTCAGTATTTTTCTTGAAAACCAGTTAATCAGCGTAAACGACACTATAAGCAAAACTATCGCGACCGCGACTCTGATGCCGGTAGTCGTAAGCCAGTTCTGAACGGTCGTCCAAACCTGTTCCCAATCCATAATTGTACCTCCGTAGGTTTATCGAACAGTAATTATATATGACCCCGATTGTTTTGTCAAACAAAAGACAAGCGGAACGGAATTTTATTCCGTTCCGCTTGCGTTCATATGTTTTTATATTTTTGAAAACAGATATTTGCGCTCGAAAAAGAGTGCAAGCACGAGGAACGACGACGCGCACAGAACCGCCACAAGACATTTCACGAAATCGTCGCTGCTGTCATAGGTTACGGAATCCGTCGTTACGAACGCCTCGCTGCCGTCGGCAAGGCGAACTTTCGCATAGCCGTCTCTTTCGTACAGTATGCGGACTTTTGTTTTACCTTTTATTTTATCGCCCGTGTCGGCATATGTATCGTCGTAGAGCGTTACGCCGTCTTTATCGTAGACGTAACCGCTTTTGTCTATAACGGTCGTCTCGGAATAAATCGGGGTTTCGGTTACGAACGCAGAATCTATAAATCCGCGTTCTTCGCCTTTTTCGACGACGAAATAAGTCTTTCCGTTGAAGTCGATTTTGCCGACGATCGCAAGTCGTTCGTTCGTTTCGGCTGAAACGTTTGCGCCGTAGGGGCTTGTTAAGACCGGCAGAGCGTAAGTTTTGAAATCGACCAGCGCGTAACGCGTAAGCGATTCTTCCGCGTATACGTCGGCTGCCGCAATGTCTCCGTTACGGACTATCGCCGCCACGCCGGCGTTTACGGCAAGCGAGTATTTGTCGCTTATTTTAACGAAAGCGTAATCGGCGTTCGCGGTTTCGGTAAGGTATCCGTTTTCGAGAAACGCGAAATACGCTTCGTCGGTTTTTTCCGGATTTACCGCAAAGAGTTTGGCGTTGTCTTTCATCTTGCCGAAAGTGAGGTCGGCATCGAATTTATATCCGAAACCGTCGGGTATAGATACGGTGTTTACCGTGGATACGCCGAGCGCGTTTTCGCCGGGTTCGTCGGATCTCAGAATCAGACCGCCGAATACGAAGTACGCCTTTTTCGACTCCGCGCCGAGACACATCGACGCGGGGTTGCCTACGCCGGCGAGGTTCGGCGATTTTTCTATTCCGACGGAGAGCGATTTTCCGTAGACGCCTGTCGGGGCGGACGTTTCGTTTAATCTCACCACGGTGCCGCCGTCCGTCAGGAAGTAGAGTTTACCGTCGAAATCGGTCTGCATTTTAATTATTTTCTCGTTCGCCGCGAATTCTTCGGTCGACGAATATATTTTCGACGGAGTATTGCCGTCGTATGCGTACACTACGAATTCTCCGCCGTTTCTGGCGTAGACGTAAATTCTGTCAAACGGGTCGACCGCCATGCGTTCGGCTATTCCCTCTGCCGCCTCGTCGGTTATTACGGACGTCTCTCCCGTCGAATAATCGATTTTGACGATCGACGGGTGGTTTTTGCCGTCTTTTATTACGTTGGTAAGAACGTAAAACGCCTTGTCGCCGTAACATATGTCGTAAATCTGATCGTTGCAGGCGTAAGTCGAGGTATCCGTGAGAGGGTAGACGTATACGCCTTCGACGGCTTTCGGTATTGCGCCGAAAGTTACGTTTTTACCCGCGGTGTAGGCGATATATCCTCCGCCTACGGCGAATTTGTCGGCTTTGGCGGCGAGTTCTATTCTGCGATAATTTCTGTCGTCTTTTTCGCCGTCGGCATTGCCGATTACGACGACGCGGTTTTCGTCCAGCGCGTATACGGTATCGTTATAATACGCGACGTCTTTCGCCTCTGCCGAAAGTCTGTTTATGGCTTTCGAGTTGGTCGTGATGGCGAAGTCGGTGAAGTCGTAATCGAACGTTCCGTCATCGTTTGCCGACAGGTCGATTTCCTGCACGGCGTTTATCTCTTTGTCGACGGCCCAAAGACCTTTACCTGTAAGGCATATGCCTTGCGGTTGCCAGAGTTTGCCCAGGTCTTTTTCTTCCGCCGTCCCCGCGACGGTCTTTATTGCGGTGATGTTTACGTCCGTATCGGTTTTACGGTTACGGTCGAAAGCGTAAACACCGCGACTGCACGAATAGTAAATATTTTCGTCGTTCGGATCCTTGCTTTCGGCAATCGATTTGACTTCGGTTTCGGCGAGGATGTCGCGCTTGGCGGTGCCGTCGTAATACTTGATTTTACCGTCGTGGAAGAAGTAGACGTTTCCGTCGGACGACAATAAAACCGCGCCTATGTTGTTTGCTTCGATTTTTTTGTCGTTCTGTCTGACGATCGAAAGTCCGCTATCGTCGGCGGTCAGCGTATAAAACTGAATGTCGGTATTGGTCGCTATGGCTAACGTGTCGCCCGAAATGGAAAAGTTGTTACCTGACACCTCGGTCTCGGTTACGTCGCGCGTCGCGGCGTTCAGAGTCCATAGTTTAGACCCCGCCGTAAACAACAGGTATTTTTCTTTGTACAACTGTAATGCCGGTACGCCTTCCTCGGCGGCGAGTTCGGGTACGGTGATTTCGTCGAACCGTCCGTCGGAATATATGACGAGCGCGCCTTTGTGCGATATGGCGACGAATTCCTTGCCGTCTACTTCCTCGCGGCAGATGGCGTAGGGGTTTTCGAGTTTATAATACTGCAGGTAAGTCGTCGGCAGGAAAATTTCCGTACTTGTCGTCGTCGGCACGGCGTCGGCAAAAGCCTTTATTTCGCCGAACGAAAAAGTCGCGGCGATCGTCACCGCGCTTAAAACAGATATTAAAATACGCGTTAAAAATTTCTTCATAGAGTATATCCGAACGCCCGCAGGCGTCTTTTCAATATATATTAGAGTATAACATTAAAATCACCGCTTGGCAAGAGTTTTCGACAAATTACGACTTTTATATTTTCCGTCCGCAAAAAATATATGACAAACTAATGGCAGATTTCCGGTGCTAAAATATACACGAAAATACGAACATACGTTCGCATTTTTAACTTCGCTTGATTAGCCCCGAGTGAAAAATTTCATACAAAAGTGTTCAGTGACTATTGAAAATCGGAAAAGGGCGTTATATAATGCGCCCGAAATTCATCGACGTGAGTCGAAGAGAGAGGTATTTGATGTTGATTTACGCTAAAACCGCGTTGGAGGGTTATACTAAGGTCGAAGAAGTTATCGAGGGGATGGACGCCGTTTTTATTAAAAGGGCATTGGCTACGAGGTGCGGCGGGGACGCGCTGAAACAGGCGGAAGAACTTATAGAACTTATCGAGAAGAAGAAAAGGCTTATCCGCTTTTACGACGACATCCGATCGTCCGTCGAATCGCTGAAAGCGGAACATAAACGCATTATAAAAGAGAGATACGGAATCACTCCGGGCGGAGTTACAGACAAGCCGGACAGAAATTACTTTCGCAAATTATTGCTTGCCACCGAAAAATTCGCCGCGGCGATGAGAGACCTCGGCTATACCGACGAAAGATACGGGAGAATTGTCGACGAGTTCTGTTTTCTCGACGAAATTTATTACGAGAAGAAAAGACGCGCCGAAAGCCTTGCGAACGGCAAGACGTTGCACAACTTCGGCGGAGTGTCTCTTAAAAGGACATAATCGCCTTATATGCAGGTTTATTCGTCGTCGATTTCGCTGCGGGTTATAACTTCGTCTTTGGCTTTTTGCGACGACGGACGAAATAACAGATAGACGATAGACACCGCGACGACCGATATTGCGACGATCAGCAGAATCTGCAGATTGTTGCCGAGCGCGTTGTTTGCGGCGGCGGTGTCGCTGCCGCTTTCGTCGGAAGAGTCCGACGGCTGCGTTTTGTCTTCTATTTCAAGTCGCGGCACGGTGAACGGGTACACCGAATTTATCGGCAGGTAGCCGACGTATCTGTCGCCCGATGACGAACTGACGTAGCCGTATATGTACTGCGCGCCGCCTGCCCGAGTGAGTATTCCGTAAAAATCGATGGTACTGTTCTGGGTGACGGTTTCAGTTATCGAAAAGTCTACGTCGAGATACAGCATCGTCGTGCGGTCGACGGTAAGCGTCAGCGACGGGTACGGCGACGACGGAACCGTGTCTGAGATATTCAGGTCGGCTACGGCGACGTAACCTTTTGCTGACGGCTTTTGCGCGGAATCGCCTTTGTATTCGACTTTCGCCGCCGAGCCGTTAAGGCTGATTATCTTTACATAATATCCGTACGGCAGGGTGAACCATGGCACGGTAAGGGCGGAATCCATGTACAGCGTGACGGATTCGGATTCGACCCTCGAATATTTTATTTCGTCGGCGGCTTTTGCGTTTGCAAAATTATTCGCGTACGCGATTATGACAGCCGCGACGAGTGAAAGTGCGAAAAACTTTTTCATATATCGTAATTATAATGTATCGGAAAAGTCGATGCGTGAGAGATTAAATAAAAAAACGGCGGTATTTGTCGATGATTGAAAAAAATAAGGAAAACGACGAAGACGAAATTCTTTCGCGGCTGGCGTGTATCGAACGCGAAATCGAAAAACGCGCGGCATATCCTATAAACAACTATAATAAAGGCGAAAAAATTCATGAAAAACAACTTGCGTTTCATAAGTGCTTAAAGCGCAACCGGTGGGTATTCGGCGGAAACCGCAGCGGCAAGACCGAATGCGGAGCGGTGGAGGCGATTTACCTTGCGCGCGGAATTCATCCGTACAGGCAGAACCGCAAGGACGTTTTCGGGTGGGCGGTTTCGCTTTCGCGCGAGGTGCAACGCGACGTCGCTCAGAATAAAATTCTCAAATATCTGCCGAAAGACTGGATCGCCGACGTCGTTATGAGTTCGGGCAGGAAAGACGATTGCGAAAACGGCGTTATAGATCAGTTGAAAATAAAGAACGTCTTCGGCGGCATATCGACGATAGGGTTCAAAAGTTGCGATCAGGGCAGAGAAAAATTTCAGGGAAGTTCGCTCGATTTCGTGTGGTTCGACGAAGAGCCTCCGGAAGACGTTTACCGCGAATGCAAGATGCGCGTGCTTGACAAAAAAGGTGAGATTTTCGGTACGATGACGCCGCTTAAAGGTCTGACTTTCATATACGACGAAATTTACCTCAACTCGGCGGATTCCGACGAGGTATGGTGCGAGTTCGTCGAATGGGCTGACAACCCCTTTCTCGACGAAAAGGAGATAGAAGAATTTTCGTCGTCGCTGCCCGAAAGCGAACTTGAATCGAGAAAATTCGGGAGATTTCGCGACGCGTCGGGACTTGTGTATACGGAGTTCGACCCGAATAAACACGTTATAGATCCGTTCGCGATACCTTTTGAATGGCAGAACAATCTGTCGATAGACCCGGGACTTAACAATCCGCTTTCGTGTCACTGGTATGCGGTCGATTACGACGGCAACGTATTCGTCGTGGCCGAACACTACGAGGCAAAACGGGATATAGATTATCACGCGGAGAAGATAAAGAGAATTTCCGACGAGATAGGCTGGCGAAGAGACTACGACGGGCGGATTACCGCGCTTATCGATTCGGCTGCCAATCAGAAGACTCTCGCAAGCGTAAAAAGCGTAACCGAACTGTTTTACGAACGCGGCATAGCGGTAAATCCGAAAGTCGATAAAAATCTGTTTTCGGGAATCGCCCGCGTCAAGGAATATTTCAAAAACGACCGCATTTTTATATTCCGATCGTGCGTAAACCTCATACGCGAATTAAAATCTTACCGTTGGGGCGACGGCGACGCGCCGATTAAGCGCGACGATCATTGCCTGGACGAATTGAGATATTTTATCTGTTCCAGACCGAAAAGCGAGCGGAACGAAAGCGAAAAGACCGCGGTGCAGAAGGATAAAGAGAGGCTTATCAAAAAACTGACTCAACGACGGAAACGGATGTAACGTCGTCGCGCCGCAGAACCATGAGAAATCGACGTATAAAAAATAAAAACCGGTCAAGAATTATCTCCGTAAGGCGAAAATCGCCGAGGAGGTAATTTTTATGCAGAAAGGTCTGACGACCAAAGAATTCGGACTGTTATCCGACATTCTGACAGCCGAAGAAAACCTATGTAAAAAGGCAAGGGTGTATTCTAAAATCCTGACGGATCCCGTTACGGCGGAGAAAATGAAAGTCGCGGCGGATAATTCGGCAAAACGATACGCGGAACTTTTGGGGCTTTTGAATTGAGGTGGTCTGTATGAGAAAAGATAAAGAAAACGTATTGAACGAAAAAGACAGTCTGACCGATATTTTAACGGGGCAGAAAAACCTTATAAAACTCTATTCTACGACATATACCGAGGCTGTCGGAAAGGGAGTAAGGCAGAAACTCAAAGCGAATATGTTTGAACTTGCCGAAGAGCAACTCGGCGTTTTTCAACTTATGGAGCAGAACGGCTATTACGAGTTACAACCTGCCGATAAGGCGGTTATCGCGCAGAAGATGACGGATTGTTCTAAGATACTCAAAGACATGAATAAATAAAAGAGCCGCCGTCGGCGTACAATTCGCCGACGGCGGCTCTTTTCGTTTGTCGTTATAACATTTCGGACGTTCCGACGGAACGGACCGAGGCGATAAAGACGTTTTCTTTGCCGAAAACTTCGCACATCTTCGTTTCGTATGACGGAACTTCTTCGTCGGCGACGATCGCAAGTATCGACCCCGCGAAACCTCCGCCGTGTACGCGGACGGCTCCGTTTGAGATAATCTCCCTAGACAACTCTATGCCGAGTACGACGCGCTGGCTTGTGTCGCCCGGAACGGCGCAGTTCTGCAACCGTATAAGCGAAGATAACCCCGATTCGTTTACCGCTTTCAGAAATTCCGCGGTATCGTTGTTTTTCAACGCGGCGACCGCTTTGTCGACGCGTTTGTTTTCGTCGTAAAAGTGCATGGCTCTTAAAACGGCACGCCCGGAAGTCTTTTCGTCGACCGATCCGATATGAGCGTAAAAATCGTTTTCGTCGACCTCTCTTAACACGCTTTTGCCGAAGTATGCCGCTACAGATTCCATTTCTTCGCGGATTGCCGCGTAATGAGACGTAAGAGATGCGTGATCGCCGCCCGTGTTCGTTATGACCAGCGTGTATCCGTCGGGCATGGCAAGCGTTTCGTGTCCGGGCGAGGTCGGAACGCGGAAGTCGAGAGCCGACAGACCGCCGAGCGCAATGCCGCTCTGGTCGAGCAGACCGCACGGCTTACCGAAGTAGACGTTCTCGGCATATTGCGAAATAACCGCCTTATCGATAGTGTTTAACGCCCCGTCGAGATATAATCGATTGAATATTTCGGCGATTAAAACTTCGTATGCGGCGGATGACGATACGCCCGCGCCGCGGAATACGTCGCTGCTTAAATAAGCCGTAAAACCGCCGATTACGAAACCTTTGCCTTTGATTGCCGCGGCAACGCCGCGGGTCAAAGCCTTCGACGTTCCTCTTTCGCATTCTTTCGCGCCGGTGTCGTCTGCGTTCAGTTCAAAAGGGGCGAAACCGTCCGACGAGATTTTTATTCTGCCGTCGTCGCGTTTTTTTACAGCCGCCAGTATGTCGCACGATATTGCGGCGACAAGTACTTTGCCGTGGTTGTGATCGGTATGGTTGCCGAGTATTTCGGCTCTTCCCGGCGACGAAAATATGCGGTCGGGGTAACAGCCTTCGCCGGCGTAAAATTTATCTTCGAGATCTGTAAGTCTCGCGTCGAAACGCATGATTTTTTTGTCGTGTCCGTAAAATTTTTCGAGTTCCATACCGGAATCGTAACACAAAAAAGCGCATATGTAAAGTGTTGACGACAAGAAAACTAAAAAATCGATCGGCAAGCCTTAAAAACGTTTGCAATTCCGCCGTAATTATGGTAAAATGATTAAGCTATAAAATTCACACCCGATTTCTGCTCTTTTCGTGCCTTGCGAAAATAACTTTTTTCACTCGCGGGGTTGTAAGGGCGGCAAAAGAGAATTCGGGGAGGAATAACGGAGGACAATTATGGCAGTAACTTCTATGAAACAACTTCTCGAGGCGGGCGTTCACTTCGGTCACCAGACGAGAAGATGGAACCCCAAGATGAAAAAGTACATCTACGGCGAAAGAAACGGTATTCATATCATCGACCTTCAGATTACGGTCGATCTTATCGAAGAGGCTTATAAATTCGTCGTCGATCAGGTTAAAGCCGGAAAGAACGTACTTTTCGTCGGAACGAAGAAACAGGCTCAGGAGGCTATCCAGCAGGAAGCCGAAAGATGCGGAATGTTCTACGTCAATTCGAGATGGCTCGGCGGTACGCTTACCAACTTCAAGACGATCAGAACGAGAATCGACAGACTCAACAAACTCGATAATATGGAAAAGACCGGCGAGTTCGACCTTCTTCCCAAAAAGGAAGTTCTCGGTCTTAAAGCGGAAAGAGACAAACTGCTTTACAACCTCGGCGGTATCAGAGAAATGAAGACCCTTCCGGGCGTGATGTTCGTCGTCGACCCCAACTGCGAAATCAACGCGGTCAAAGAGGCGAGAAAACTCAACATCCCCGTAGTGGCTATCACCGATACGAACTGCGACCCCGACCTTGTCGACTACGTCATTTCGGGTAACGACGACGCTATCAGAGCGGTAAAACTCATCGCGTCGATCATCGCGGACGCCGTTATCGAGGCTAAACAGGGCGAAGACGCCGTAAGACGCAACGTCGTAGACGAAGAAGAGACCCCCGCGGTCGAACTTGCAGAGGCTGCCGAGGCAGGCGACCCCGAAGAAAATGCCGTCGAAGGCGCACCCGTCGAGGCGTAACCCTATAAAAACTTTAAGGAGATTACAGTTATGAATTACACCGCTAACGACGTCAAAACGTTGAGAGAGAGAACCGGCGCGGGAATGATGGACTGCAAGAACGCGCTTGTCGAATGCAACGGAGATATGGAAAAAGCCGTAGACTATCTCAGAGAGAAAGGCATAGCGAAAGCCGCCAAGAAGGCAGGCAGAATCGCCGCCGAAGGTATCGTCGACAGTTATATCCATATGGGCGGAAGAGTAGGCGTACTGCTCGAAGTCAACTGCGAAACCGACTTTGTCGCTCAGGGCGATAAGTTCAAGGAACTCGTACACGACATCGCGTTGCAGATTGCCGCTGCCGCTCCCACTTACGTCACCAAGGAAGAAGTTCCCGCAGACGTACTTGAAAAAGAAAAGGCTATACTTAAAGCGCAGGCTCTCGAAGAGGGTAAGCCCGAGAAGATCGTCGAAAAGATGGTCGAGGGAAGAATCAAGACCTTCTATGACGAAAACTGCCTGCTTTGCCAGAAGTTCGTCAAAGATCCGTCCAAGACGGTCGAACAACTCGTTATCGAGGCGACCGCTCAGATCGGCGAAAAGATTTCCGTAAGAAGATTTACCCGTTACGAAATGGGCGAAGGTCTTCAGAAGAAAGAAGAGAACCTTGCCGACGAGGTACAGGCTCAGGTCGACGCAATGCGTAAATAAAACGAGCGGGGCTGTACGCAAGACAAAACTTGCATACAGCCCCTTTTTCTAATCTTTTATCATATAATCATGAAAGCGAAATATAAAAGAATATTGCTGAAAATAAGCGGCGAAAGTTTAGCGGGCGACAAGCGTCACGGGTTTTCTTCGTCCGCGCTTACCGCTACCGCAAGACAGATCGCGGACTTGAACAATGCGGGCGTCGAAGTCGGCGTTGTCGTCGGCGGAGGGAATTTCTGGCGCGGCAGAGAGGGCGACGAGATGGACAGAACGTCGGCAGACTATATGGGTATGCTCGCCACGGTTATAAACGCACTCGCGCTGTCGGACGCGCTCGACCGTCAGGGCGTGGATAATCGCGTTATGACCGCGCTTGCTATCGATAAAATCGGCGAACCGTATAATATAAAAACCGCGAAGAGATACCTTAAAGAGGGCAAAGTGGTTGTTTTCGGCGGGGGAACGGGCAGTCCGTTTTTCACCACCGATACGGGCGCGTCTTTAAGGGCGTGCGAGATACAGGCAGAAGTTCTGTTGCTCGCCAAAAACATAGACGGCATTTACGACAGCGATCCGAAAGTCAACCCGAACGCGAAGAAATACGATAAACTCACTTACGACGAATACGTCGGAAAGGGTTTGCGCGCACTGGACACTTCGGCGGTCGTAATGTGCAAAGAAAACGGACTTAAAATTCACGCTTTCGGAAATCTCGACGATAATTCCATCGTCGATGCGGTATTTTCGGATACCGCCGGAACGGTCGTGTATTAAAACGGAATAAAATCAAAAATCGAATTTCAGGAGGAAACGTATAAATGGCTCTGGATATAGAAAAAGTTGAAACCCTTGTTTTAGAGGCTGAAGAAAAATTTGAAAAGACGTCGGAAATGTATAAGTCCGATCTGACGCAGGTCAGAGCGGGCAGAGCCAACCCTCATGTGCTCGACAAGGTCCGCGTCGACTATTACGGCACGCCTTCGCCGATAAATCAGGTCGGGAACATCGCCGTACAGGACGGACAGTGCCTTGTTATCTCTCCGTGGGATAAATCTCTGCTTAAAGAGATCGAAAAGGCTATCCAACTGTCGGATATAGGTATCAACCCCACCAACGACGGCAACGTCATAAGACTCGTATTCCCCGTTCTCACCGAAGAGAGAAGAAAAGACATCGTAAAACAGGTTAAAAAGATGAGCGAAGACGCCAAGGTCGCCGTCAGAAATATCCGCAGAGATTACCTCGACGTATTCAAGAAGATGAACAAGAATAAAGAGATGACCGACGACGAATACGCCGATTACGAAAGTCAGGTAGAAAAACTCGTCAATAAAGCCGTCGAGGCAATCGAAAAGGCTACGGGCGAAAAAGAAAAGGAACTGATGACCGTATAATGGCGGAAAACTTAAACATTCCCCGCCACGTCGGCTTTATTATGGACGGCAACGGCAGGTGGGCGAAAAAACGCGGTAAACCCAGAAGTTTCGGGCATAAAAAAGGCGCGGACGTTATCGAAGAGGTGGTTTCCGCGTGTTTCGATTGCGGTGTCGAAGTCGTGAGTCTTTACGCTTTTTCGACCGAGAACTGGTCAAGACCGAAAGAGGAGATCGATACTATTTTCGACCTCCTCGAAAAATTCTTACGCCGATACGAGCGTAAACTTTTAGACGAGCATATCAGACTTATAATTTCGGGCGAATTGTCGGCTATCGGCGAAAAACTCAGACGACGTTCGCTGTCGGTCATCGGACATACGAAAGATTTTTGCGGAAAGACGCTTAACATAGCCATAAACTACGGCGGCAGGGCGGAAATCGTCCGCGCGGCGTCGATCTTAGCCGAAAACGGCGAAGAGATAACCGAAGAGGGAATTTCGGCGCATACTTATACGGCAGGCTTGCCCGACATCGATCTGGTAGTGAGAACCAGCGGAGAGGCAAGGCTGAGCAATTTCTTCTTATGGCAATGCGCTTATGCGGAGTTGTACTTTACCGACACGCTGTGGCCGGATTTCGATAAAGCCGAACTTAAAAAAGCCCTTGACTGGTTCGCGGGCAGAAAAAGACGTTTCGGCAATATAGACGAAGGAAATAATAATGGGTAAAAGAATTGTTACTGGTGTGGGGATCGTAGCCGCGCTCCTCGGGTTGTTTTTGGCTAAAATGTACTGGACGACCGAAGTCTATGTGCTTGCGCGTACAGAACGTTCGATCACCGCCGGAACGCTCCTGTTTAATCTCGCGCTGTTCTTTATGGCGGAAGTCGGAACGTTCGAGATGGTCAGGGCGATGGACGTGAAGATGCTGTTTATCGAAAAACTGATAGCGTTGCTCTTCCCGATAGTCGCGTTCCCCGTGGCGGTATTCGTCGGCGCGGTTTACGCATTCGCGGTCGTCGCCGTTTACGGAATGCTTACCGTCGCGTTGGCTGTATTCGTGTTTAAGGACGCGACGCTCGAAAGCGTCGGTCTTACCATGCTCTGCCTGTTCTATCCGACGGGGCTCATAATAACGCTTGTCGCCGTCAATCAGATGGCGAGTTTCGAGGCGTTACTCCTCGTATTCGTGGTTTCCCCGCTTTGCGACACGATGGCGTATTTCATCGGCAGCGCGGTCAAGGGTAAAAAACTTTGTCCCGAAATATCCCCGAATAAGACGATAAGCGGAGCAATAGGCGGATTGTTCGGCGGGATGCTCGGCGGCGTCGCCGTGTACTTTTTATGCCGTTATCTTTATTCGTCCGGCGCGATCGCAGGCGAGTCTTTCACCGTCGGCGCGCCTTGGGCGGACATAATAATCTTTATTCTTGCGGGCGCGATATTTGCCGCGCTTACGGAACTCGGAGACCTTGCCGAAAGCGTAATAAAACGTAAACTCGGCATAAAGGATATGGGAACGATGTTCCCCGGTCACGGCGGAATGCTCGACAGAATCGACGGTTTGTCGTTCGTCGCTCCCGTCGCCGCGCTTATTTTCTGCGTTATAATTCCGCTCATAGTTTAACCGTAAAAGACATAAACTATAATAAATATCTGAAGTCGTACACCGTTAAACGGTTTACGACTTCGCCGTAGTTTGTGCGGCATTATTCACGGTCGGTATCAGGTATCTATATGATTAAAATAGCATTGATCGGGTCGACCGGCTCGATAGGCAGACAGGTGGCGAATACCGTCCGCCGTTATAAAGACAAATTCAGGATAGTTTCGCTTGCGGCTAAATCTTCGGTCGACGTTCTGCAAAGTCAGCTAGAAGAATTTCGCCCCGAAGTAGTCGCTCTTGCCGACCCCGAAAAAGCGGTCGGCATTAAAGAACTGCCCGAGGGCGTTTTTCTTTATGCAGGCGAAAACGCGTTCCGTCACGCTATAACCGAAGATTGTGACGTGGTTTTCGTCGCGGTAAGCGGTTTCGCGGGGCTTGCCCCGACACTCGAGGCGATAGAGGCGGGTAAAACCGTCGCGCTCGCCAATAAAGAATCGCTTGTCGTCGGCGGCGAAATCGTCATGCGGCGCGCAAAAGAAAAAGGCGTGAACATAATTCCCGTCGACAGCGAACATTCGGCGGTTTTTCAGTGTCTCGGTTTCGGGAAAGACCGACCGTTTAATAAAATTATTCTGACCGCCAGCGGCGGAGCGTTCCGCGATTTCGGCAGGGAAGAGATAAAAGGACTGAAAGCATCCGCCGCACTGAAACACCCCAACTGGCTTATGGGCAAGAAAATCACGATAGACTGCGCCACCATGCTCAATAAGGGGCTGGAAGTCATCGAGGCGTGCAGATTATACGACACGCCTATCGATAAAGTTTCGGCGGTCGTTCATCCCGAAAGCGTCATACATTCCATGGTCGAATTCTGCGACGGGGCGGTAATGGCTCAACTCGGGTTTCCGTCTATGGAAATCCCTATTCAACTCGCGCTGACATATCCCGAAAGGTATCCGACCAACGTGCCGTTTTTATCGTTTGAAGATATGACGCTGCACTTCAGAAAGATAGACGAAGACAGGTTTCCGTGTTTCCGTCTGGCGACGGATTCGTATATGGAAGGGGACAATTACCCCTGCGCCATGAACGCCGCCAACGAGGTCGCCGTAGAGGCGTACCTCAAAGACGAAATCGGATTTTACGACATAAATAAGACTATAGCGGAGACGTTGGCTAAGACCGTAAGGCAAAAGCCGACTTACGAAAACCTCATCGGGACGGATCTGCGTTCGCGTCGCATCGCGTCCGAGATTATCGGGTCGCTGAAGTAAACGGAGGAGTTTATTGTATAATCTTTTAAGTTTTCAATCTGTAATGAAAAACGTCGGCTATGTTCTGATAGCCGTGCTTATACTGCTGGTAATGATAACCGTTCACGAGGCGGGGCATTACTTCGTGGGTAAGATTTTCAAATTCAAAATCAACGAATTCGCCATCGGCATGGGTCCGGCGATATTCAAAAAGAAACTCAAAAGCGGCGAGGATTTTTCCGTAAGGTTGTTGCCGCTCGGCGGATTTTGCGCGTTTGAAGGTGAAGACGGCGACGGTGCGGACAAAAATGCGTTCGATAAAAAGAAACCGTGGCAGAGAATTCTGGTGTTGCTTGCAGGCGCGACGATGAACTATATCCTCGCGTTGCTGGTTATAATGCTGACTTTCGGAATTTACGGTCAGCAGGTTGTCGGCGCGCAGTACGTCGACAATTACTACGCCGTCGAAAATCCGTATTCGATCGAAAACGGCGATTATATTCTGTCGATAACCAAAGACGGCAAAAAGACGGGCATATATATGACTACCGACTTTATAACCGCGCTCAATCACAGCAAAAAAGGCGATAAAGTCATAGTTGAAACCGCCGTCAGAGAAGACGGCAAGGTAAGCAAAGAAACGGTTAAAAAAACTGTCGTTCTGCGCTCGGACGTGGAGTGCAAAAATATGACCGAAGTCTATAAGGCTTACGCCGCGCTCGGGTTCGGGTCGACCGTGACCGTAAGCCCGACTGCCGCGGACGGTCATAAGTTTTTCACGTCGTCGGTTTACCTTTTCAAAATAAGCGGCGAAAACGATTATAAAAACGCAACGTTCGTAAACGATACGGATCAGATATTGGATGCGCTTAAAGACAAGAACGTCGGAGATACGGTTTACTTTTTCGTTTCGGGTGAAAACGGACCCGAACCGATAGAAGTCGTGCTTGGCGAAGATTGGGGCGAAGTCGAAAAGACGTCTCTGGGCGAAGTCGAAAATTATCTCGGCGTCAATTTCGGCGGAAAAGAGTATTACGTTACAACGGGATTCGCAAGGCTCGGATTTTTCAGAACGATAGGGCATTCTTTCGTCTATTCGTTCAAGATAGCGGGCACGGTATTCAGAAGTCTCGGCGAACTTTTGACGGGTAAAATCGGGATAAACGCCGTCGGCGGAACGATAACCACGATAAAGACGGCAAGTCAGCTTATAAGTTACGGAGCGTTTTTCGCGCTGGAAATAACGGCGTTTATAGGCGTCAATCTGGCGGTGTTCAATCTGCTGCCGATTCCCGCGCTCGACGGCGCGAGAATAGTATTCTGCCTGATAGAATGGATATTCAAAAAACCGGTCAACCGCAAGGTCGAGGCTATAATCCATACGGTCGGATTGATATTGTTGCTCGGGTTTGCAATCCTCGTAGACGTGTTACAATTTATATAAATGATATTCCCCGTCGCGGATATGGCGACGGGGATATTTTTATAAAAACGGCGACGTCGGGAATATATGATACGTTTTTGCGTGGCGGTGTTACATAACTTTTCTGATAATATTCTTAAAAATGCTTGAAAGTAAATCGCGCGTATAGTATAATATAGATACTTGTTACAGGAGGTATAATTTATTTATGGCTAACAAGAAAAATGTCAAAATCGGGAAATGGCTCGGATTCGGCGCGGCTCTTCTTGCGCTTGTCGCAGTCATCATGATGTTCCTTCCCGGGCTTTCATTTACGCGTATGGGCAACGACGAAACGTATAACGTTTTCAAGATCGCTTTCGGCGGAAAGATAGCGGAAAATTCCAACCTCGGCAGTAAGACGGTATTCAAATTCAACTTCCTTACCTGCCTGTCCGTTATTCTGCTCATCCTCGGTTTGTTGTTCGTTGTGCTTTCGGTCGCCAAGATCGGAAACGGCAAACTTATGGCTTTCCTCGGCGCGGTTCTTCTTATCGTCGGCGGAATCCTTATGTTCTGCCTTATAGGTTTTACTTCGGTTACTTATACGATAAGCAACAATACCACTACGGCTAAGATTACCGAGGCGAATAACGTCGTCGTTCTTCTGATAGACAACGTAAAACTCGGTACGGGTGCGATTCTTGCGGGCGTATTCGGAATCCTCGGCGGAGTTGCCGCTCTCGGTAAAGCGGTTCTCGGTAAATAATTCCGACTGTTAAAAGAGCGTTTGCTTAACAGCAAACGCTCTTTTTCGATGCCTTTAACGGCATTTGTCGACATACCTGTAATAACAGTCTTCGCATGGTTTTTTCTTTTGCGGTTCTTTCCGGCATGGGCAATGCGGTCGTCCGCAAGGCAAAATCGGTATGATTTCGCAAGGCGGCTCCGGACGTTTGCAAAGGCAGTTCGCCACTACCGCGCCGACGATCATGCAGATGATTATTCCGTCGTAAGTTTTCATAAGTATACCTCCCGCAGGCAATATTTGTATGCCGTCGTTTATTCGCGGCGGCGAGCCTGCGAGTTATTATATTATATGTTCGCCCCGGGTTGAAAGGTTCGGCGTCGGAATTATCCGCCGTAAGTTCACACATTCAAAATAATTCGCATAAATTTTCGTTCAAAACTGAAAAACAGTTTACAAATATAAATAATATGATATAATATAACGCGTCCGCACATAACGGACGCAAAACGGTATATATTATATAAAGTCGCTACGCGCGACGCAAGGGAGAATAGTATGAAGTACGTTAAATGCCCGAGGTGCGACCTCAATTATATGCTCGAAGGCGAGCCTTATTGCGACGTATGCAAAGCCGAACTCAAAATCGGACCGCAGATAAAGTTTGCCGCGCTCGAGGGCGACGACGAACAGGAGCAGGTACTCTGCCCCATATGTAAACGCAACTTTATCGACGATGGCGAAGACATGTGCGAAGAATGCAGAGAGGCGCGCGCCGAAAAGACAAGGGAAGAAAAGGAGGAGGTCGACCCCGATACCGACGAAGAGTGGAGAAACTACCTCGACGAGGACGAGAAAGAGGCTATCAGCAATCAGGGTGACGACGAAGAGGCTATGCTGTCGCTTTCTCAACTTGAAGAAGAAGAGGCGAAAGAACTTTTCGACGACGAAGAAGAACAGGACGACGATTATTACGACGATACCGTCCACGACGACGAAGACGATTTTGAATATCCTACCGATATAGGCGAATACAGCGAGGCAGACGAGGAAGAAGACGAGGACGAGCGCGAAGACGACGAAGACGACGACGTATAATTTCCGCTTTATCCGTCAATAATCGCTCGTATGATAAAACAGGCAGGCGATATAAGTAAAATCAAATCGGCGATAGCGGCTATACGCGGCGAAGAAGTGCGCGTAAAGGTCGCGCTCGGCAGAAATAAGTTCGTAACTTATACGGGCACGCTCACGAGCGTGTATCCCGCGCTTTTTACCGTCCGACCGACGGGTGATTTCAAAGGAAAGACGAGTTTTTCGTATTCCGAAGTAATGTGCGGCAACGTTGTGCTTAAACGGCTGAACGAATAATAAAAATCGAAAGCCCCGAAAGCGTTTAGCTTTCGGGGCTTGCTGTTTATAATTGTTTGTCGAGTTTTTTCAGAACGTCTTCAAAATAGTCGGGCAGAGGCGCGCGGAAAGTCATTCTTTCGCCTGTACGGGGGTGATTGAAACTCAGTTCGGCGGCGTGCAGAAGTTGTCCGTTAAGTTTGAATTTCTGTGTTTTATAACCGTAAACGGGGTCGCCGACGATCGGATGCCCGATATATTTGCAGTGTACCCGTATCTGGTGCGTTCTTCCGGTTTTAAGGCTGAAACGCATAAGCGTGTAAGACGGGTATCGCTTTACGACTTCGTAATCGGTTATCGCTATGCGCCCCTTGTCGGTAACTGCCATCATGGTGCGGTTTTTGTCCGATCTGCCTATGTAAGTTTCTATTTCGCCATTGTCGGTCTTTACCGTGCCTTCGACAAGCGCGTAATATATCCGCGCGCAGGTCTTGTCCTTTATCTGTTCCGACAGCGACAGGTGCGCCGCGTCGTTTTTCGCGACGACAAGAAGACCCGAAGTGTCTTTGTCTATCCTGTGGACTATTCCCGGGCGGATTACGCCGTTTATGCCGCTTAAACTGTCAAGATGATACAGCAGAGCGTTGACGAGCGTCGAGCCGTGCGTGCCGTTGCCTGCGTGTACCGTAACACCCTGAGCCTTGTTTATAACTGCGACGTCTTCATCCTGATAAACTACGTCGAGTGGCATGTTTTCCGGCTCTAAGTCGAGTTTTGCGGGGTCGGGCAGAACGACCGTTATTTCGTCGCCGATTTTCAGCGTTTTACCCACTTTTTCTTTAACGCCGTTCACCGTTATATATCCGTCGTCGGACAGTTTTTTTATCGCCGAACGGGTTTTATCCAGTTTGTCGGTGAGATACACGTCAAGGCGTTCGGATTTTTCGGCTGTAAATTCGAGCGTTTTCATTTTTCTTCGGCAGGTTCGGCAGAGGAGTCCGCCTTATCGGTATTTCCCGTGACTTTTATTTCGTCTTTATCTTTTTTATGTCTGAAAAGAGCCTCGTCCGAGATGAAGAGGATATAGATTATCAGCATTATCGCGCCGACGACCAACGCTATATCCGCTATGTTGAAGACGAACGGGAATATCTCTTTGCCGTTTATCTTTATGATGACGTGAATAAAATCGCGGACGTAAACCGTGATTATTCTGTCGATAAGATTGCCGATCGCTCCGCCCATTATAAGCATGAGCGAAGAATTTATCCATTTTCCGCGATGTTTTGATTTGAGCATATAGATAATAATGCCGATAAGTATGACAAACGTCGCGATTATGAACACGATATTTTTAACCTTCGGGAAAAGTCCCATCATTCCTGCGGAATTTTCGCAATAGGTTATTTCCAGAAAGTCTTTGATTATCCAGCAGATATGTTTGCCGCCGTCGGAAAGGGATCCTGCGACGCCGGAACATGCCGCTATAAAAATTTTGCTCAGTTGGTCAAGTAGAACCACTGCGACCATAAGTAAGGCATACCACATAATAAACTCCGTCAGAGAATTTCGCCGCGGCGAACTCTCGCAAGCATATCCGACTTCAATGCGTATAATTCGTCGGAAAGGTCTACCTTAAAAATATGCGGTTGATCCAGACGTTTATACTCGTCCCAGAAAGTATCGGTTTCTTTTTTGGCGTATGCCGCGATTTCGGTTATCTTCGGGAAGTCGTAAACCGATTTTCCGTTTTCGACGACTTTTACGGGGAGTTCCCTTGCGACGTAATCGGTAAAGGTGATAGACTTCCACCTTTCCGTCGGGTGGTAGACGGTAAGGGGTTTGGTAAAGTCGATTTTTTCGTCCCTCAATGCGATGAGATCTGCCTCGGCTTTGCCGGTTGCCTTGTCGTATATACGATAGATCGTCTTGAATCCGGGGTTAGTGATTTTCGCGCTGTTGTCCGACACTTTGATTTTGGGTATGAGTTTGCCGTTTTTTTCTACTGCGGCGAGTTTGTAAACTCCGCCGAGCGAAGGCATATCCGCGCTTGTGATGAGTTTTGTGCCGATACCCCAACTGTTTATTTTCGCGCCCTGTTGTTTAAGGCTCTGTACAAGTCTTTCGTCGAGATCGCCCGACGCGCATATAATCGCATCTTCGTAACCCGCGTTGTCAAGCATTTTCCTTGCCTGTTTTGTCGTATACGCAAGGTCGCCCGAGTCTATTCTGATGCCGAGCGGCTTTTTACCCTCGGCTTTGAGTTCGTCGAATACGCGTATCGCATTGGGTATACCGCTTTTAAGCGTGTCGTAAGTGTCGACCAAAAGCAGTGTGGCGTCGGGGTATACGTCGGCATAGGCTTTGAAAGCCTCGTATTCCGACGGGAAGTCCATAACCCAACTGTGGGCGTGCGTACCGGCGACTTTTACGCCGAATTCCTTGCCTGCAAGGACGTTCGAAGTCGACGAACATCCGCCTATGATTGCAGCCCTCGCGCCGTAAATACCGGCATCGGGCCCCTGAGCGCGGCGAAGACCGAATTCCATTACGTTGTCGCCTTTGGCGGCGGCGGTAATCTTCGCGGCTTTTGTCGCTATAAGCGTCTGATGATTGATAATGTTGAGTACGGCTGCCTCGATCAGTTGCGCCTGAATTACGGGGGCTTTTACGGTGAATATAGGTTCGCCGGGAAATACGACCGTTCCTTCCGGCACGGCGTATATATCCCCCGTGAATTTCATAGTTCTGAGATATTCCAGAAAACCGTCGTCGAAAATTTTAAGCGAGCGGAGATATTCGACCTCTTCGTCGTCGAAATTTATGCCGAGGACATAATCTACGGCTTGTTCGAGACCCGCCGAAAGCGAATAGGTGATGAGTTCGTTCTGGCGGAAGAACACGTCGAAAACGGCTACTTCGTCTTTTTTGCCTTTAAGATAATAACCGTTCATCATCGTGAGTTCGTACAGATCGGTGAGCAGCGTCAGGTTTCTTTTTTGCATGTTAAGCCCTTATTATAAAGATTTGTCTTCCTTGTTGTAGTTCTTGAGTTCGGGCAGAGGTTTTGCCTCTTCTTCGGCCTGCTTTTCGAGTTTTTCTTTTCTGACGTCATCGTAAGTTTTATGGTTGGGTTCGTCTTCGGCGCGTTTTACTATAAGGCTGTCGGATTTAAGCAGCATCAGCGCAAGAATCGCAAGTCCGGCAAAAAGAACGTCGACTATGATGACGTAGAATTTGATTACGGGTATAAGCAGAACGGTCGCGCCTATCATTGTAAGCATCAATGCGACGGCGGTTTCGTATCCGCCCTTGACGATTATTCCGTATACGAGGAATACCAGCGCGAGCCCGAACGTGAGGATAAGCAGGCAGAGCTTGAAAGGTTCTACGTCGAATACCTTGAAATACGCCAGCATAAGACCGACTATCGAAAACAGAACTACGGCCATGCCCGCGATAATCGCGGCTTTAAGTAATTTGGAAAGATTGCGTTTATTCATTTTTGCTCCTTTGTCGGTAAAAATATACGCCCGACGTAAAGTAAAATTAGCGAAGAAATAAATTTCTCCGCTAACAGTTTATCATAATATTCGTAAAATTACAATACTTTTTTATAAGATATCTATAAATAATATGCAAATAAGATTATTATCTTATGGTTATTTCGGCGGCGGAAAGTATTTCTCCGTCGGCAAGGATAAGGTTTCCGTCGTCGGTAACGCCTGCGGCGACGGCTTTATAGGTTTCGCAACCGCGGATAACGGTTATTTCTTTATTCAGAAATCCCAGATGCGAACGGTATTCTTCTATCGTATACGGTTGGTACAGGTTATAGATAAGCGTCGATACAAAAGTATCGATATCCGCCTTAACGCCCGTCAATTCGTAAACCGACACTGCGGTTTCCCTTAAACTTTCTGGCAGGGGATTGTTTACGTTTACGCCGATGCCCGTAATCGATCTTGCCACGTTTTCGCCCTCGAAGACATTTTCTATAAGAATGCCGCAGATTTTCCTGCCGCCTGCAAATACGTCGTTCGGCCATTTGATTTCGGACGTTATGCCGAATGCCCCGAGCGTCCTCACGACGGACAGAGCGGCGGTTATCATTATCGAAAACGCATCTTTGGCTTTACACGGATAAAGCCTTAAAAGCGACAGATACGCTCCGCCTTTTTCGCAGGAAAACGACCTGCCTTTGCTGCCTCTGCCGCCGGTCTGCATACGCGCGATCATCACGACGTCTTCTTCGGGGTTTTTAAGTCTTTTCAGTTCGTCGTTTGTCGACGGAACGCTGTCAAAAATTATCGTCTTCATTCTTGAAAATCTCGTCTGTCGCTTCTTTTGCCGTTTCGTAAGAAAAGCCTTTCGACAACAGATATTTATAGCATTTAAGAGAGTTCTCTCTCGTCTTTTCTTTGCTGCGCGAATATTTTTCGGCTATCGCACGGGCGGCGGGCAGTTCGTCGCCTATGTCGTCGATTGCCGCCGACGCGTCTTCGTCGGATACTCCCTTTCGTTTGAGTTCCATCGCGATAAGCCGTTTGCCCTTGGTTTTAGAAAGACTCTTCGCGTAATCGGCGGCGTAATCCGCATCGTCGATAAACGAATAAGACGCCATTTTTTCTATTACTTCGTCCGTGGTTTTGTCGGTATAACCTTTGGTCTTCAGATAATCGCGAACCTGTTTTTCGGTCTTTTTGCAGCGGGAAATAAACGATAAAGCCTTATCGAGCGCGCGCGCCCGTTCGCTGTCCGCCTGAATTTCGTCCAGCGTTTCTCTTTCTATCTCGGTTCCGATTTTCAGACGGTAACGCATGACCGTTTCGAGTTCGAGTCCGCAATAAAATACGTTGTCAAGATAAATGTTGCACCGCGTCGGAGTTTTCACCTGCGGCTTTATATCGGTGATTTTATTCATAGGCGTAAAATCCTTCCGTCGATTTTTCGATCGTGAGTTTGCCGTTAAGCGCGTCGCGAAGTTCGTCGATTACGGCTTGACACGGGTCGGGTGCGGCGATTTTCGCGACGACGTTTTCGCCGAAATCGGTCGACAATACTTTTACGCGTTCGCATTGCGCGAATCTTGTGAATGCGGAGTAGGCGTCGTAATTGAACGAGATCGTAAATACCGTCGACGAAAACAATTCGATTTTACCCGCGATTTTCAAAGTCGCGCTCACCGCGCCGGAGTATGCCCGCACGAGTCCGCCCGCGCCGAGTTTTACTCCTCCGAAATATCTCGTTACGACGGCGACGACGTTGACCACGGAATTGTTTTTAAGAACTTCCAGCATGGGTTGACCTGCCGTTCCCTGCGGCTCTCCGTCGTCGGAAAACCTCGCCGCGCCGCCGTTGTCGACGACGTATGCGTAGCAGTTGTGCGTCGCAAACGGGTGTTCCTTTTTTATTTTGTTTATATATTCGCGCGCGTCGGCGTCGGCGGATACCTTTTTGAGCGAGCAGATAAATCTCGATCGTTCGATGATAGCCTCATACGTCGCGTCGCGTCCGATTTCCGAAAAAGAGGAGTTCATATCGTCATTATAACCGATTTTGCGAAATAAGTCAATCACAACCGCTGTCGGCGATAAATAAAACACAAGACGGAGTGTCGCGCGGCATGTTGCGAATGAATAGTTATAAAATAAGATAGTTTTGTGTTCAATGTGAAAACATTGTGAAAAACAATTTTGTACAAAATTCCCGAGAGTA